>JACLAB010001295.1_pt1 | contig 25502 bp, 16 predicted proteins | sample 8027921 | NCBI WGS metagenome assembly JACLAB01 (sample SAMN15725117, study PRJNA655200) | protist metagenome | isolation source: fluorescence activated cell sorting (FACS) single amplified genomes of... | place: USA: West Boothbay Harbor, Gulf of Maine | collected 2000-07-19
CAAAGAACAGTTATGTATAGATTACAAACTTCCTAAAAAAAAGGGTCTTTCTCCTCTAATACATTACATCGCGCCAGTTAACCTCCCGGAGACGATTCTCAGAACATCTGTATAGTCGATTTCCAAACATCTGTCTCGTAATTACATCCACAGGCGCGAACTATTGTGACATCCCTTATGGTTATGTCCGCCAAATACATAACCTGGTACCAAAATGGTATTGTAGTACCATCTACGACACTACAAAAGTCTGACTTTATATACCGTACTTGCTCACTGCAAGTATTATGGACGTATCTCATTATTGGCGGCAGCCCTGACAGCTTTTAAGATGTTCAGAGCTCCGTTGACGTCCCGGTTCCAGTACCGTGAGCATCCCGTGCACTTCAGCAGCCCATGTACGATATAGGGGTATTGCTGGACATGAGCAGCAGCATCACCACCAGCAGCAGTAGCAATAGCCCTTCTACATGGGCGATGGTTTCTAGTTTCTAGTAGCGAGGTTGATTTCGCGCACTCGGATCCACAGGCGGCGCGCATCTTCGACGTTTTGTGCTCATCGATGAGCAGGATGGTGTATCCTCTTCGATGAAACAGATCCCTCGTCGATTTCCCTATAGTTGGCTCCTGGTGCATCATGGCGCGGTTAGTGCCATAGTCGCCTATGGCGACTACAGTCCGAGAAGGCGGCTCAAACGTTTTCGTGAAGGAGTTGAGCATGTTCGTGTCGATCCTCTGTTTGCGTTGGAAGGACGCGTGTCTCATAAACCTCCACATACTGTGTTGGTACAGACCCTTGGATAAGTGGGAAATGGCATTTTTGCGGCATAGCCAGTAGCATTGCCTGTTTGAGGGAATAAAGAGGAGACAACTATATGTAAAAATAGATAATTAATAAAGGAAAAGATAGATCTCGCACAAAACTAACTGGAGCGAAAGTCAAGAATGAAAATTGCACCTTGGGTAAGAAAGCATGGATGAATACACGCACCAGTCAAAATCCACGGATTTAGAGTAGACTCCTTGCGCTTGATACAGATCGCCTAGACCTGACTCGTCCGCAACCACGCTCTGTCGTACTCACCCCGTGGCCTTCAGTAATGAAGGATTTCTTCCGCATCTTTAGCCATTTGCGGCAATAGAACTTGGCGCGAGTTTCCGCCCTTCGCTGGTTCTGCGAGTAATGCCATTTTACCTGGTTCGCCTTATTTGTGGTGTCTACAGCGAAAAGCAAGTCCGACTTTCTCGGGTCTACGCCGACTATCTTCTTATGTCGGAGATCATTTTGGTCACGGCCAGGAAGATGTCCTGGTAGTTGGTTCCGTCGCATCTCCGTGCGTGTTACATATCTAAATTTTAAAAGGCTAGATTAGAATAATTGTGCTGTATCAGTATAGGAAGAGAAAGAATTTTATAGTACTTACATGCAGATTTCTTTTGCTTTGGCGCACCCTTTGCGATATCGAGGCATTTTGGTCCCAACTTCATCATCTTCTAGGCGGGTGATGATTGTATGTGCTCTTCTTCTAGGAAGTGCTGGGAAGGCATGTACGTCCAAAACAAGTGGACGTCGGCGGAATCATGTGCGGTCTATCCAGCAGGCAAAATGTAATAACGCGCGTTTCCTAGCTTGAGTACATTTGACCTGTGCTAATTGGATCCGTATAAAATATACTTATTAATTATTACAAGCTATACAGTCTGTTATGTTATCGCCATTTTGCTATGGCACGTCATGCGTTCTCCGAAAGCCCACCATTTTCGAAAAAAAATAGTTTACGGCCCTTTCTCCACTCGCACTTAACTCGGAGGTAAATTTCCTCAGAGGATTACTTTCACTATCGGACATGTCCAACTATGTAGAGTCTGTGGCGAAGAATAATGCGTTGAAGAGGCTGCGATCGAAGCCGGACAACAAGGTTTGTTTCGATTGTCCAGCCCGTAACCCATCTTGGGCCAGCGCCACCTATGGCGTATTTTTGTGCTTGGACTGTAGTGCAGTTCATCGAAGATTGGGTGTGCATGTGTCTTTCGTTCGTTCGTGCGATTTGGACGAGTGGACTGCTGAACAGCTGGAGATGATGAAGATAAGTGGCAATGGAAATGCGAAGCAATATTTTAAGAAGCATGGCGTGGATGATTTACAAATGCAATCTGAGAAGAAATATCGCACAAAGGCTGCTCAAGAATACGTACGTTATTTAGGCAAGATTGTGAGTGAAAATGGCGGTACACAAAAATTGAGAAGTGCATCGACTGATTCTGGAGATTCACCTGCTGCTAATAAGGCCAAGCCTTGGGAATCAGCTACCGGTTTGGACAATCTTTTGAAATCTGTATCGGGCTCAGACTTGGAGGAGCTGGACAAGAACGAGAAGAATACTGTTCCTTTACCAGAGACTCTGTTCCAGGCACCTGCCTCTCCCGCTCCGACCCCAGCCCCTGCTGAAAAATTCATTGTTGAGGGGCAGATCAAAAAGAATAAGAGCACAGAAGCAGTTGGATCTTTAAGCATTAAGATAGAGGAGAAGAAGGCTGTGGAGGTAAACCCAAAACCAATTGCTGGAACTTTGAAAATAGGTGGCGGTATGAAGAAAGCTGGAATAAAAAAATTAGGCGCGAAGAAACTTGTAAAAACTTCAACTGCCATTAAAATGGATTCTTTCGAAGATGTGGAGAAACAATCTGAACAAGCTGCGCAAGAAAAGGTAGATCATAATTTAGCTCTGAAACTGCAAAATCAAGAGTTGAAAAAGAGCAATGGGAATGGTAGTGGTGCGGGTAGTTCGAGATTAGCATCGATTTATCAAGAATCAGAGTCTATCTATACTAAGCCCACTGTTCAGTCTGTCAGTAGCAAATCTCAGTTTAGTTCCGAATGTGGCAGTAACTACAATTATTCGCAGAATAATGCTTCGAAACCTTTAATGGCCAACTATACCCCTGGAGAAGTCGTGAATAAATATGGTACTCAGAAGGGTATCGGCAGTGATCAATTCTTCGGCAGAGATGTTGAAGACGATACAGAAGCACGCGTTCGTCTAAACAATTTACGTGGTGCTGGGGCTATTTCCTCGGATATGCTGAACGGGAATTTGTCGGATGAGGAGTACGGTGGGGCAGGACGCGGTAGAGTCGATTCCGATACTGACATCGGAATAGGCATGCTTAGGGATAGTGTCCGTGATTTTTTCCGCGCTATTTAGGCATCAAGACAGTCCTTATGTATAGTCACAACACATAAGATGTAAATCATACAAGAGATGTAATACCACAATTACAATTATTTACATCCTTGCATACGATGCAATTTCTTCCATTCCCACTACAACGACTTCCAAACTTTCGCTTAGTTCTAGAACACACGTTTCATCTGTTTTTCTCTTTTCTAGCAAACGACCCGCTTGCCCTTTATATTGTCCCATCAATACTAAACATTCACCACCTGTTGGTGGAAGAACAGTTTCTAAGTGTTTCTGCTTTATGTTGTCAACTAAATTTCCACTAGAAAGCAATTTTACTGAAGCTGATCCATCCCCACCATAGACATCAACTACCTCACCCTTTTGTAAATATGCATTCCCTTGTTTCTTAGACACAACTCTCACTGTAATACCCTCCCGTAGCCACATCAATTCTTTCTTTTTTTCTCTCTCCTGATCAACCTTGTGCTTCTTACTGTTATGTGATGAATCAGAATCTTGTTTTCTTTTCTGATTCTTTTTGCTGTCTCCATTATGATCTCTGTCGATATCATCCGCTTTATCGTCATTTTGAGAACTTCGTACCATTTGCAAACCAACATAAGGTTTCTCTTTCAGCTCACTTTTCGTCAACAAAACCACATCTGTTCTTTTCACTTCAATTAGGGAATCATCCGATTCCATAATCAACCGGATTTGATCCAATCCAGGGACCCCTGTAACATTCTTGACGCAAGCTCTCCTCCCCGCATACGTAGAATTTCTCAGCCACACTAAACTTCCATCTTCAAGAGATTGGGATCCCATTTTTGAGATGGCTTTGTTTGCCCAATCTTTCTTCTCTTTTTCTTTCTTTTCTTTACTCCCTTTAGTGCCCTTATCAGGAGGTTTTACTTGAGCACCCAAACCAAGACGAGCTTCTCTAGCCATAAGCACTTTATCATATGCCTTTGCCTGATTCTTGTCTTTTTCAGATGGTCCACCCCATCCCATACCACGCAATAATGCAGCACCAAATTTTTCAACAGGTATACTATCATATGCATTTGAATCCGCACTGATATCACTAGCACGATTTGAGATATCAATTTTGAATCTCTCATCGTCATTCAGATCTCCAAGGAGCCCCGGATTCATATTTGCAATAAGCATTGGAGCGTTTTTGCCGCCTACTTTCGTCTTATTTTTCACTTCTACGGATAAATTGTCAGCATCAGTATTACTATTTTCTGTTGATAACTGTCCACTCAATTTCGACATAACCCTCAATTCTGCCTCTTCTTCAAGCGTTATCTTCTTATTCTTTTCTACCAATGGGATCACCAGTTCAGGTACAGAATTCGAGCCAGAAGCAGCAGTCTCAGAGCTCACAATCGATGCGCCTTGCATACATGTAATCCTATCAACAGCAACGGTTTCACCTTCTATTTCAGCGCCCAGAAGGTCCAAACCTGATGCTACGATCAATTTCTTTTTCTTTCCACCTATTGACATCTTGATTGACTTCATGTTGCGTAAAGACTCTGCTATGAGAGGAGCAGTGGCGCAGCTTCTTAGATAACCAGTTTAGATTCTCTGTAGTATCACCAAAGATACTATTGTAACGTCGGATGCTGGTACTAGTTGTAGATGGCACTGATTAGATGGCTAAACAATTGTTAGTTAGACCTAATTAACGACATGTACAATCATCTACAAACTGCCTCAAATCCTCCAAGCAGACGCACGTCCCCTAAACGTGCAATGCCCCATTTACAAATTTCCTAAAAAAAAGGTCTTTCTCCTCTAATACATTACATCGCGCCAGTTAACCTCCCGGAGACGATTCTCAGAACATCTGTATAGTCGATTTCCAAACATCTGTCTCGTAATTACATCCACAGGCGCGAAAATCCGAAAATCCCGGTCAAAACTTGAGCCACAAAATAGACCGCGCGGATACGCGGTTGAGGTGAGGTTGCGCTCGGAATATCTGTGCACGTAAACCTGTTCCCAATACGTGGAAGGAACAATATCCTTTTTTCTTAGAATTGCAGCTAGGTACGCTAGGCTGCTCTTAGGTCTTAAAATCGGCGTTTTGAGGGCTTATTTGAAATGGCCTCTGATTCAAATTTTGATAGCAGGTCTCAATCGATGCTTAGTTTTGATTATTTTGCAACAGCGAGCCACAGTCTCAGAATCTGAAACAACTACTGCTCACTCTTATAATCTGTCCTGAACTGGGCTCTGTGCAAACTGTACTTTCTGTACCTTTTTAAGTCACTAACCATTCCTCCTCGATCGAACCACATCATTCAAACTGGGATACCTTTTAGGTGACGTTCGCTGATTGGATTATTATTTTCATTCATTTGAAATCTGATATATTTTATCATGGACCAACTGCATGAAAAGTTCAATCGCAATGTTGATGCTACAACAGCGCGTTTGGTGGAATCGTATCGTATGCTCCTTCGCAAAGGGGTGATAGAGGATTCGGTTGAGCCCCAGGCGGAATTGCAAATGGACACTGCAGTATCTAACATTGCATTCCACACTCAAAACCTTCTTAACCAAATTAACGAGCTCAGAATGCAAATTATAATGCAAAAATCAAAAAATGCGGAAAATGTTGGTGAAGACCAAGACCGTAATGAGATGCACATAGATTCCTCATCGGTATAAGAAGTTTTTTCTCTAATACAAGTATAACTGATAATGTAAAAGAAATACTACTGTTGTTGTTAATTGTAATTATTTGAACATTTAATCAGAATTTTAATGATTCATTCTTTTCCAGCTCCACTACTCTTCTCTAGATATTTCCCATAGTCTTTCTTTTGCTTGTCCATTTCTTTTTGAAGTTTTTTAGTAGCGGCTTTAGCAAGAGGTTCGCCGTTTATATCATGAGTAGGCATACCCGTAGCTGCATCAAAAGCAGAATAAATATCTTTCTGATCGATAAATAGTTTGTTTGGCGGAATTTTAGCCTTTTCTTCTTTTTCTTGCTGTTTACGCTGTGCTTCTTCTTTTTGTCTTAACTTTTCAAGCTTCGCTTCTTCTTTAAGAGCCCTTTCTTTACGCATGGCTTCGGGATCGTCTAGTTTCCACTTGGTTATTACATCCAATCCTGATCCTTGATCTTCCATGCGAACACCGAGGTCTGGCAATACGAGATCTCTCAAATCGTCTGCGGCAGACAAAACAGCATTAGTATCGCCAGATATAGCTGCAATACGTACAGATTCCCTGAATTTCGTCATCACATCAAGGTAAGGGGTTAATAGTTCCTCCTTTGATGATAAAGATTCACCAGAATTATCTTCCAGAGGAAATCCAATTTCGGTTCCAGCGGATACAAGACCAAACGTGCGCAGCAAAGATGTAAGATAGCGTGCCACATTTGTTAAGATGACGGAAGAAATAGCACCATCATCATTTTCTAGATATTTGTTGGATTCTCTGACTAAACTAATCATTTGATTGACTGCCTCAGGAGTGTCGAAGTCATCCATAAGTGCAGCTCTTACTCCTTCTTTAGTCTTTTCAAGTTTTTCTAAAAGCACCTTTTCGGGTTCGCCAACATGTTGAACACCAGCACTGCTAATTCGTCTTAAAAGGGCTTTCACATTGTGGAAATACTCGGCGAAAATCTTCTCAATACTTACAGCCTCTACCATTGTAGAATCACCATAGTCCATAGGAGAATTATATTTATGGATCAAGAAACAAAAACGGATCTGACGGGCTGTGTGTTTTTCTAAAGCTTCTCTAATAGTGATGAAATTTTTCAAACTTTTTGACATTTTGAATCCTTTGATATTCAGATGCCCTGTGTGCAACCAATAATTCACCCACTGATTACAACCTAAGAAGGCTTCACTTTGTGCAATTTCATTCTCATGATGAGGAAATTTTAAGTCTACTCCACCAGCATGAATATCCAAACACCCGCTGCCGTTGCTAAACTTTTCCATAGCGTAGTTGGACATAGCCGAACACTCGATGTGCCACCCAGGGCGACCAGGCCCCCATGGGGAAGGCCAAGAAGGTTCGAACATACCGTCTGCATGCTCTTTGGTTTTCTTCCATAGAACGAAATCAGTGTTATTCTTTTTATCGGTACCTGCAGTGAGGGCGCCTTCTCCTTCCGCGAGGAGGTCGGAATTACCGATCTGTTCAGGCATGAGTTTGCCATATGTGTGGCCCACCTCTTCAAAATCTTTAGTAGAAAAGTACACAGAACCATTTGCTTCGTATGCGATTCCTTTTGTAATAAGAACTTCTATGTATTGTATGATTTCAGGTAAAAACTCTGATACTCTGGTAACAACATCTGGAACAGACACACCAAGTTTAGCCATATCGTCATTGTACTCAGCTTCAAATTTAGCTGCCAAATCGCGAAAAGGTATTTTCTGTTCAGAACTGCGAATAATGATCTTATCATCAATGTCTGTAACATTCTGGCATAAGACTACATTATACCCAAGATAATCCTTGGTGATGCGGCGGATGATATCTAAACTAACATACGTTCTTGCATGTCCCATGTGAGAATCAGCATAAACAGTAGGTCCGCATTGGTACCAGGTCACACAAGAAGAATCGCGAGGGATAAAACGAGTCTTCGTACGGGTCAAGGAGTTAGTTACCATTAGTGGGTACATCTTCTCCATCACCTCAGTTGTAGAACAAAATGGCTGGGGCATACGCCAAGAACCTTGCTTTCTCTGCACTTTAAAGTCCGCCATGTCGCGTTATGTGTTAATATCAAAGTGTACGAGCTCTTTGAAATTTGATGGTTAAAAGACGTGCTATTGATGCATGGTACGTTATAAAAACGTGCGTTGTATACAACGGAGAGCATTTGACAATAGAAGCTAATTCTCGAACGATGACAGACTTTTGAGGGAATAGGATGATATCTAGACTATTATTAGCTTTTTTAGGCTTACTACTTGTTCCTAAATGTCTTGGCGTGGCTGTGAGCTGGATTCCAGACACTGTTTCCTTGACATTTGGGACGATTGACTTTGTGGGCCCGACATCGAACACCACTTTGAAACGAAGTGGTTGGAAGCTAAGTGTTGAAGGTAATTCCAACGGTCCAATGTATAAAGCTGATTCTGGACACTTTAAGATAAAGTTTTACGTGACTACAGTAGATTATGGTGTCTTGGTAGGAACTTCAGAGTGCATTCCACTTGGATTGAAGCAAACGGATGTTGAAACAATATTAAAAAACACTTTACTGACGGGAACGTCAGGTGGTAATACACATTTGTATACTTTATCCCAAATGATGACAGTGAAAGCAAAGAAATTTCATCACGAAGTGAGTACCGTGGATGTTACAAACTCTTACGAATTCTTACTGGATGGCGCTGTAGTAGGAGAAGAAATTGACTTTAATGCGTTTATGCTTACTTCAACATGTGACACACCCAGAACAATAGGGAATTGGCAAGATGCGAGTAGGTGGTCTACTGGCGCTGTACCAGCAACTGGTGACGATGTTACGATACCTGCTGGTTCGGGTGTTATCCAGTTAAATTCTGATGTTACCGTGAATTCGCTAAATACACTAGGAGGTTTCGTCCTCGCGCATGAATCTAGTTGCCCTGACGGCTGGGAGTCAAACCCCACGAGCAATCCCAGCACTAAGTGCTACAAGAGGTTCGATACAGTGCGGAATTTTGATGACGCTGAGATGACATGTAAAACGACATTGCTGGGGTCTATGGATTCACACCTGGTGCAGATAAGTAATGCAGAGGAGTTGTTGGTCGTGCAGAGGTTATGTAGAGGACAGACGGGCACGGTTACTACGGTAAAAGGGTGTTGGATTGGGTTGCAAGATCCAGGAGGATTTGGGAAGTATGCTTGGATCCAGCCAGAGACAGTGCGAAACAACTCGTTCCGTGACTGGAGACGTTATGAGTACAATAATCACACCTTTTCAGAGGGTCTTGGCACGAATGGCGAATTATGTGTACAAATGGTTCCTTGGCAAGCAGATGCCTTAATCCGGGAGCAAGGATCCTTCAACGATGTAGCGTGCAAGCTAGAAAAACCTTTTGTGTGTCAGATATTTGCAAAAACCACGAGAAGTAAAATAACCGTCACCGGAGTCACAACATTATCTGGTGGAGGAATAGAGGGAGGCGAGATGGATCTGTTGGGTACAACTTACATGAATAATTTCTATGCATGGAAATCAAGTTTCATTAAATTAGGCCCTGCTGCCGCCGGCAGTACACTTACCAAAGTCTATTTGGAACAAGGATCTACACTCTCCCTAGAAGCATCAGTTGTGTCTGCACAAACATCCTATATTGGTGAGATCGAGGACCTCGATGCGAATATGACTTCTGCGCTACGTATGCAGTCGTACTTCATTATGGCTACGGGGATCACCTGGACCATTACTGGCAATGTGAGTATCAATGCAAGAGCAAATATTGAAGCCACTGTAACGGTTGCTGATAACATTAATTTCAACTTAAATCAAGGCGGATCTCTTTCCAGGTCTTCTTACACACTTACTGGGAGTAGTACATATCTAAATCTGGGCGGTGGTTCGCAACTATCAACTTATGATGCTTACGAGCTAAAGACACAACATCGCGGACAGGTGATTGGAGAGTACTCCAACGTAATCGCAAATGAGATTGCAGAGCCCACAACGGGTATATTTGCTATAACTGGTGTGATGAGGCTCTCTTTGAGTGGGGGAACAACTGCGATGACTCCAGAAATTACGGAATGCATTCCCTATCATTCCACTGCTGAGGAACTGGCTGCGATTATTGGCGCTCTTCCGACAGTACAGAGTAGAGGGGGAATCACGGTGCGCAGGTATGGCAGCGGCGAGGACCCACTTTTTGGATACGGATATACGTACCGTATTGAGATGGACGCACCTCCAACCACTGCTTTCGCAGAAGGAGCGCTAGACCTGGAAGTGCATTGCTACGGTATTCCTAATTGTGGGTGTGCAGAGACAAAGGTGCCCTTGACGGATTCCACAGGCCAGCGCATGTGTCATCGTAAAGAAGGTAATAGTTCACGTGTTGATGAGAACGCATGTGTCACCCCCCCTGTCATCTCCATGCAGCGTGTGACATATTTATCCTATACTGAAACGTTTGGGTCTGGGTCAATCATTATTGGCGATGGAACCCATCGGCTTCCTCCTATATCTAGTGTTCTTATATCTTCGGCCTCAACTGGTTTGGGGATTGTAGGCGCAGATCAGATCAACTGGGGTGGTATTGCTGTGGATGGTGTAGGAACGATTATCTGCGCTGGCACTGGGTGGGCGAACTGGGATAGTGCTTCAGTGCTATTTGGTCCCGCCTGGTGGGATGTGAGAGGATACGTGAATATGTTGGAGACAGCGCCTGCCTTTAACATGCAAGTAAATGTGTTCGTTCTATCTGGTCTAGGGAGTGTCCTCACAGCAAGTCCCCATTCTAACATGACCTGGTCATCAGGCACGTGGAATGGAGGTACAGTAGGTGGCCGCAGTCGTCTAAACATTCTGGGTAATGTTGTGGCTGGTGGAACAAATAAGGCTCTGCGATATGGCATCACGATGTTTGTACACGAGAACGCCGTTTTCACATGGGCTTCAGGAAATATCAGTCTGGCCAATGGTGCAAGCATCATCGTAGAGGGGACTTTCGATATGCAAACGACCGGTGAGCGCAAGTACATCGGTGAGGCACACCTACTGAGTGCTTCAGAACCAGAATACATTGCCATGCTCAAGGAGGAGCCAGATATGCAATGGCATGGGTACTTCGGTCTGGAGATCCCTGCCGAGCTGCGAGGAGGGTATTATAGGAATCCCTTGTGCGGAGACCAGTGCACACGGGAGAATTATATGTGGTTCCGCCAAAGTGGACAATTTACTTTTGCAGAACTCTCCAATACATCATTCAATCTGCCAGTCAATCTGCTCGGTAGCAGTCGCATGACTATGGGAAGTCAGTCGTACGTAGAAATGGCATCAGGTGGTATTTGTGGAAATCAAGTTGTTGTCGACATCGCCTCAGGTACCACGTATACTTTCAGTGGAGGTCAAATGTCCATGAGAGCCACCTGTAAGATCCAGGGAGAAGGAGAATTGTTGATTGCTGGTGGAGCGCACGATATGTCTTTCTCTATCGATTCACACATTACTATCGCGGGAGGTATCATGATCTGGCCCTTCAGTCGTGGTCCTGGTCTTTCTATTACATTCAATGGCGGTCTTTTGATCGAAAAGGAAGGTAGACTGCAGATCGAGCCATACTCCACACAAATTGTCGTATATGGCGAAGTGATTTTAAAGGATGAATGTATGCTACAATTTCCCATGATTGGTACAGCCGCTCAACCCACAAATTCTGATCGTCCTGATGCCCCTGATCCATCCCCTCGAGGAACGCTAACAGCTGTAAATCTCATGACCTGGTTAGGAGGTACTATGCGTGGTAAAGCAGATTTCGTCTCGGAAGGAGTTTTATCGATTTCTGGAGGATTGAAACAGATTCGTTCTATGGCGAAACTCGTAAACAAAGGACTCGCAAAATGGGATCATGGGGATATTCTGATGGCAGATAATGCAGATTTCATGAACCTAGGGACAGTGCAAATGGCCAATGGTAGTCTCTACTTCGATGCAAATAATTTGTACCAAGGTACTATTATTCCCACTGAGTCAGGTGGTGATGTCTTCGCCCTGAATTTTCATAGTTATGATTTGGATTCCGGTTGGTTGTCTTATGTGGATTATGTCAACTTGCGTACCGAAGTTGTATCTCGTGCTCCTGTCGGATGGACCGAGTCAGATCAAGATCTATCCATACAAACGCCAGAAAATATCATATAGAAAAAAGATGAGGAGGATAACGAAGCTTGCTGATATTGTCAATTTATAATTTATGATGTTTCTCAGAATCATTATTTCAATTTCAAATCATATGCTAGAGACTCGAAATACGGTTCTACATTATCAGGAGCCTGTTGCCACTGCGGGTTGTGGTCCTTATCAACAAGCACCGCCCTGATACCCTCGGTGAAATCAGGTCCCGCCATGCAGCGCTGCGAAAGACGGAATTCCATTTCCAAACAATCCTTCAAGGAGTTACCAGCTCCGCGCTGTAATTGGTGATACGTCACAAGTATGCTTGTAGGAGACATTTTCGATAAAGTGTTTAAAGTCTTTTGCGCCCACTCAGCAGAGACACTTCCACTCTTGCTCACGGCCTTAAGTGCATCTTTAATCTCAGCAAGGCTTTTCGACGGATGAAAGCAGTTCTCTATGGCAGATTCGTGTTGCTTCAGAAGAGATTTGCTATCATCTGGGGTCTCTGTGTACTTAACTAGTATGTCTTCAACATTGTCTCCTTCTTTTATATTGTTCAACGCCTCCTCGAGCTCAGGAGTCTTCTCGGCTGGGACATAGTGCGTGGCAATTCCACTGGTCAATAAATCATATGCAAACAAGCGTTGCCCAGTCAAACCAATATACATACCGAATCCACTTGGTTTTAGCTGGGGGAGCCATGAGCTACTACCTACATCGGGAAACAAGCCAATAGCTGTTTCGGGCATAGCAAACATAGTCTTTTCATTGGCAACACGGTATTTACCAAGAACGGACACTCCAACACCTCCACCCATAACAAAACCATTCCAAAACGATATCTGCGGTACATCTGATATTCCTAGGGCATAGTTCATTTCGTACTCAGTCCTAAAGAAGTCGGAATGCTTGTATCCAGATTTGCCAATACCTATCTCAGATTTATCCAAACCTTCGTTCGCAATTTCATCCCAAATAGACTTCACATCGCCACCTGCACAAAAGGCCTTGTCCCCAGCACCCTTCAAAAGAAAAGCTAAAGGTTTTTTGGAACCAGCACTACTCGTCCAACCGTTCACCATATCTTTGATACCTCCGCACATCTCCTTGTCCAATGCATTCAATGCTTTCGGACGATTGAGGGTTACAGTAATAGTATTTCCACTCGCATTCTCATTGATAAGAATAGGAGGAACAGACGAGCTCATTCTGGTTGCGTTCCGAATGAATCTAGGCTTTAAAGGAAATGATTTCGCTAGCATTCTCTGATAGCCCGATGCCACAATTTCGGGAATTATTTAAGGAATATCTATAAAACTAATGATGATGAGTAACAACAAACAACAACCAACTCACTAGTTCTGATACAGTTGTGTTAATTTCCCTCTAAATTACGTGCTATGCGCTCCCAAATAATCTTCTAAAAAGAACATGAAGTGCGAGATCTTCAATTGGCATAATTTCTGCTTTTTCTATGCCAGAGCATAATTTGAATGCATGAAAGCTATTGTGATAGGAGCAGGTGTCGTGGGTTTGGCTTGTGCTCGCCAAATGGCGCTGTCTTTTCCAAAATTGAGCATATTCGTGCTTGAGCAGCATAGCGTGATTGGAAGTGAGACTTCGAGTCGGAATAGCGGCGTCATCCATTCTGGACTGTACTATCCAGGGAATTCTTTAAAGGCGGCGTATTGTGTGACGGGAAGAAGGAAGCTATACAAGTACTTGGAGGACAGAAACATATCATTTGAGAAATGTGGAAAACTAATAGTTTCGACCGATGATAAACATGAAAGTGCGATTAAGCTAACAAGCCTTCTGCAGCAGGCGCGTAAAAATGGACTTGTGAATGACTCTGAGTGTCAATTGATTAGTGGAAAAGGTGCCATGGCATTGGAACCTGAACTATTTTGCAGGGAAGCTTTATTGTGTAAGGAAACAGGCATAGTTGATACTCACCATTACATGCAAATGCTACATGCTGATTGTGAAGAGCTCGGCGTCGATTTCGTTTTTCAGTGTGATGCTCAGTCTGTAGTAATACATCCAAATAATGCCTCTCCAGAAAATGGAAAGTTTGAACTCGAAACATCTCAGGGTCCGATTAATACAGATATTCTTATCAACTGTGGTGGTTTGTATTCCCCCAGATTCATGAAACATATAAAAGGTAAAGACTTTTCTCAAGATGAACACGTCCCCAAACATGTTTACTTTGCTAAGGGCAATTACTTTCGCCTAGCCTCGAACAAATCGCCCTTCGACCATCTTATCTATCCTATACCGAGCGGAGATGGAGGACTAGGAGTTCATAGTACCAGAGATATGACACATCAACTGAGATTCGGGCCGGATGTAGAGTGGTTAAAAAGGCCTTCTCTTCATAGTTCTGAGGTTCCTGAATCTATTGTAGATGAATATGCGTGGGACGTAAAAGATTGGAGTGTGGACATAGCAGGATCTTACTTTAACGTGGACGAATTGCGTAGTGAATCCTTTTACAATGAAATCAGGAAATATTACCCGGGTTTACCAGATGATTCATTGGTCCCCGACTATGCGGGGGTGCGACCCAAACTCGTAGGCCCGAACGGAGGAGGGAGATGGGGCACAGATTTTGTCGTGCAAAATCACGTGAAGGGACTGGTGAACATGCTCGGCATTGAGAGCCCCGGTCTCACCTCCTCGCTCTCTTTAGCAGAGGAGGTTGCATCCTCTGTACAGAAATATTGTGTCTAATTTTTTTATCAGTAGTTGTTTGTAAGAGATAGAATCAATAATAAAACCGAGAAGTGCATTTTCATAAAAAAAGTGAGTCATCCTTCAACAGATGTTGTAATCTGTAGGTCGAATCGATAAACATGTTTTATAGCGTTTTGATTTTGATTTCGTTGTGGTTAATGATTGCGCATAGCTTTCATATTTTCGATCAACAGTGCCGCTTCAATTCACTGCGAATGCGAAGTGAACCAAAGAGTCCACTGGAAATTACACGTGCAAATGCATTGAAAAATATGGGTTCCGTTGCTACTGCTGCAGCTATTCTAGCCCCTACCACAGCGGCTTTTGCATATGGTGACGCAGATGAGTTGCAGAGGAAAAAGAAGCCGGGAAAAGATAAAATCATTGTACAGGAGACAGATTTGGGTATTCCTTACTTGGTACAAAAGAAAGGCTCTGGCGCCTATCCCAATCCTGGGGATTATGTCGCTATTAGTTATATTGGATTCTTGTCTGATGGTTCTATATTTGATAGCACTGAAGTCAAAGGTAGGAAAGCCCTTGGATTTAAGATGGGTGCTAAGCAAGTAATACCCGGTTTAGAATCTGTCATTGAACAGCTACAAAATGGTGCTGAGGCGACATGTTCCATCCCTGCCAAGTATGCATATGGAAGCAAGGGTGTGTGTTTAGAGAAAGATGGCAAGAAGGAGTGTCTCATCCCCCCTAACGAGAATCTAAAATACTTCATCAAAGTAAAAACTGTCGGCTCAGGGTATAACTAGATAATTATATGTACTTTAGTATACGCTACAGATGCATGGATTAAGCTGCTCTTTTGTGTTAATGAGATAGTTCTATTTATTAATGGTACATCATTAGATATTTATTACAGTATGTTTCTTATAACTTACTCTTGGTACTACAATAGCACCCTTTTCTTTTCTTTAAAAAATTGTCCCCCTTGCCTACTTCTAAGCTTCTAAACCAAAAATGCAGTGCACTGGAACAGGGCGAGGGATGGTCGTGGTACATCATGTCTATAATTGGTTGTACATGTCCTTCAACAGGAAATGATGTGTGCACATCGACATAATGTCTACTCAGTTCAGAAGCGAAATCTATACTAGACGAAATGGGCACCGTCGTGTCGTCAGTACCATGTAATACCAGTGTGATAGGAAAATAGCGAGACAACGTAGAGTCACGTTCTAACATCTGTAAAAGTGTGGTTGGACTGCTTTCCCAAAATCTAGATAGACTTATAGCCGCTCCCCCCATAGGAGATATTAGATGGACTCCTCTTCTCATTTCCCAAAAATAGTGTTTCTGAATGTCAAATACACCACTTAGACTTATGAAAGCATCAGCAATAGCGAGGCCCTTGGCGGCACTGTACAACAATGCCAACGCACATATGTTGGCACCAGATGAATGACCACACAGAAAAATAGAACACCGTTTGTTATTTTCGGGTTTAATTTTGCTCCATCCTGGACCTCGTATGTATCGCATAGCCTCGCATAAGGCATCACGTTGTTCCAATATATTCGCGCACGGATAAACAGGGTATTGCAGCAAAATGATTTTCGAAGCTTTAATGTGGGTCCCGATTCCATGAGCTGACAGTCGATACATCCAAGGCTTTCCACTGCCCCATGCACCTCCATGCACAAATACAAGAACATTGTCATCATTACCAGTATCTCCCTCATCTCCCTCATCGTGGTCAATCACATGGATCATATGCCTATCTGTGCTACCATATTGAAAGGATCTCTGCCTGGAGCCTAATGCTATAAATCGATATCCAAAATGAGGCATCATAAGCGCACTCACTAGAACCGAAGCATCTGCAATCGAACGGAAGGATCCACTATCTCGAAATGCCCGCTGGAATGACAGAGGAATCCACTTGTGCAGCCGCCTGGAAAAATTATCTCCAATAGAATTGCCCTCAAGGGCCAGGTTATGAGGTTTTAGGTCCATGAAGAATTAATCCAGATGCAGAGAGTCAACAGATTATGAATAACTAGAAAAATGGATCCTTGCATAGTTTGACGTGCTACATAGATGTATCGTACGTCAATTTCGGAACTGGCGATAAATTGCACGTTTCATAAGTCGAATGGATGGCGAATGGCCAGCACAAATATTTGTTAAAAGCGCTAGTTGCAATCATTAAAACATGAGTGACGTTACTGTAATTGACGCTAAGGGCCATCTTCTAGGCCGTCTTGCTTCTATCGTGGCCAAACAGCTTCTTATGGGCAAGAAAATCGCCGTAGTTAGATGCGAGGAGATGGTTATCTCTGGCTCCCGTAAGTGCTGGGACAAGGGAAGTTCGCGGGGATATATGCATGCATAGACGTACTCAAGGTTTTTTTGAGTATGGATGTCGTTACATTGTGTGCAAATTGAGTGTTTTGGTTTGTACTGTTCGGGTATTTTTAGCACTGCTTGCGTATGGTTTTTACTAACCATATTTCTCTCTGTACTTTCGTGTAGTTGTAAGAAACAAGGTTAAGTTCGCCCAGTTCATCAAAAAGAGAACCAACACCAACCCCAACCGTGGTCCCTTCCACTTCCGTTCCCCCGCCCGTCTTTTCTGGAGATCTCTTCGCGGTATGCTTCCCCACAAGACTTCCCGTGGACAGATTGCCCTAGGTAAGCTAGCTACCTACGAAGGGATCCCCGAGCCTTATGACAAAATGAAGCGTGTGGTCGTTCCCGACGCCCTTAAGGCCGTTCGCATGAGATCTGATCGTAACTTCTGTGTTCTTGGAGTCCTATCCAAGGAGGTCGGATGGGGTTACACCGAGCTTGTCGGCCAGCTTGAGGCCCAGCGTAAGATCAAGGATGAGCAATACTATAACGAGAAGAAGGCAAAGGTTGCTGCTAGAGCCAAGGCCATCAAATCTTACGTAGTTAGCGCCTCCGACAAGAAGATTCTTGCTGATGCCGGTTACTAAATATTGCGTTGGTATTATAGTTACAGGGGACCTGTTAGTAGTAGGATTTATAATAGGTAGAGACAAAGACAATTGTGTATAAGTAATAGAAATAATAAGCATAATACTATTTACTAATTCATACGATAAATTATCTGGTTATTGCAACTCGACCAGGAAAACATGCATGCAACAAGAATAGGAGAGAGAAAATATCTCATCATTGAATTGAAAACTTGTTATTTAGTTACTTTATTAATTTACCACGGCACAAAATATTCTATAATTGCTGCAATTAAATTTCTCTATTTCTTGAAGAAGTCAACAATGGAATCAACGTAGGCATCGGGACGGATCTTATTGTTCTCTGAGAGAAGTTTGTCCTCGGTTGTTACTCCAGATAGAGTTAAAACAGTCTGAAGGCCGTTATCAGTGCCGAAAACGATGTCAGTGTCCAACCTATCACCAACCATACAAATGCGCGCTGCATCACACTTATACTTATCGACGATGTAGTCCACCATTAGGGGGGAGGGCTTCCCAACGACGATGGGCTCCTGACCGGTGCAGCCCTTGATGGCGCCCACCATGGCACCATTACCAGCCCATTCTTGTTCGTCAGTCAAATGAGTAACGGCATCTAAATTTGTAGCGATAAATTTACAGCCGGGATTCTCATTGATGCATAGTTGTGCATACTGAATCTTATAGTAGTTGATCTGAGAATCAAATCCTACGATTACAGCACCCACATCGTGATCATGCTCAACCTTGACACCAGGACCAAGCTTAATTTTCTTCTCGGAGTCTTCAGGACCACCAATGTACGGAATATTCAAAAGTTCTAGCTCCTGACCGATACCCTCCTGCCCAATAATATAAACCTTCTTATTATCAGGTAGGGGATTCTGCTCCAAGTATGCAGCAGCAGCGAAACTGCTCGAGAAAATCTCTTCAGCCTTCACATCAAGACCTAGTTCAAGGAATTTTTTCAAGTAGCCAGCACGAGATTTGGTGGAATTGTTCGTGACAAAGAAGATCCTTTTGTCAAGGGCGCGAATTTGATCAAGGACAGCGGGTACTCCAGGAATGATTGAATCGCCCTTCCAAATCACACCGTCACAATCGAAGATGAAAACATCAGTGGTCTCCATGAGCCTCTCTGCACCGCGAAGCTTAGTAGGGATAGCTAGCGTGGGAGTTGCAGTCGACATGGAGAGCATGGATCGCATCAACGAGGGCCTCGTGAACACCTTCGATGCGAAACCAAGAACCGGCGATAGACAAATCATAGCAATAACGAACACAATGACACGAGGCATCTGTATTCGTCTCTAAATAAAAGCTGGTAGCTGTGCACTGAAAGATTTTGCAGAGTGACAAAGCCCAAGCATAAGTGTGCGTTGCACGTTTTAACGTGCAATGGCATTCGCCCATCGAATGAATTCGCAAATTCCAGAGTAACATGCCAGGAATAAGGGAGTTGGCGGATAAGTTCGGCACGGAAGAGGACCAGGTAAATTGTCCCTTTTACTTTAAGATTGGGGCCTGTAGACATGGAGACACTTGCAAGCGAGAGCACCACAAGCCCCCTTTTAGCCAGACTATCGTGTTGAAGCATATGTACTACAATCCTATGATCCCTCATGTCAACTCCGGTGCAAGCCCTGAGTCCATGGACAAGACCACCATGCAAGAGGTGTTGGATGATTTCCTAGAAGAGATTGTGGAAGAGTGTGGAAAGTATGGAAAATTAGAGGATGTGCAGGTGTTGGAGAACCTTGGCGAACACATGATTGGCAATGTTTATGTGAAATATGATGACGAGGAAGAGGCTGCCGAAGCACTGGAGAAGCTGAATGGTCGTTACTTTGCTGGGAGAGTTTTGGAAGGAGAATATACTCATGTTACTGATTTTCGCGAAGCCAGATGCAGAAAGTTCGATGATGGACATTGCGAACGCGGGGCATTTTGCAATTTCATGCATGTAGGAAACCCATCTTCATCGCTACGAAAGTATTTGGACCGAGAATTTAGATTCAGGGGATGCAGAGCCAAAGGTAATGCTTCCATGGCCACAATGGGTGGTGACAGACGATAAGTGTCGATTTCGTGATAATTGTATCTACATTAAACACACATATGCATAATATGTACTGTTTTATTTTCACTCTTCAGATAGCTTGTTAATTAGAGTAGTCAACTCGACTCCCAAAGCTCGCTTCAATACATGTCTGGAATTGGAATCCTGAAACCAAAATTCGTCTTCGTCACCGTCATCTTCATCAATAGCAGCAAGAGCATGGACCTCCATCTGGATCGTATGGCAACACGCCCGGTAGTGTTTAGCAGGGATCTCTATAGCGCTTAGCAAAGATATGCCAGGATCTGTATAACCATATTTCTCCTTACTGATCTTCTTTTCATCGCTCGGTGTCACACCAGTCGAATATCCTTGACTTCCGCACACAAGTCGACTAATGAATGACATAACAGCCTTGCCGTAATATCTTTTGAGCTGGGAATATCCCTCACAAAGAGTATAAAATCCGATTACAGTAGGTCTGCAAGTGGAGGTAATGATCCTTGCGAGCTGCTGTAGGTTCAGACTACCTCTGTATAGTGCCTTCAGAACACCATTGGTGGGACTTATAGGCCGTTCAAATTCTTCAGAAAAACTATTCCCACATTGTAAGCTTGGTTTAGTGAGCAGTTCTGAAACAATGTCTAGATAAAGCAGCGCGGGAAGTATGGCTGTTAGAAGTTTCGTCATTTCTATCTTCATCCTTCCTCCTTGCTGTTCTTCGTCCAAAACAGCTCGCACGTCAGCAGACCATTCGATAAAAGTACCAAAGAGTTGACTCAGGTTTGCAATCAAAGGCTGTATTCTATCTTGTTTGCATGAATCCCATTTCAAGATGAAATCTTTACCTGAACCAGAGGAAGAACCACTCATACTCAAAGTATGTGCAGCTAATGCTGCGACTGCTGACACCACTTTCTCAATACTATAGAACACGCTAAGAATTTGATTTCGTACTCGCAAAGAATCGAAGCTAGTCCGTTTGAGGTTTCCATCTTTTATTCCTAACTCATTATCCGTAGCTAAACATACACAGTACTCCGATCTTGACTCCGGTAAGTAAGACATGAACAACAAGTGTCCTTCTAATCCATCTCTCTGGCATAGATCAATAAAATCCGCAGAATCAGATGCCTTGCTTGGGCGTGTAGTTTCTTCTGCAGAGAGAGGATTGTACAGTCGAAAATAGTTACCGCAGCGATTTAGAGCACTTTCGAGAGATACCACCAACCCATCCCACGTCTCATATATAGCATGGGTGGACAACTCTATATCCTTGGTTTCCTCTTGAAAATAATTATTTTTTCCTATCTCTAAACTGCGTCGCTTTTTTTTCCCACCTCCTTGTCGGGCCATACCAACCAACTTCTCGGCGATGTATTTGGCGTACTGCTTTTCACTTAAGGATGCAACCTCATCGAGTTTTCTTTTCGCATAAGCAGACAGGTACTCTACCAGCACCCCTCCCTGGCGCTTTGCCTGTGTCTGTATGAGTCCCACCGCTAAGTGCTGGATTCGATCATTTCCTGGATACAACGAACACAGCTCTGGCAAAGCTACGCCCAGTCTTTTTGGCACGAAGTCATCAACGAACGCCCTGCCCTCGCGCAGGGTGGAGCTATGAACCCGCTCTAGATCAATTTTCAAACGAATCGAGTACTGCTCCTGTAGCTTTCCTATCATTTCCACCTCATTTGCACCGTAATTGATCAACTCTCTGTCCATATCAGATCGCAAATTGGTGGCAACTTCCCAGAAATCTCTGACTGCAGCCCCCACGATTTTTTCCTTTAGATGGGCATGACATGCAGATTGGCAGTGTTCCAACAAAAACACACTCATATGCAGTAATTGCGGATGTTGTTGCCAGAAAGACATCTCCAGCTGGTCCAATACATTTATCGAATATCGTTCCATTCCGTTATCACCCCCACCATTAACAGTTTCACCATCATATCCTGTCAATACACTGTCTCCCGAGGGGCTCCCTCTAAGCCCGAAAGTAGGCGAGAGCACCCCTCCGACATCATAAGAAAAAGTGCCAGAATTTAGCGATAATGTGCGGCTGAGTTGTGCAGGACCCATTGGTGTGAACTTTGCGCTATTACTTCGTTTAAAGGAGGGGGAGTTCAGGGCACTCCCGAAGGCAAGTTTACGTGGTACCGATCCTTTTTTATTTGAGCCCTGCATTGCAGGGCTAGTCAGGCCACTAGTAGCAGACATGCGAGAAACATCGCTGTTGACACTGCTTGCGCTGCCAGGGGCGGTTAGATTCTTAGATAAAGAAAATGGATTGCTCTTTGGTTCTTGGGTTATTGACAAAGCAGAGGTGGCTGTCAACATAGTAGGAGTTACCCTTGTACCCATCCCCTTCCTTCTACTGCCCCCCCCTGATGTTATGTCTTTGTCCCCCTTGGCACCCGATTTGCCAGTGGCCATACCACGTCGAGTCTTAGTCTTAGCCAGTGTAATCATCTCCTCAAGATATACCGCGACATGCTTGTTGAAAGAAGGGGAGAACGCTTGACCTTGCTCATCCATACCAAAACCAAGTCCTTCTGAAACACGAGGAATCTTAACAGCAGCCACCACTGGTATAATCCCACTAGAATAGTAGCTCCGGGAGCTCGGTGACGTCCCTGGTAAGAGTGCCCAAAGAGCCTGAATTTCGACCAAAACATGTAACCGATTACTGGTCAAATGTCCCTTATTCACGTTAAATGTGTCGCTGTATTGCAATCCTTTCAAAAAGGAGACAGCAGATGCATATGGATTGAACGCACGAATAGTGTGTTCCCACGTTGCCATTTTAAGAAATTCTGCAACCCAGGGTACTACCAGACAAAGATTCTTGTCTGCCCAGGCTGCCTGTAGCAATTCTTTCACGGGCAATACAGCTTTCATGGACAAGCGCTTTCTCGCACCCTCTTCAGCCAAAACAGAAAGTGGACCTCTCTGCTGACCCTGACTAGAATCGCTTGTACCATTAGACCGTTTTTCCACCATCGACTTTCCAATGGAAATAGTCCAATTTGGCCAAAAGTGCACAACACCAAGAAATCTTCCTAAGATCTTAAGTTTTAACACTCGCAAAGTGTATGGCTCCGATAAAGATGCAGTGGTGCCTGAGTTCATGAAGCGATTCTGATGCCCGGATTCAGATGGATACTGTGGGTTGGCTTCTGACGACATAGGGCTAGTCGCCCCTGAAAGTTTACTATTCATTCCACCACCAACATTAGTCCCAATTCCGTCGAGTTTTGGGCCGGCTCCTTGAGTGCTACTGCCTTGGACAATATTCATAATCTCATTGCACAAGCTAGCTTGCAAAGCTTGACTAAAGCGGTGGTTGTCCATCAACACGATGAAGCGGAAAAAGAAGTGCTGTGCCCCTGGAAAGTGCATACTTGGTTCTTCATACAAATCAACTGCAGAATCACTGTGGCCACGAAAGCCTGTGATCGCACTATCCTCTTGGTGCGAAGTGCGAGCAGCTGGGACCGTACCCACACTTCCACCAACACCCAGACGCTCTTCCAGTCTGCGTTGTTTCACTGCACTTGGTGCGTTCTTAGAGCTGTAAAACGTGGTACCATTTATAGAAACTCCTCCTGGTGCGCTTCCAGCAGCAGCTTCTTCCTTACTCGATGATTTTGAAGGTGTGCTGACACTACTTGCAGTACTGCTGGAGGTAGGAATGTCGAATACTTGGCCTGTGGAACTACTACCACTGCTAGAATATCGTATCGGGGGGTTGAAAACGGAATCGCTCGATGTGGAGGGACCCTTCTGACCCACTGCATAATCACTGATTACGCCTCCTCCTTCCCCCTTGGGCACAGTGGTGATCTTGATTTGCCCGGGAGAGCCACCGTCAGATTTGCGCATCGTATGCAAAGCTTTATTACCAACTCCTCTCACTACGTTGACTTTCGAGTCTTTGACGGCGTCTTTATAATCTCGAGTAACAACAGAAACATTTTTTTTTTCAGGAGCCTGACTTTCATTCTCTTTCTTCGGCACAGTGATACGTGTGTGCGTATTTCCATTAGGGCCATGAAACATAAGCATTTTCACAAAGATGTCTGCAAACCATAAGTGGTTACAATCTTTCAAGTTTAACACCCTTGCTCCTAGAATTGGAAGTTTTCTGAATACATCCTGCACTTTCACTCCACTGATGTCACTTTTATTGGCTTCCTGGAACATGTGAAGCAAATTAGAAAATTCATCGAAGCACTTTTCTCTTTCGTTGTACATCTGTGTCTCGATCTGTGTTTTGTACTCTAGTCTACTATCCGTTTCTTCTCGAAATGGCCGGATGAAAACTTCTGGCAACGTGCAATGTTCATCGCCTGGAGAGTCTTCTGCAATGGAACGATATTCATCAGCTAGTTGCGGTGCATGTGTCCGTATAGCTTGTGTCTCACTAAGTGCCCGTATCAATCCTGGACCCAAAACACGCACAAATCCCGACAAAGCATGCAGACTGTGAACTGCAAATACATGTACTGCTTCAAGTGTAGTCAGCATGGTCTGCGAAGAAATCTGTTTCTGCTTTAGGTGTTTCTGTTCGTTTTTGTTGTCTCCCTCTGCAGTACCCAACTCGTCCAAATGCGCCTTCAGGACCAGTGTATGTCCGCTTGGACCCAATGGAAGACTCACTAATTTGGACAATATGGCCATGGCCTGGGTCAGGGGTATTAGCTGCTGCTGGACAAGAGCCCCATACACGTGACCTAGACGCCGAGCACTGTGGAGGGACTCCGCATCAATGACGAATGAGCCTTTGCTGCTTCCGTCTCCAACCGTGCTATTTGTATTACCTTGGGCATCCCCTTCTATAGCTATATCTCCTTTATCTCCCGAACTTACCGGCATTAGCACCACATCACTGTTCTGCCATGTACCATGTGACACGGACGCCGACCGAGATAGAGCAGCATTGAATTCGGTTGTCTTTAATCGCTTATCTTGGCCTTCTATTAGCTTTGAAAAAGCAGAGGAGGGTGTACTGCTGAAACCGATTTTAGTACTTCCATCAGCACTTCCGAACCCAATGTTCGTGAAGGCGCTCTTATTGCTTTCTGCTTCCGTGGAGCTATTGGTCGAAGCAGGGGACTTTGGAAGAGTCGAAGTGGCAGAGTTGGGAAGAGATATTATGTTCCCGGTGACAATATTTCCGTCATTCCTCATGCCTACCGTCGTAGCAGGAGTAATACTAGTCGGAGTAAGACGCATCTTCTGTTTTATCTGTTTTTGATTGCTCTTAATCACTGTTTTTATGGGAGGTCCACCCAAGGTTATACCTTGTGTATTCCCTGAAGGTGAGTTTACGGCATGACTTGTATTCCCCTTGTCCTTTTCTTTTTCTTTCTCTTTACTATTATGCCCTTTATAGGATTTACCTTCAATATTGGAATTTTTTGTAGTATTACTATTTGTAGCCGAGAGCTGCTGATTCTGCGCCCGAGTGGTCGTAAAAGGATGAGTTTGTGCTGCCAACCAGGAGCTCACAATACTAGGCAACATATGCATACCCCTGCATTCAGAAAGAAGTTTCTGTATCTCCTTTGACCCAGCTGAAGTCTCCTTCGCCCGATCCTTGCTTTGCAAAACCTGTAAGAACTGCTTAGTCTGCTGGTCATCTCGGCAAAGCGCAGCCAAGGCTTCACGAGCACCGTTACTTGTGCTCATGACTAATACAGAAT
>JACLAB010014729.1_pt1 | contig 25496 bp, 17 predicted proteins | sample 8027921 | NCBI WGS metagenome assembly JACLAB01 (sample SAMN15725117, study PRJNA655200) | protist metagenome | isolation source: fluorescence activated cell sorting (FACS) single amplified genomes of... | place: USA: West Boothbay Harbor, Gulf of Maine | collected 2000-07-19
CGTTTGGACGCGTACTGACGTTTTTGACGCGCGCAGGACGATGCCTCGGTCGGGGCGTTGGGCATTGAAGTCATCGTGAAGCAGCTCGAACTCTTGCGAGGGAAAATCGCGCCTGAGGAGTCTCTGAGCAGCATGTTGGGGTTCAATCTCGCGGAAGACTTGTCGGTACGCGCGAACAGCGCTGGGTTGGTGAGCGTAGGTGCGATCGGAAACGTTCTCTACCGCGGTTTGTCGCGAACAAGGAGCGTGGCGACGCTCTCGAGCGACCGGGAAAGATTTGAAGACATCCTCGATCGACGCGCGGTGAAGAATATATCAAAGGTGCTCGGTGGAGGCAATGAAGACGCGATCATCACTTCTGAGGAGCTTAAAGCTAAGCTAGATTACTATGGAGTGCGATCAAGCATGACGGACATCATTTCCATCATGACACAAGCCGACATCGAGAGCTCGGGCGTGGTCAAGGTTGGCGATCTCAGTCGGTTGTTGGCGCGAGAGCTCGCGCAGTTGCGAGGTTTGCTCGACGAGAAGGTCGATAACTCGAAAAATGAAAGATTTAGAGTTTCTTTAGACATTGAACGCGACGGCGCAGAAACGAGCAACAGTCTGTTGAAAGGCCAAGCCACCTTTGGCGTACTTCAACGGTTTCCGACGGCGCGCAAAGAGAGACAAAAGCCGGGGCGTTTGGTGTGGGCGAACGATGACGAAATGTGCGCGGTATGTCTATTCGACCGATCCGGGACGATGATGATAGAAGAACAAGGTCAACTGATAGACCTACCCACCAAGCTCGATTATTTCACTGATGTTGCGCGCGGTGTAGACACGCGAACCATCGTCCATCTTCCCGCGCCGCCGCCTCAGGAACAAGAGCAAAAGAAGAGTGGATTCGCCAGCTTCTTCTGCTGCTTTTCCGCTTGAGCGCTCGCACAGAACGATACTTGACGTCAATCTTTCGCACGCATCGTAGTATTTATGAATAGAAGATTCATTTTGCACCCGCGCCCGCCCGCTCCGCTCGCGTCCTCACACGCGAGCGCAGCGCGTCGTCGTCGTCCATCATGTCCGGGGCGGAGCGCGCGCCGGGCGCGGGCGACGACCACCACCTATCGCACACTCGCGGTGATTCTGTGTCCTCGCTGAACGCCGCGTCGTCCACGTCGACGACGCGGCCTTTCGAGATGCGCGACTTTGTCACCGTGGACACCATCGGCGAGGGGTCGTATTCGTCCGTGCGTGAGGTATTTCTGGCGAATAAACCCACGGAGAGGTACGCGCTGAAGATTATGGATAAGTCGCACATCGTGCGCGAGGGCAAAGCGCGGTACGTGGCGACGGAGAGGGCGCTCTTGGCTGGACGGTTGGCGGATTGCGACTGCGTCGCGGCGCTGCGGTTTACGTTTCAAGATACTTACTCGCTGTATCTCGGCATGGAACTGTGCACGGGGGGAGATTTATATTCACAGTTGAAACGCTCGGAAGGCGGGGTGATGACGGAGGAAAAGGCGGTGTTTTATCTGTCCGAGGTGACGCGGGCGGTGCAGCAGTGTCACGCACGCGGCGTCGTGCACAGAGACGTCAAGCCCGAGAACGTTTTGATAGATTCGACCGGTCACGTAAAATTGTGTGACTTCGGTAGTGCGCTCGATTTACAACCTGTGATGACGAGCGTGCTCACTGCGATCGCGGAACAGGCGGTGAAGAAGGATGCAAAGCATAAGAAGAATCGCTGCGCGTCGTTCGTCGGCACGGCGGAATACGTGGCGCCAGAAATCTTAGAAGGGTGCGCAGAAACCACCACGGCGGTGGATTTGTGGTCGATCGGTGTGATGACGTTTCAACTCTTGACCGGACGCGTGCCGTTTAAAGATAAAACGGAGTACTTGACCATGCAAGCTGTGCTCAAGGGGAAGTACGTGTACCCGCCCGAGGCAAACGTCTCGAGCGCCGCAAAGGATTTCATCGATAAACTCCTCGTTCGAGAGCCCAAGAAACGGCTTGGGTTTGAAGACGAGACGTCCATCCGCAGCCATCCGTTTTTCGCATCCGTAAGCGATTGGTCTACGCTCCGAGCTCGAAAAGCTCCGAGCGTGCTCACCGCGACGGGCTGCGGTTCCGACGCCACCGTCTCCGAAAGCGGATCGGAGAGCGATACAGACGACGACGAAGAATGGCGCGCGCGCGTGAACGCCGCGACAGCCGCCTTAGACGCGCTTTAGCTCGCTAGAATCTACGCGCGTCGTATTACATTCTAACTGTCAATTGACAATTCGGCTCTCTTCCGCGCCTGCGCGAAATAAAAACAAACTCAAGTCGTCGTCAGCGGTCGAATCCGAGCGCAGACTTAAAAATCGACCCGCGAGCGAGTAAACGAACGAGCCTCATCATTTTCGAACAGGTTTGGCATCAAACGCGCCGTCGTCGTAAAAACTTCAACGCATGTTCTGTTCTAGTAGCTGTGTTGTGCATCACCGGCTCGTCGTCGTCGTCGTCGTTCGCGCCTTTCGCGTCGTCGCGCATCGCGTCGCGCCTCGCCTCGCCTCGCCTCGCCTCGCCTCACATCAACGCACGTTCGCGCAGGCGCATCGCCACCGCGCGCGTCGCGCGATGCCGTCGTCGCCCGTTCCTGTTTCGATTGCGTCCACGAAAAAGCGCACCGGCGGCGCGAGGCGAATGGGACGCGCGCCGAACGCGCGTCACTCGGTGACGCTCGACGCGCGAGGCGCGAGATCCGGTGGAACGCGCCTCGAAAGCCTCGGTCGTGGCCTCGCGAGCGCGCGCGATCGACGCGAAAAGCGCGATGGACGACGGCGGCGAAGCGTGTCGCGCGGAATGCGCCGAGCAGCCGTTCGACGTCGCGTTCGCGCCCACGACGCACGTCTTCGCGGTCGGGCTGATCAACGGTGACGTCGAGCAGTGGTCGCACACCGAGAGCTCGTGCGCGAAGCTGGAGACGCTGCGAGGGGTGCACGCGGGGGAGACGTGCAGGACGCTGGCGTACGTGGACGGAGGGAAGACGCTGCTGAGCGGCGGCGCGGACGCGTGCGTCGTGGCGACGGATGTGGTCACCGGAACCGTGGTGGCGAGGCTTAAAAACGCACATACCGTGGCGATTAATCGACTTATCACGCTGAATGAGCACCTGATCGCGACTGGGGACGACGACGGATGCGTGAAGATTTGGGATACGCGCGCGCAGACCGAATGCGCAAAACACAAGCCTTTCGTGGATTTCGTGAGCGATATGAAGTACGCGGGGGAAGATAGAAACGAAATCGTGATTTCGAGCGGCGATGGTACGCTCGGATGCTTAAATTTGACGACGAATAAAATGGTGGGGCAGTGCGATAACTTGGAGGATGAGTTGTTAAGTTGCGAAATCGTAAAGAATGGCCGTAAAGTCGTCGCCGGTTCGCAGGAAGGAGTGCTGGACATTTTCACTTACGGTAAATGGGGTGATATATCGGACAGATACCCGGGACATCCCCAAAGCGTGGACGCCATCGCGAAGGTGACGGAGGACATGGTCGTCACCGGCTCGAGCGACGGTTTGATCCGCGTGATTTCAGTCCTTCCGAACAAAATTTTGGGCCTCGTGGGTGAGCATAGCGATATGCCCATCGAGCGTTTGACGATGAGCTTTGACAAAAATATGCTCGCGTCGTCTTCGCACGATAAGACGGTCAAATTGTGGAAGGTCGACTGGTTGACGGCGGAGGGCGCGTGGGACGACGCCGACGAGATGGACGTCGAAGAAGCAGACGACGAAGACGAAGACGATAGCGACGATGACGGAAAATCCAAGAAACGAAAATCCAAGAGCAAAGGGAAAAAGCAAGTCGCCAATCGCCAGAAAGCGGAGAACAAGAAGAAGGCGGTTACCAAATTTTTTGCCGATATGTAATGTGGAAAAAATCTTGAGAAAAAGTGTGCGTGCGTGTTAACAATTTTTGGTGAGCGTTTTTCACTGCCAGAAAAACGGTTGCGCCTCGATAGAAGTCGACTCGCGTACCGCGAAGACTTGATGAAAAGACCTGTCGTTGCGTTGTGTGAGAAACACTGAGATTGACGCGCCTGGATGGATGCTACTTCCCTCGGCTCAGCGTTTGATTTGTGCTGGCCAGATGACGGAACGGTGGAGGTGTTTGGCCTCCAGCTGAATCCGTTCTTGCACTTTGATGCCAAGTTGGCGCGAAACGAAGAGGATGAGATGTCTAGAATGGCGATGGAAATGTTTGATTTTGAGAACGAAGCCGATTGGGATTTGCCATGCGAGGATAAGGTGGAGCTGGACACGTCGCAAGTCGAGCGACATCGCCAGTCGAAGGACCGAGAAGTTCTCAGGGCGAATCGTAGGACGACTCCGATGAAGAGTACGAATCGTAGTAGTAAATGGAAAGGTGTTACTCGTCACAAAATCACAAGTCGGTGGGAAGCACATCTGTGGGATGCCACGTACGAGCGTGTGCGCAAGTCAAAATCGTCCGGCGGGCGCACGCGAGGTCGACAAGTTTATTTAGGAGGATGGATCTCCGAGCTCGACGCCGCGCGTGCTTACGATCTCGCCGCTCTACGGTTTTTTGGTACGAGGCAGGTTTTAAATTTTGATGTGAGCAATTACACCGAAGAAATCAAAGCGATGCAGGAGTATTCACCCGCTGATTGGGTTTGTGAGCTAAGACGGCGGTCTTCCGGCTTCTCTCGTGGAGTGAGTGCTTACAGAGGAGTGACGAGTCATAAAGGGAAAAATTCCAAAGGAAAATGGGAAGCGCGCATTGGACGAGTTATGGGCAACAAATATCTTTATTTGGGCACGTATCCGACCGAGCGCGCAGCGGCTGAGGCGTACGACTGCGCGGCGCTTCTGTATCGTGACTCGAAGGCGGTGACAAATTTCGATCGCTCGAATTACTCAGAGGAAGAGATCGCGAACGCTGGACTCGGCGCAAAAATATTGTAAAAGAATTGTCATTTACTTTTTATTGCAATGTTCTTCACGAACGCTTCATCATACATGTCTTCTCGCTTATCTGGATCGCTTTCTTCGAGACTTGCGGCTGTTTTGTGGGCGATCGTCGTTAGACTTTGGCGGGGCCGAGTTCGGCACATCCATGATTTCGGGAGTCACAACCTCAACAACGTTCGCGGGACCATCGTCGAAATCGGCGAACTCGGCAGCTACGGCATCGCTAACTTCTTCAACTCTCGGCGGCGGTCTGACGGGTATTTGCGCGCCGCTTCTTCTTTGAGACTTGGGCACGTATTCAACACGCACGGGCTCCGCACCGTTCGCGCCACCAGCAGACTTTGCGACGGGCGGCTCGGGCGCCGTAGTCGTCTTTCGGAGGATGAGCGTCTGGGCTGTGGTGATGATGTTGTTTGCGAACCAGTACAAGGTGAGACCGGCCGGAACGTTGAGAGAGAAGAAACCAATCATGAGCGGAAGGAACTTCAAAATGGCCTGGCTTTGTTGTTGCGCCGGGTCATCGGTCTTCGGCTGAGGGCTGACGATTTGCTGCGACACGTATTGGGAGGCCACGAGCAACACCGGGAGCACTAAGTAGGCGGCGGTGTCGTGCCAGCCGAGCGGGGGGTGACCGTCGACGAACGGCCAAAGCCAGGCGAAGCCACTTCCCGCGTTACGAGATGCGATGGACGTCGGGCCACCGAGGGAAGGAATCCAATAGAAACCATCCGTGAGCAAGCCTTCGGACGCGGCGTTGCTCAACGCGCGATACAACCCGATAAACACTGGAAGCGTGGCGAACACCGGCAAGCACCCCGCGAGAGGGTTGAAGCCCGCCTCCTTGTACAATCTGGCTTGCTCCATTTGCAATCGCTCCGGATCGTTCGCGTACATCGCCTGAAGTTCCTTAATTCGCGGCTGCATCGCTTGCATCTGCATCGAGCTCTCCACCTGCTTCTTGGACAACGGAAACGTCGCGAGCTTCACCAGCACCGTCAACACGATGATGGAAAACCCGTACGAGTACGGCACCCGTCCGTCCAAAACGCTATCGATCCCCTCAAGCGCGGACTCCAACCCATCCGTAATAGGTCCTAACCACCCACCCTTCTGTAATCCCGCCGCCTTGAGCGCCTCCGCATCGTTCAAATCTATCCCCGCCGTCGCCGCCGCGGCGTCCGCCACGTCGAACACGCGCGACGTCGCGAGCGTCGCGTGCGCGTTCGCCGTCGCCGCCTGCGCGCGTTCGGCGAATTCGCCGAGCGCTTCGATCGCGCTCGCGCCCGCGACGACGCTCGCGCGTCGCGCGTTCGTCCGCGTCGCGCGCGCGCTTCGCGCGCCGGTCGAGCCGCCGCGCGTCGAGGTCACGACCGCGCGCGTCGTCGTGCGTCGCGCGCGCCGCGTCCCGCGCGTCGCGCGATGCGCGCCGACGGCGGAGGATGACGAGGCGAGCATCGTGTGTCTCGTTCGGGCGTGCGTCGAACGCGAGGACGCGCGTCGTCGTGTGCGGACGCGCGCGGGCGGCGCCATCTTTTCGGCGGATGACGTTGTCAAGAGGTGTCAAACAATCGGCGAGTCCTGACTCGCGAGCGTGGGACTGGAGCTTATCTGGGCCCTCGCGACGGCGACGCGCTCGTATTACAACTGAGTTGTTAAATGCTCGCGAACGCGTGCGGTTGAGACTAAGACGCGCGCGCGCGCGAGCGATGCGTTCGATTCGATTGTTAATTTTGCTGTTGTACACGGGAGGTTTACCGAATGGCGTCGGCGACGAGTTGGGCTTGCTCTTGCGCGTGCACGGCGGCGTACCCAGTCGCGGGCGAAGCCGCGGGTTTGCGACCGGCGTAGCGCGTTTCGCCCGATCGACCGAGGTCTTTGAACAACGTACTCATTCTCGGTTGGACGTGCCACCACGCGCCCATGTTCATCGGTTCCTCTTGGCACCAAACGACTTCGGCATTCGGGTAACGCTTCAACTCGCGCTTGACGAGATCCCAAGGGAACGGCGCGAGTTGTTCGATGCGGCAGATTTTCACCTTGTCGATGTTCTTCGCCTCGTCGCGTTCGTCGTCGAGATCGTAGTAAACCTTTCCAGAGCAGAAGATGACTCTTTCCACCTCGTTCTCCACGGGAGGTTCCATGGTGCGCGACTTTGAAGTCTTGTCCATGATGAGTCGCTTGAAGCGAACGCCTTGAAGTGAATCGTTGTCGTCGCTGTTGTCGAACTCGCTGATATCGGAGACCGCCTTCGGATGACGCAACAGATTCTTCGGGCTCATCACGACGAGCGGCTTGCGGAATTCACGATGAACCTGTCGGCGCAACATGTGGAAATAGTTGGCGGGCGTGGTGACGTTGCAAATTTGCCAGTTGCATTCTTGCAACTGCGTGCGGCGTTCCATTTCCATCTCAGGGATCTGCGTCGGATCTTCGTCAGCCATTTGCAAGAAACGTTCAAGTCGAGCGCTACTGTGCTCGGGACCTTGTCCGTCATAACCATGCGGAAGGAGTAGCGTGAGACCGCTTTGACGTAACCACTTCGCCTCACCGCTGCTGATGAATTGATCGATGATGACTTGAGCCGTGTTCGAGAAATCACCAAACTGCGCCTCCCATAAGATTAAACAGTTGGGATGCTCAAGAGAGTAGCCAAGTTCGAAACCGAGCACACCGTACTCGGACAAAGAGGAGTTGCAAACCGTGAAGAAGTTCTGACCCCGACCTGGGTTGCCGCTGTAGACGTTTCGCAAAGGAATGAAACGCTCGCCCGTGATTTGATCATGAATGAGCGCGTGACGATGAGAAAAAGTGCCACGCTCGACATCTTGTCCAGACAAACGAACATGGTTCCCTTCATCGAGTAAAGAAGCGAACGCCAAAGCTTCGCCCATGGCCCAATCGATACCTTTGCCCTTTTCAATCATGGCGCGACGGTTTTCATAAACGCGCTTCACGACTCGATGTGGTGTGAATCCCGCGGGAATCGTGGTGATAAGTTGTCCGAGATTCTTTATGTGTTCCATCGGTAAGCCAGTGTCTGCGATGCGCGAAAGCTGATCCGGACTCTTGAAACCTTGCCAATGCGATGCGAGCCAGTCACGTTGCTTTGGAACGTAGTCCTTTGACGCCGCGAACTCCGTTTCCATAATGTTATTGATCTTTTCCTTCATGCTGACGAAGTCTTCCGGGGTGATGATGCCTTCGTTGACGAGTTTGGCGCTGTATTTCGTCAAAACGCTGGGATGTTGCTGAATTACCTTGTACATAAGAGGTTGCGTGAACATGGGTTCATCAATCTCGTTGTGACCGTATTTGCGATAGCACACGATGTCGACTACGGCGTCCGTCTTCCATTTCATTCTCCATTCGGTGGCGAGTTCCATGACCCACGCCACCGCTTCCACGTCATCACCGTTAACGTGAAACACTGGAACTTCCATACCCTTAGCTACGTCGGTGCAGTAAGCGCTCGAGCGCGAGTACTTGGGATCAGTCGTAAAGGCAACTTGGTTGTTAACGACGATGTGCAGAGTCCCACCGACGCTGTACTCGGGCAATTTGCTCATGTCAAGCGTCTCGTACACAATCCCTTGACCACTGAAAGCACCGTCACCGTGCAGCAAGATAGCCATAGAACGATCGCCGTTCGGATCTTTCGCGTAGAACTGCTTCGCACGAGTCTTTCCAGTAACCACCGTGTTTACCGCCTCGAGATGCGATGGATTCGCAACCAAGGAAAGATGGATTTGACCGCCGCGTAACGTCGGACGATCGAACGAAGTCCCGAGATGATATTTCACATCGCCCGATCCGGTATACTGGGATTCCGTGTTCGGTAACTCGTCCACGAGTTTCGGACCACCCTTAAACTCGTTGAAAATCGTTTGAAGCGGTTTGCGCACGACGTTCGCGAGCACATTTAAACGACCACGGTGCGGCATACCGATCGTGATAGCTTCAACTCCCATCTCGGCCGCCTTATCGATCGCTTCCTTAAATCCAGGCACGAGACTTTCACAACCTTCCAAACCGAATCGCTTCGCTGCGCTGTACTTGTTGGACAAGAAACTTTCGAAAAGTTCACCCCAAGCTAAGCGGTCCAAAATAATTTGTTTCCGTTCCGGCGAATACTGCTTCTTACGCTCGGTCTCGATTTTCGCTCGAAGCCAGTTACATTGATCACGATCTTGAATATGCATGTACTCGTAGCCCACCGTGCCGCAGTACGTCTCTTTGAGCCGGGTCAAGATTTGACGCAACGTCTGCACCGGACGGTCTTCGCTCAAGAAGCCCTTCATTTTCCAGGTTCCAATAAAGAAATCTCGATCCATGTCGTCTTCCGTGAACCCGTACAGGCTTGGATCGAGAGAGATTGGCATCTCACGCTCATCAAGCGCCAATGGATCGAGATTGGCGATGCTGTGTCCGCTAATTTGATACGAGCGGATCAACATCATCAACCGCATGGATTCCTGAATCGTTTGCGCGTCCAACGGTCGCCCCACAGCCACAGGCGCCGTACCCGTCGACATCGCGGTGTGCATTTCAGAGATTTCAGCTCCACTCACACCCGCATCTGTTTACGCGAAACATGCACGCAATTCTCGTCAGTCTTCGTTCGCGCCGAATTTGGATTGGTCCGCCAACCGAATTGAGGAATTGAATCGAGCGCCGTTCCAGTTCGCCCTGAAAATCTCATCCTCGCCCTCTCGCGCATCCATCGACGATCGCTACGCACCCATCTGTCTCAACAACGCCGCCCACGATTCCGGCACGCTCTTCGGATCCTTCCTGTACTCGTCCTCCATCGCCTCCAAGTACGCCGCGCTCGAGGCGTTTAAAAAGTCATCCCTCATCTCTCGAATCGGCGTCGGTTTCGGCGGCGCCACGCTCGCGCTCGCCTTCGATCGCGCGAACACCGCTCCTGCCATATTTTCACCCGTCGCTCGTTCGCCGCGAACGCGCGCGCACGCCGACGCGGGCACCATTCGTCGCGAAGAATTCGCCAACGACATCAATCCGCGACGGCACGGCGCGATCGGCGCGCGCGTCGTCGCCGTTCGCGCGATGCACGCGGCGCGCGCGCGATCGAACGCGCGCGCGACGCTCGGCGATGCGAGCGCGCGGACGACGCGTCGACGCGCGTGCGACGACGACATGGTCGACTCGCGGTTCGTTGTGCCGTTCGCGGTCGTCGCGCGCGGGTGGTTGGCCAGACTGACGGACGCGGCGCGGCGCGGACGACGGCGAAACGTCCGACGACGAGAGCGATCGAGCGGTGATGATGGAGGTGGAAGAAAAATATGTTTTGCATCACTTTTTGGCGAACACGCCTTGGTATAAATAGACGGCGACGATGCTGGCGGAAACGGCGAGGGCGCCGACGTAGTTGTAGACGCCGCCGCTCGCGTTTTCGAGTTGCTCGGCGGTCGGGGAGAGCGCGGCGGCGGCGCCGAAGGTGTAGATGGTCATCCAATCGATCAATGCGATCGATGCGGCTATGGATAAATTGAGCTTTTTGAACGTGCCGCCGCCCAAGCGACCGCGTTTGGCAGCGTCGACGAGCACGTATTGCGTTGGCGCGAGAAGAAAAACCGTCGCGAGACCGAACGCGCGTTGAATCAGTTGCGAGCTCGGTTCCATCTCGTTCACGATAGCCAACGGTGAGAGCGGGCTGAAGGCGAAAGAGCCACCAACGACGAGGCTGGTCCAGAACGACACCTTGTAGAAGAGCTCGAGATAGCCACCCTTTTCGGAGCGATCGTCGAGTTTCTTCGCTTCTGCGAAATCTTTGCCTACGCGCGCCCACGTCTCGTCGTGTCCCGGGCCGTATTCTCGAATCGCCTTCACACTCGTCGCGAACGCCGGCGCGAACGCCACCAAGAGTCCGCCCACCGTCGCTGCGTTCGGTCCCGTCTCGCCCGTCGCCTGACTTTGTAAGTACGCGCCTCCGAAAGCCACCGCAAAGCTCCCCGTGAACAAAACCATCGCCAGCGCCAATCGCTGATACGTCTCCGAATTCAACCGGTCGTTCTTTGCCGCGTCCGCGAGCGTGTACAACGCCGTGAGCGCGATCAAAGCGAACGCATCCGTCCCGAAGGCGTTACTAAAGTGCTGCACGCTCGCGACGCTCGAAAAGCTTTGTCCAAACAGCGGCGTCGCGCACTCCAACCCGAGCCCGTTCGTCACGAGCGCGCTCGGATAAGCCAAAGTCGCAATGGTGGGCACCCCCATGGCGATCGCCGAGGCGATAAACGCGCCCTCCTCGCCGCCGTCGTTCGTTTTCTTCGTCGTTTGCGATGACGTTGAAGACGACGCGCGGTTGGCGGCAATCATTCGCCCCACGCGCGCGCCTCCTCGCGCGATCGCGCGTTTCGGCTCGACGCGCGATCGCGCGTGACATCGCGCGTCGATCACCGCGCGCATGCTCGTCGACGCCGCGCGAGACGCCGCGCGCGCCTGTGCCGCACACGTCGACGCTCGGCGACGACGCTCAACGCTTTGCCGCGTCGACGACGATGTCCAACTACCCGACGTCGACGCAGAAGAACTTTTGGCTGTACGGCACGCACGAGGACGTGCGCGCGGCGCGCGAGGAGACGCGCGCGACGACGCTGAAGAGTGCGACTTTGAATGATGGTGGAGAATCCACATCGGCGAAAACGGTGGAGAAGGACGCGCTGACGAGCGAGGAGGAGCGATTGCTCCTGCGTTATCACGAACATAAGATTCAGACGATATGCGCGGCGTTTGTGCTGCCGCGAAAGGTGAAGAGCACGGCGGTGATGTTGTTTAAGAGGTTCGCGCTGCGACACGGCGTCGGAGCGCACAGCCTGAAGATTATCATGTTGACGAGCATATACGTCGCGTGTAAGGTTGAGGAGAGTTACATCAGCGCCGATGAGTTTTGTAAGGGGGTGAGAGAGGATCCGGCGCGAGTGCTCGCGGCGGAGGTGACGTTTTTATCGGGATTGAAGTTTCAGCTCGTGTGCTACGGCGCCGCACGACCGCTCGACGGGTTCCTCAGAGACGTGGAAGATGGAGGGTGTAAGGTCACAGGCGCACAGCTCGTGGCGTGCCGGAAGAGTGCTTTAGAAACGATCGATGCGTTGATGCTCACGGATGTTCCTTTAGTGCGTCCTCCGGGACAAATCGCACTGTGCGCGCTTCGTCGCGCCGCGCGCGAAGCCGAGGCAACAGACCTCGTCGAGTATTGTGAAGCCGTCGGTGCGCGCGCGACGGGGATCGCCAAAGCGCCCGAAGGGTCGTCGTTAAAGGATATTTTAGATGAGATCGAGACGCACGTCGAGGAAGGCGCTGAGCCCGACGAGGCGGTGGTGAAGAAGATCGACAAAAAGCTCAAACTGTGGCGAGCTAAGTACGTCGCAGCGAGCAAAGCGACGGCGGAGGACGAAGCGAAGAAGACCGAGCGCGACGCCAAGCGACGAAAGAGCGAACAATCTCGCCAAGAAATGATCGCTGCCGAGGAGGACGCATTAGGATGACGCGCTCGCTAAATGCACTTCGCTTTAATACACTTTAATAGCTTCTGCGCACTCTGAGGTTAACTCGCACTCCACAACTTCGCGCGCGTGCGTCGTGAGCGCGCGCGCGCGCGGACGTCAAAAAGCGCTCACCAATCGACAGATCACGCGCGGATGTATTCACGCCGTGCGCATCGTCGCCCACAGAGTACGTCGTTCGCATTCCTCGTCCGTGTTCGCGCCGCCTCTCCTCTCAACAAGCGAACTTACCCCCGCCTCGGCGTCTTTCATCGCCGTTGGCGGTTTTTCAACCTCGCGAAACTAAAGATGGATTTTTTAGGACACCTCCGAGAAACACTTTGGAGCCTCTCCCTGTACAACACCGCGTCGGCGACGAATTAACTCGGTCGAGGTTGGTGTGCCACGGGGCTACATTCTGCGTGTTGAACTTTTTTTGTTGTTCTCATTCAGCGTCGAATCGTCGCGAGCGCGCGTTCGATGTTCGTGGCGGCCGATCAACTGACTGGTTTCGTGTGTCTTACTCGCGTTCATTCGTGCAGGTTGACGCTCGCGGAATTGGCGTCGACGCGTCCACTTGATTTGTTGTAACAACCCGCTTGTAAGCTATGGTGCGCTCCTAATACAATGTAGTCTAATCTATGCTCGCGCTACTTCTCTACGTGCCCTGCTGGTAAGATCGCCGCTGCTACGCCTCGTCCTTCCTCCACCAAGACATTGAACGTGCTTATCGCGTTGACGGTGTCGCTCGCGTCCACCGCCACGCCGAGCTCCTTCAAATAATTCAGTGTCTCCTCGTTCAGCGCCGCGATGCTTCGTCCCGTGCCAACGATGAGTAAATCAGGCGTCGGGTCGAGAATCTCCAGCGCCGCCAAGGTCTCGGGCGTGATCTCACTCACTCGCGTCGGCGACCACGCCGCGTGCAGCGCGTCGTACGCGAAGACGCCGCCGACGCAATACGCGCCTTTAATCGCGAAACCACGCGCGTCGTAGCTGTCGAGCGAAAGCGTCGCGTGCGGTTAGTACTTGATTCCATCGCGTGGATGTCGTGCGTGTCGCGCGCGCGGCGTCGTTCGCGCGTACTTGTCGAAGATGACTCGTCCCTCTGGACCTTGCAGCAGCTCAAACGTGTTCGGATCGGATAACTGCCCGTACGCGCGCGCGGACGGCAGGTCGCAGCGCGGACGAGACGTGGACGCTATCATGACGTGCGACGGCGCACGCGCGATGAGCCTGCGCGCGAGACGAGACGCGGTGGACGCGAGCATGGCGGGCAGACTTGTGCGGAGGAGTTACAAAAATGTTGATCCGTGTTCTAGGGCATCAGTACTACTGCATTAATTCGGCCTCGATTTCTTCGAGCGTTTTACCGCGAGTTTCAACGACGGTGAAGTAAATCGATGCCAAGGCCAGGACGCCGACGGACGCAAAGCCCAAATACGTGCCGCGCAAGCCGACGGTTTCTTCCACCGTCGGAAGGAACAAGGACACGAGAAAGTTGCTACCAAAGTTACTCAGCGTAGCCAATCCTACAGCTGCGGAGCGTACTTTGGATGGAAAGACCTCGCCCACGAGCAACCACGCGATCGGGCCGAAACTCAACTGATACGCGCCGACATAAAGAAAGATGACGGCGAGGGACGCTTGTGCTTGCGCCGTCGTTTGCACCTCTCCGGGCGTGTTGAGCGCCGCTAATGCAAACAAACATGCAGTGATGACACCAACACCACCGAGCAACAGCGGACGTCGTCCCAGGCTGTCCACTTTGGAGACGGCGACGCCAGTCATAAATAGCTTCCAAATGCCGAGAATGACGGAGACATTTGCCGCGTCCTCCACGCTCCAACCGGCGGCTTCGAACGTTTGCGTCGCGTAGTACAGTACGCTCGGTTGCCCGGTAAATTGCTGAAATAAGACGACAGACAGTCCAATGTACAACGGCCGCACATATTTCTTGTCAAACAAACTCATCACGCCCGAGCCGCCGGCGGAGCTGTTGTTGCTCGCCGCGACCATGAAAATATCCTCCAATTCTTCGTCAATCTTCATCATCTCCACGTCACTCTTCGCCTCTCTAATTCTAACTAGTGCCTCACGCGCCTCATCGCGCGTGTCTTTCCCATCTCCACTCCTGGACGCGATCCATCGAGGCGAATCGGGCAACCAAAGCGCGCCCGCGAGCAACAAACCGATTAGAGGCGTCGCCTCCAGCGAGAGTTGCCTCCAGCCTCCGTCCGTAGTGATCACGCCTTCGCTCGCCAAGTAACCGAGCAAAATACCGCCCACGATGAATCCTTCCTTCAGCGAAATCAGACTTCCACGCAAAGAGCTTGGCGCGGTTTCCGCAATGTACACCGGCGCGCTGTGCATCGCAAAGCCGATTCCCAAACCATAAATCAACTTGGCCAGAACCAAAGGCTCAAATCCAGGCGCGAGACTCGACGCAACACTTCCGACTAAATACAGCGTCGCCGCCAATATGAGCTCTTTCCTCGAGCCTAATCGATCGCCCACGCCGGCGCCGGCCGCCGCGCTCGCCGTCAACGCGCCGAACAGCGAAGCGCTCACAAACTGCCCGCTCTGTATGCTGGTCAGCGCAAACCCGTCTCCTCCACTCGCCGCACTCGCGGTGATGTTCTCCAGTGCCCCCGAGGAGATTCCGATATCCCATCCGAAGAGCGCGCCCGCGAGCGCCGGGAACAAAAAGTTTCGAAGCACCGCGGCGTTGAGTTCACCGTCGTTCCCGCCTTCGTTCGACGTCGACGCCGCACGCGCGGTCGCACACCGTCGCGCATGACGCGTGTGCGCGCGTGACACGCCGCGGGGCGTCGATATCGATGCTTCAACTCCTTGGATGCGCGTCGGTGCGCGTGCACCGCGTCGCCGCGTCGACGCAACGTTCGCGCTCGTGGACGCGCGCATCGAGCGATTGGTCGCGCGCGGCGCGCGCGATATCGTCGGTGAGGCGACTCGCGTGGCTAACATCGCCTCCTCTGCGAGCCGTCTTTCGTGCGCGCGTGCGTGTGAAGCGAACTACGTAGTGAAGTTTGGATAAAGTCACCGCGGCGCGGCGCGGTGACGCGACGGCGAGTGGTGAGACGCGAGGTGTGATTGAGAGGGAGAGGGACGATAATGATCATGAGTATTGATGTTATTAAAATGCGCGTGCATGGCGGCTAAAACGTTGTACACGTGTATTTGTTTCACAGTGAAGTACAATTATCGCTCGCTCTCACATTGGCACGTCTTCGACGTCTTCAACTTTCCCGTCGTATTCAGGCTCTTCCACGACCGGTTGTTGTTCGTCCGATTCCGGCAATGCCGCAGTTGGATTCGTCTCGGTGGCCGGTTCGATGAGCGCCGCGGGTCGATCGCCCGAGACTTCCACTTGCACGGTGTGCGACTTGTTCGCCGATTCGTCGCGGTCGGCGGAGACGGTCAAGACGCCGTCGGCGCACGTGGCGCGAATGCTGTGGAAATCGATGTTTCGTGGCAAACTTTGCTGAAACACGGCACGACCGTGAGAATTCGTGATATTGATGTGAAGTATGCGGTCGGCGGTCAAGCGGCAAGTGACCTTGTCGGCGGAGACGCCAGGCACGGATCGTCGAACCAAGGTGACGACGTTTTCCTTTGTAGAGTCTTCCTCGACGACGGAGTTCACACTGGAGACGACGATATCCATGGGAACAATCGCATGCGGATCCACCATTTTAATGTTCAAAAGACCGTGGCGCACGGTGACGTCAATGTGCTTCACCTCGAGATCTGTCGGCAGATTTTTAAACGTCTTGGCGAAAGTGCCAAACGTCTTCGAGTCGCCCCGGACGACCAACATATCCTCCGGTTTGTGCAAAGTCACGGTGATATCGCGTTCGCCAAAGCCCGGCACGCTCAAAGTTATCGGGCTTTCATCGCCATCGTCGTCGGTTTCCATGTCTTCCTCGCCCTCCGCGATCGCCGCTCGCGCCGTCGCGTTGATGGGCACCCGAAGCGCTTCCGGCGTCTTCTTCAGCACCGCGATTCTCAGAATGCCGTCGATGCACGACGCCTTGGGCGTGACGCTCATGTCGATGTACTTCGTCGGCAAGCCGAGCTCGGTCATCGAACGCTCGCCCGCGCTCACGCGAAGCTTGGCGTTCCCTCGGGCGTCCGTCGTCACGACGACGTCGACGTCCTTCGCCGCCAGTCCCGGCGCGTGCGCCGAAATCAAAAATCCTCTTTTCGTCTCTTCCACCTTCGCGCGCCCGATCGCCCCTCGCATCGCGCGCATCGCGCGTCCATCTCGCACAAAATTAAAGTTCCCCTCGCCGACGTCTCGCATCACGTGCTCGAACATCGAATCGACGTCGCTCGCCGCTCGCATCATCGCGCCCATCGGCATCATCATCCCGAGCATCTTTCCGTTCCCTTGTTCTTGTTCTCCCTGTTTTCTCCTCGCGCCGTACGTCGAGTACCGCGTGTGTGTGTTGTTTTTCGCGTTCGATTCCTCGCTCGCGTGCGTCGACTTCGCGTCGAAGTCGCTGTGTTGCGTGTAAAGTTGTGACGCCGATGCGACGTCCGATGCGCCGTTTCGAGTCCTCGGACGCCGCTTCGGGTTGACGGGTCGCGAACCGTGAAAGACCCCCCCCGTAGTGTGCGCGGGATGTTGCTATTCTGAGCCGAGGTTTGGGGCAGTGTGCAGGCGTGACCAATCATGACTCAAGAACCATTTACATACTTAGTCGAATATAGTCCATAGTAATTCGACCGGTTCCTTTGGCTTGTGCGCGAAATTTCAATACGCCAACTTTGACGGGGACAGCGCCCAAACGCATCGACGACGCGATGCACAGCGCACGGGAGAAAGCTGAATGGTGCGCTGCTGTGTTTTTATTACATAAGTCATGATTCCGTCAAGTTCTTCACTGTGGTTCGTCAGTTCTCTTCCTTTTATTCGGCGCACAACGCTCTGCCAAACTTTTTTGTCTTGTAGTGGTGTGACTGCTTGTCTTACCCGAAGCAGCACCGACGCGATGCATGCCCATGGAGTAGCGCACGCTATGAACGGAACTATAAGTGGCATCTTCAGTCTCGTTTAGGCTCGCCTGACCTTGCTCCGGCTTTGCGGGAAAGCCGGAGATGAGCCCAGACAATGCTTGCAGTTTTCGATTGACAACAAGCATGTTCTCCACACAGCACGTCCCTAAGACCTTGAAAACGTCCGCGTGCATCTGATCGAGGCTTTTCATCAACTCTCTACCTACTATGGTTGTATCAGCCGTGCTCGCATCGAACACTTTGTGCTCTGAATGGCGACGCTCAGGCTCTTTCAAAGTTTGCCCATTCTTTGGCTGCATGCCTAGAGCGGTCATACATGCGCCGTCGTTTACGTCCATCATGGCGTGTATCTTGGGAAGACATAGCTCACCACGTCCCCCGTGATAACAATTGCAGCTAATACATTTGTGCGTTCTTGTTTCTGCCGCCTCGTTGATGGCATGTAAATTTGTGACAGTGTGCACTTGCCCAAGATACTTGATTTTGGCACTAAAGCCTGCATCTTTGGAAGTCCGTGGTATGATCTGGAATGCACCTTCCGCTTTTAGATCGTTGTAGTTGACAAACATATCCATATTCCCTTTACGAGTCCGAACATCCATGTCGCGTTCTCCATCAATTTCTCTCTCACAAAAGTAAGGCAAGAGCGTGTTGACAAAAAAATATAAAAACCAGTCAATCCTCCTTTGGTTGATTTTGATTTTATTGTCGGCCTTCATGGCATCTTTCACCACGCGGTGATATGATTCAATCGCCCCTGTAGTATCGGAGCCGCCATATGAACAATTCGCGCGAAGCGCCTTCGCCCATCGCGCCGTGTTAGGCGCCCATTGCTGTTGAAAATATTTAAAACACCTTGCCACTTTTGCATCTGTGCTGTTCTGGTACTCACGGATGAACTCGTTATAGCCCGCGTGCCAATCAGCCGCCGGCGACGTGGACGGCACGTATCCGTTAACGAGTTTAATCATTTTATTCTTCATGTCGAGTTTCTTTTGCGTATCGGCGTCGGACGTTGTTTGCCACCTTTGTAAAAACCAGTTGGTCATGGCTTGAATCACATGCCATATGCACCAAAATATCCTCACTCTGTCACCAAAAACCATGCGTATGGCGTTTGATTCGGCGATGGCGCAATCAACGATGAACGCGCTCGGTGTCCATTCGACATTCGCGTTGAAAAACTGACCCAACTTGCTATGCATCCTCAGTCTCTCGCGGATGGTCTTCAAACAATCAACTATTGTTTCAGTTCTTTCATCACTGGTAATGAAAACGGCGCCGGGCAAGCCTTTTCCGGTTTTGCTGTGGCGAACGACCAAGGTAAACATAGAGTAATTGCCCGTGTTCGTAGCGAAGGTGCTGTCCATCTGTACGCCTTGGCGGTGCCCATACTCCCACATCCACCTGATTTGGATGGGTGACATCAGAATGAGACAAAAAGGTCTGACGACGAACATATGAGTCCCGTCCACGCAGACGACTGGTAGCTTGGACCTCATACATTTGTAGAACATATCATCATGTGCGTCGCGTTTAGGCCAAGGGGCGAGCACTGGCTGTGGTTTGATGGCGAAATCATGGTGCACATCCTCAACAAGTTTTGTTTCTTCAGCCAAACTTACAAGGTCGCCACGCGTGAGTATCTCGAACGCGGCGACTAATCGGCGCCGATGCATGTAACTCTGGAAAAAATGGTAATTATTGTGCTTACCGTCTTTAATACGACCGGTGATGTACAAATCTCTTGCAAATGAAATCAAAAACATGCCACAATCAAAACCATTGCTTTGGTGCCCAGGTTCCATTGTCCGGAACAATTTCACGACGACTCTCCAATCGTCGGGTGATTTGACTGCACCCGTCGCGCGCTGTTCTGCTTCGACTGCCCACGTCACGAAATCTTCAGCGAAGTGGTTGAGTTCTGTCACCATGGCTGAATTTTCTATTTTTACTTCATCACAAAATGGATCCAAAACATACACCACTCTGTCCTTAGTGTGCACGATGACGCTGATCCAGTGGTTGTTCCTAACATTCAATGGAAAGAATAGGTACTCGCGGTCCGTCACCATGTTGAACGGTCGATAACCTCGACGATCAGCGGTTACAAATTTGTAATATTTGCCGGCTTGAAACATGGCATCAGCTTGTAGCCTTCCTCCCTTCCTCTTCCATACATCCCATTGCTTCAAAAACAATTGGTTCGCGAACGACACGCCACAAAAGAAAACATCGGGCGTATCATTCGTGCGCTGGCATCTATTCCAGACCCTTTCGTTCAGTTGCGCCATGTGCCAATCGATAACTTGGTCAGTCAACCAGTGTCCAGGCTCAGTGGGTGTAGATGGTTTGAGACTCATGATATCCCTCTGGTACACTGGCGTGTTCGCCCCGACTGACTGAAACCCGACGCTTATGAGCTCTCCAATTGCATCGACTCCGAGCTTGATGCGAAACGCGTCGTTTACGACAGCCATTTCATGCGCGGCGAGCTCTCTGTCCAGGTCCATGTCATCCTCCCATCTATAGGGTACATTCTGATCCATGTTATGTTGGGGCGCGAGTGCGATCGCGAGTGCATTTTCTACGAGTGCGTCGTCGCTGGCGTTATCATCATCATCGTCGTCGTCGTCGTCGTCGTCGTCGATGATAACGACGCCCTCAGTCGCGTTCATGCACGTCGACTTTTTGACAGGTGACATCAAGTTTTTCAGCTGCTGTAGTCTCTCTAACATGATCTTGGCGGTAAAACCAGCGCACCACTTCCAGTTCGCCGCGAGCACGGGAGTATTCTCCTTGATTGCCCGCTTCATTTGTACAATGTACGTGTTGTCTCCGTTGGTTCTATGGATCGGCGCCTGCCGATGCGGACAAATTTTCAAGTGCTGTTCACATTTAGCAATCTCTTCAAAAATTTCCTCGCAGTATTTGCACTCCAGTCCCTTTGCTGACATAGCTTTAGGCCGTTTGCCGTTCACGCGCGGCGCAAACATCATAGGGCGGAACTTTATGACGTGTCCCGTGCGATGAGCGGCATCGATACCATGGCAGAGGCTTGTGATTTCATCCTCAGCTTCTTTCCATGTGTATTGGTTGAAGGTGTTGCGGATGTTCTTCACTACGCTTGGCTTGATAAAATAATCACGCGGTAATATAATTGCTTCGCTTCGTACCCTTTCGAAGAACTCATCCAGTGATATATTCAGATTCTGCATAATTAGAAGGCGTACGTTGCGTTTAATTTCCTCCAACACTTGCTGGTCTGTCAGGTGACGTTGAGTATCCAGAATGTACCGAATGTGCGCCTTCGTATCTTCCGACGCTGGCCAACTTCGAACACTATCATGTCTCTCACTGCAGTGTACGGTACTTAGAAAACGTATGCGGACGAACTCTCCAGTTGCGGCGTCGTGACCAAGCTCGGAGAAATCCCAAGCTGTTGCATTGAACTGTTGCACTGAAAATCGACAGTCACATCCCACTTTCTTCGAGCCCCCGCACATCTTACGCGATATCCTTTGCGCGTGTTTGAGCGTGTTAGCCCTGTCGGCGGCTTCAGCGGGATCGAAACCCGCTTCGTTCTCCGGTCCTGCTTCGCAGTGATACATTTGCACAACGTGGAACAGTTTTTGTTCACCACTGCCCTTCTGGGACCTGAACGAAAAACGCGAGCCACAATCACGGGCGATGCCCGCGAGAAAGTTCGATAAACGCTCCTTGGGAATGATGCATGTCGGCGCGGAAGTGTCCGTGTCATACGGGAAGACCTTGCCCGCCTGCCACGCAACGTCCCGCGTGGAGAAATCACCTACAGGCGGGTCGCTTACAATGGCGTACACAGGCCCGCAGCGCGTCTTCCGCTCGGCGCGCGCGCTGGTATAGTACAGTTGCACCCTTCTGCACGTTGTAGCATTCACGTGCTCCTCGCTCGGAAGAGCGTGCACGCGTACGTCGCCGTTGTCGCTTTGCTTGGAATCTTCCCAATCTTTGAAGTCGCTCTGAACTTCAACACCGGCAAACTGCCGGTCGTACCCCTTGATGACGACAGGGCTTACGTCTTCAATGGGTACGGAGTCGTCGCTCGACTCGGGAAGCGCCATGCATCGACCCGGTGTGGTCTCTTCCGAGCGGTGGAGTGGCGCCGTACGCCCTAAACCCGACGTGTTCTGTTGTCCCCGTGAAAGTTGGCGTAATGAAAATCACATGGCAACATCACACCATGGCGCGCGGCGTGCGCGCCAGTGCGCACGCCGCGCGCATCGAAGCGCGTCTCGAATCGACGAACGTATCGCCACGGTGCTATCCGATGTACGTGGCACTCATCCAGCGCGTGGTCGCCGACTGGAGTGACGTACATGGCGCTGACTTCCCGTACGGAAGGGGCCCGTGCTTTCGCGAGCGACTACGCGACAGCGCGACGCTTGCCACCAAACATGTGAAGATGCCGAATGCGTGGCGACTTTGCGCGAAATCCTTGGCTCGTCTTGCGTACTTAATGGGTTTGGAGAAGTACACGTGGGCGCGGACGGGCGACACAAAGCTCGAGCGCATGAAGCACAAGTATTTTTCGACCACTCAGTTCGACCCAACGTCGGAGCGATACGCCGTGTACGAAGATTGTTTAAGTCGTGAGCAAATAGAAACGATTCGTGCGCGCATCATCGCGCAACACCCGACACCGAGGCGCGTGCAAGGGGAGCTGGTTGAAGGTAAGTGGGTGCAAATCACTAACGAGGCGAACGAGGTGGTTGGGGGCTCAAGGCGATTTCAGCTGTACTGCTCGGCAGAGTTGAAGCGTGCTGGCATTGATCTGCTTCAGATCTTGAAAGATAAAGGATACCTTGCATCCGGATTCAAAGAGAGTTCGAATCACAAAGGTGCGAGCATCATCTATTGCATGACACCACATGGAAGCAAAGCCAAGAGACAAGGGTGGCACGTGGACTTCGCCGATAGATTTGACGGCGGAACGCATCTGTCTGTCATCGTAGCACTGAGCGATGGTATAAAGTTGCCTTCGCGCGGCGGTCGTTTGTTATCAGAAGGCATCCCGGCTGGAAACGACGCGACGGACTTCGTTCCCATCCCTCTTGGAGCTTGTATAATTTTCAGAGGTGACCACATTCATGCGGGCATGCGCGGGACGGGGTGTCAACAATTCAGGCTACATATGTACTTGGCGGAAGTTAAAAGGAAGGCGGATGTGCTGAAAGAGCCGAATAGAGTATACTTCACCTCTTCCCGGCGTCGAGTGCGGCGTTGAGCGGACTAGAACATTTGTAACAACACCTGTGGTACACTACCAAGTTGTCAAGTATCCATCGAATTACTATGGACTATATTCGACTAAGTATGTAAATGGTTCTTGAGTCATGATTGGTCACGCCTGCACACTGCCCCAAACCTCGGCTCAGAATAGCAACATCCGTGTGCGCGCGAACGTTCTAGAATCGTCGAGAATGTTCGTCGTCGACGCCGCACTGCGCGAGGGCACCCCGCGCGCGACATGCGACGCGCGATTCGCGCGTGCGCGCGCGCCGCGCGCGCGATCGACGGCGCGCGGGACGTCGCGCGGGACGCGCGCGGAGTCGGGACGGCGATGGGACGCGGGCGCGCGATCGCGGGCGCGAGGGATGTCGGCGCTGGCGCAGCCGGCGAGCGCGCCGATCGAACCGGAGTTCGAGATGAAGGGCGTGACGCTTCGCGGGCGGCCGCTGTACCTGGACATGCAGGCGACGACGCCGTTGGACCCGCGAGTGCTGGACACGATGTTGCCCTACTTCACGGAGCAATACGGGAATCCGCACTCGAGAACGCACATGTACGGCTGGGAGACGGAGGATGCGATCGAAAAGGCGAGAGAAGAATTGGCGTCGCTCATCGGGGCGAACGCGAAGGAGATTGTGTTCACGAGCGGGGCGACGGAGTCGAATAACATGTCGCTCAAGGGGGTGGCGCGCTTTTACAAGGATAAAAAGAAGCACATTATCACGACGACGACGGAGCACAAGTGCGTGTTGGACTCGTGCAGACAGCTCGAACGTGAAGGCTTCGACGTGACGTATTTGCCCGTGAAGGAGAATGGACTGGTGGACTTGAAGGAGCTCGAAGCGGCGATGCGCGACGACACCGCCATCGTCTCCGTCATGGCGGTGAACAACGAAATAGGGGTGATTCAGCCTTTGAAGGCGATCGGTGAGCTTTGTCGATCGAAGAAAATATTCTTTCACACCGATGGCGCGCAAGCAGTTGGGAAGGTGCCGATGGATGTGAACGACATGAACATCGACTTGATGTCGATTAGCGGGCACAAGTTTTACGGTCCCAAGGGGATCGGCGCTTTGTACGTCCGTCGTCGTCCTCGAGTTCGGATGGAACCCATCATCAACGGCGGCGGTCAAGAGCGAGGGCTACGCTCGGGGACGTTACCGACGCCGCTCATCGTCGGTATCGGTGAAGCTGCTCGCGTGGCGCAGAAGGAGTTGCAGCGCGACGAAGAGCACGTCAAACGCTTGGCTAAGAGACTGATAGAGGGCATCGAGTCTCGCGTCGAGCACACGCAATTAAACGGTGATCGTGAAGCGCGCTACCACGGCAACGTGAACATGTCCTTTGCATACGTGGAGGGTGAGTCCATGCTCATGGGACTTAAAGAAATCGCGGTGAGCAGCGGCAGCGCGTGCACGAGTGCGTCTTTAGAGCCATCCTACGTTTTGCGTGCGCTCGGTGTGAACGAAGAGATGGCGCACACGTCGGTAAGATACGGATTAGGCCGATTCACTACTGAAGCCGAGGTCGATCGCGCCGTCGAAGCCACAGTGCGTCAGGTCGAAAAGCTTCGCGAGATGTCTCCGCTCTGGGAGATGGTCCAGGAAGGCATAGATTTGAAGACGATCGAGTGGAGTCAACATTAACAAGCTCGCGCGCGCGTCATTTTTCGTAGAATTCAATTAGTTCAGTTTATCATCACCACGTTTTGTTCGTAATAATCCTAAAAGTTTCGTATAAAAAGTTCGCGCTACTGGCCGAGCGCTCGGCGTCTAATATTCGTATTGTTAAACGTTCGCTTGGTAATCGTCCCGTCGTTTATTACGCAGACGGTGCCGCATTCTTGTTCCCCGCATCAACCCTTCTCGCCTCGTGCTTCTTCACCTCCGCCTGGTGGAAAGCTTTTGCCATCTTCTTCTTCATCGGCATGGTCGCCTCTCGCTTGAACATTATGTTCGGCTTTCGCTTCCCCGCTGGCGAAGAAGTCCCCATACCAGGTTCTTGGTAACCCGGCGAAGTGACGTCCAAAACAGAGCTCGACATCGCCAATTCGATTCGAATCTGCGTGGCTTTGGCGTTTTTCACCGTCACCGGCGCGTACGTCGTGCACTGATGCACCCCAAGCATCGATCTCTTCACCAGTTCCGCCGCCGCCACCGTCTTACTCACCTGTAATCCAACACCAACCAGCGCCACGACCTCCGCGGTGCCTTCCTCCAGCGCTTTCACCGCTTGCTGGGCGCGGTCGCGAGCGTCCGAGTCCGCGCCGACGTCCACGTCCACCGTCTTCGCCGTCGCCTTCGTCTCTCGCTTCGCGTTCGCCATGTTCCGCGCCACAAAGACGTACGAGTTTTCGTTCTCAGCCTTCTTTCGACGCGCGCGTCCTTCAAATCGAGCGTTCGCGGGAGATTCGCGAATCGAGTTTCAAATTTGACTGTTTGGGAGCGGCACCTGACGAGACGTTTTCTCGCGGATATCCACGTCGCGCGCGGACGTTGACGATCGCGAGCGCGTCGAGCGACGCGCGTGAGGAGGTTTAGTCTCCGGGCGAGCGTTGACGGCGAGCGATTCACGCGTCGCGTCGTGCGGGAGCGCTCTCGCGAGAATTTCGCATTCGCATTCGCTGACGCGAGATATTTCGGGTGTGGGATTGGAGGTGCGCGCGCAAGAGCTAGACATCTTGTCTAAAAACGCTAGGCTAAGGGTAACGTACGCGA
>JACLAB010001782.1_pt1 | contig 25490 bp, 17 predicted proteins | sample 8027921 | NCBI WGS metagenome assembly JACLAB01 (sample SAMN15725117, study PRJNA655200) | protist metagenome | isolation source: fluorescence activated cell sorting (FACS) single amplified genomes of... | place: USA: West Boothbay Harbor, Gulf of Maine | collected 2000-07-19
ATGTGCTCTCTGTTTTATTAAACATTAGTGCGGTACAAACAGATCAATTACTGCATTTTGATACCTATACACCTTCGTCCCCGAACGTAATGAATTACTTTTTACATGGTGGAACCGAATGGTTTATTGAGGGTTGGGATTCTTGCCACACCATGTTTGGACAGTCATCGCCGAATACAGTGGAACGCTTCCGTGATGATGGTTTTACTGTAGAGGATGAAGACAAAGATATTGAAGCGGTGTGGAATATGGATGCGTGGACCCAAGGGGAGCATCAACATACAAAAACCGGCTTTCCTGTAGACATCAGTACCATTACAAATTGTGGGGCGGAAGCGGCACACTTTTTATTAAGTCAATTAGATCTTCCTTTTATGGAGCGTATGCTCAGTACACGTTTACGTCAAAAGGTTCGATTAGGAAAGCGTGTTGATTATTCTGGACGTTCTGTAATTGTGGTTGGTCCAAAATTACGTTTACACCAATGTGGGCTACCCCGTGAAATGGCCTTAGAGTTATTTCACCCTTTTATTATTCAAGCCCTTCTGGAACACAATGTGGTTCGAAATATTCGTGCCGCAAAGAACATGATTCAAAAGCGTTCACAAAAAGTATGGGATATCCTTGAACGCGTGGTGTATGCGCACCCACTACTGTTAAACCGTGCGCCGACTTTACACCGTTTAGGAATTCAAGCCTTTGAACCTATCCTTCTTTCGGGACGTGCGATTCAATTACACCCTTTAGTATGTCCAGCCTTTAATGCGGATTTTGATGGTGACCAAATGGCGGTGCACATTCCATTGTCTTTAGAAGCTCAAGCCGAAGCACGTTTACTTATGTTAGCCACACATAACTGGCTTTCGCCAGCCACAGGTGAACCAAGTATTGTGCCAAGCCAAGATATGATTCTTGGTTTCTATTATCTCACAGCACAACGTCCAGCCTTACCTTTAACACAAGACATGGACACGAAACGTGTACCTACGGCATCTGTATTCAAGGTCTTCCAAAGCTTTGAACGCGCTTTACAGCGATATGCGCTAGGTGCCATCAAATTGCATGATTTAGTGTGGGTGAAAGCTCAGTATCCAGCAGATGTGCAAGACCCGCGCCCGATTGAAGGCCGTGTGCATCCAACCGGTCAAACAACTCTTATTTATGATGCAGGTGTCACTGAGTCCTGGCCGAAAGCACCTTTACCTACGCAGGTGTCTCTGGCCCGTACTTCATCGACGGATCCTGTATTTGGCCTTGTCCCCCAAGTTCATAGTGGTGCATGGAATACTTCGTATCTCCGTACCACACCTGGACGACTTATTTTCAATTCTCTGATTTATGAAAACCTTTTTTTGTAACCGAACGGTTGATAAAAGTGAAATGAAACGTTTAATTAAATGGGTTTTACTCAACTATGGAACGCAAAAAGCAACGCGTTTTGTAGACCATTTAAAAACGTTAGGCTTTCACTCGGCAACAACGGCGGGTATTTCATTAGGCATTGATGATTTACGTATTCCACCTGTCAAGCCGGTATTTTTGAAGAATGCTGAAAAAGATATTTTAGATAATGATTTACGTTATTCACGCGGTCAGATTACGGCCGTGGAACGTTTAGAAAAAGCGCTAGACATTTGGAATACAACCAATGATACACTGAAAAATGAAGTGATCGCGCACTTTCGTGAAACAGATATTTTTAATCCTGTTTATATGATGGCCTTTTCTGGGGCCCGCGGAAATATCTCGCAAGTACGTCAACTTGTAGGAATGCGTGGACTCATGGCGGACCAACAAGGACAGGTGTTAGACTTTCCCATCCGTCGAAATTTCCGTGAAGGGCTCACCGTAACCGAATATATGATTTCGTGTTACGGAGCTCGAAAAGGTCTTGTGGATACAGCTTTACGTACGGCCAACTCTGGATATCTCACTCGACGTTTAGTGGATGTTGCCCAAAGTGTGATTATTCAACAATTTGATTGTGGAACTCAAGATGGGTTAGAAGTGGTCCCATCACCAAAGCATGACTGTGCGAATATTGTCGGTCGTGTACTATTACAACCAGTGATCCAAGCTCATACTGGAAAATATATTGCACGAAAAAATACGGAAATTTCACCGGCTTTAGCTACACGTTTAGTCAATTATCCAAAGGTTGTGGTACGTTCGCCTTTAACCTGCCGACTCAATTCCGTATGTCAGCTGTGTTATGGATGGGATTTATCAAAGCACCGATTAGTACAACTTGGAGAAGCCGTGGGTGTCTTAGCTGCGCAATCGATTGGTGAACCTGGAACACAGTTAACGATGCGTACCTTTCACACAGGTGGTGTGTTTGCAGGTGAAGCCACAGAAAAAGTATACGCCCCCTATTCGGGAATTATTTCCTATAGTTCGAGTCCACGCAAACCTCGTGGGCGTAAGGTAACCAGTCGATATGGAGAACCTGCTTTTTTAACCGTAGACCCAGTATCTATTAAGATTAGCCGCCATGATGTGGCGACATCCGTGATTTTAGATTTCCCAGCGTTTACCCTCCTTTTTGTACACCCTGGCCAATACGTGACCTTTCAACAAAGTATCGCAGAACTCTCACGTGTCGATCTCGACGCACAGGCGCCACCCACATCTACAGATGTCACCGAAGAAACAAAAGAATTGTTTGCCAAAGATTCAGGACAAGTCTCGTTTGATCAGATGCACCTGAATACGTCCTCGATTATCTACCCGCCAAGTGACTTTTTAGACGTCTACTATCCACGTTCACGTTTTGATCGTTCTATTCTTGAGGAAGTTCCCGAGTCAGACATAAAGCTTCGTGGGAAACGTAAAGACGGAATCTCAGTGATCGATGGTGACCCTGCGCGTCGTCCAGCCATGGATTGGCATGGGAAGGCGTCCTACGTACACCAATTTTTCTCGGATTTAACAAGTGGTGGAACGAACAATGCATATGTGGCCCAACAGGGGTTTCCATATTTGCCTTCGGTGTCCCCATTGTCCCGCACTCCACATTCCCAAACTGAAGGGACTAAGCCTCCATATACTCTATCTGTACCACAAGGGGCGGACGCAGATGCATTCATGGCACCCCGCCGCCCATGGCAGTTGCCATCTATGGCTTCGAAGGAAAGCCTAGAGACATCGTCGCGTCTGCCTATTGTCTTCTCGAAGTGGAGTGAGAACGAACCCTTTGCACCTGCGAAAGTAGGGAATGTAGAAGGGTACGGATTTATGTGGATTCTTTCTGGGTATTTATTACATCAGACACTCATGAATTGTACTGGAGATTATTTTCACACGCGTTTCCATCCACTTGCGTTTAATGGGCGTACCCTTACGCCAGGTACAGATGTACCAAAAGAAACGCCATGTGCATCGACAATGTATGTGACGGCGGCACAAACCCTCCTTATGCGTTATGGTCTTGTCCACAGACGTCATGATATGGTTGGGTTAACGGAAGCTACATCTGTGCATGCCATGTCTGGATCCGTGCGTCTTACCCAGGCTCGAGGAGCAGCCTTACCTTCTGAAGCAAACGGCCTTCATCTTTCAGGTGTGTATAGCGTGAAAAAGCGTCGTCACCTCCGTCTCAACTCTCGTGATGTAGGCCGCCCTTCGCGTTGGCAAGCGCCTCTCCCTGAACGTCCACGTGGGAAAATGTGTTTCCGTGTTGGTGCACATACGACCTTTCTTCGTCAACAGACCTATGAACATGTTGGTACAGGTGGGGTGCGCACCGGTTCGCGTCTGACGCCTTCGGTACTCCCGATTTCTCAAGAAGTGCTGACACCTCATTTAAAGACGATTTCAACACAGATGCAGAAGATGTTTGTTTCCGTGGCAACACCATCGAAATCTTGGAAATCTCTTTCCCAAGTCTTCCCATATGCAGAGATGACTCGAGCATACACACCGCAAAAAACGTTTTGGGCCTATGCGCGTATGGCATTTCTTGCGCCACCGACACAGCCCCTAGCGTCTTTCCAAGGAAAAGAGAACATGGTCAGTCGTTTCCCAGCTTTTTCGTACCTGTCTCTCCGTGAGGTCTTTACTTCCCCACGTGCACACTTGGACTATCTTTTTCCCTTTGATGTTGAGGCATGTACGCCTTCCGAAACAGGTACTCCAGAGGGACGTCCGTATGTGTATAGCGTAGAAGCTGAAGTTCGTGATCCAAATTTAGTGGTGACTCCTTATAATCAACATGCGTTTTGTACACATGGACACCGCCCAACGGTATCTCTTGGTACTTATGTTCGTGAAGGGGATGAACTTTTTGAAGGCTTCTATAGCCCCTGTTCTGGTCAAGTGACGCATATGACGGAAACGCATCTTCTCCTTCGCCGTGTTCAACCCTATACATTATCCCACGGTTCACCAGTCTTTGTTCGGGATGGTGCTTTTGTGACACCAAAGAAACCTTTTGCGGCATTAGTTTCTCGCGAATCGACGGCCGGTGATATTGTGCAAGGACTTCCAAAAGTAGATGAACTTTTAGAAGCACGTGAACCCGTGGAAAAGGTTTTATCAAGTATGCACGCCCAGTTAGCAAAGTTGTTTTTATATTATTCAAAAGCATATGGTCTACGTGAAGGGTGCCGTCGCAGTTTACAAGAAATTCGTCGAATGCTTGTGCATGAAGTACAAGAAGTATACGGTTCACAAGGTGTATTTATTTCGGATAAACATATTGAGATTATTGTTCGTCAAATGACAACCTATGTACTCATTGTGGATCCAGGGGAAAGTACCCTTCTTCCGGGTGATATTATTGACTTACGTCGTGTCGAGAATCTGGAGTGTAAGAGTCCTGTACAATACCGCCCTATTCTATTAGGAATTACACGTGCTTCCTTAGCTGCAGAAAGTTTTATTGCTGCGGCAAGTTTCCAAGAAACAAAACGTGTGTTAACACGTGCGGCTGTGGAAGGTCGTATTGACTGGTTAACGGGCTTAAAGGAAAATGTCATTCTTGGGCGTTTAATTCCAGCTGGAACAGGGTTATACGTTTAACCCGTATCTGCCCCCGTGCTCTGCCCTCTCATTTGGGCCTAGCCGGGGACAAAGGCCTGGAAGGCTATACAAGCTTCTGTCTTTTTGGTACACTCTGAACTAAGCATGTCAAGAAATGGCCTGCCCTGTGAATGTTGATTTTTTTTAATAGATATCTTTCTGTATGACGAAACAATTAGAAGCGCTTTTAGAAGCTGGTGTACACTTTGGTCACCAAGCAAGCCGATGGAATTCAAAGATGGCACCGTACATCTATGAGACAAAGAATGGTGTACATATTCTTGACGTGATCCAAACAATGGATGGGTTAGAAAAAGCCCGTGCCGTACTTGGTCGTTCAAAGAATGTGCTCTTTGTAGGGACACGTCCACAAATTGCACCAACTATTGAGGCTGTAGCACAAACATGTGCCACGAAGATGGGAAGTCACTATGTGAATACACGTTGGGTTGGTGGGCTTCTTACAAATTGGAAGACAATGTCTGTATGTATTCAAAAATTAAATAAATTGGATGCCAAATTAGAAGCTTATGCTGCAGGAGAGTTTTCTGCTCCGAAGAAGGTGATTCTTGAATTAAAGAAGCAGCGTGCACGCCTTGAGAAGTTCTTTGGTGGATTACGCAATTTAAAGGAATTACCTGATCTTGTGGTCATTGTAGGACAACCGCATGAGAAAAATGCTGTTCTTGAATGCCAGAAATTAGGGGTTCCTACAATTACATTATTAGATTCAAACTGTGATCCAACCTTAACCACGTATGGAATTACAGCAAATGATGATTCTACACGCTCGGTAGAACTTATTTTAGAGTCTTTAGTAAAAGGGTAATTGACGGGCACGTCGTGTCAGGGCTTTCGTACAGGTTGACTTTACGGAGGTTCTCGCGTACTCTTTCTGTCATGGGTTTTATCCCATGACAAAAAATAAAAAAATACTTTTTTAGCAAAGTTTTGCTATACTTTAAGTACGGACAAGTAGCTCAGTTGGATAGAGTATGTGGCTACGAACTACAGTGTCGGGGGTTCGAGTCCCTCCTTGTCTGCTTTGAATGATGAGTGCTTTTTTCGGTGTTTTTTTGAAATTTTCGTCCTATAACTTGTATCTAGTGTGTACAATGCGGTAGAATGGGTATAGTAGAAAAATGCAGAATCTTGCGGCTGTCTTTATGAAGACAGGTGTATGTCGAGATGCCTGAAATGATGATAGAGAAATAGGTAATATAGTATGACTATTGCACTTGGAAAAGTTGAAGAAAAGCGCGGATGGTTTGACAATGTAGATGACTGGCTCAAGCGCGATCGTTTCGTATTCGTTGGTTGGTCAGGAATTTTATTATTCCCATGTGCATATTTTGCAGTTGGTGGATGGTTTACTGGAACAACATTCGTATCGTCATGGTACACACACGGTTTAGCTAGTTCATACCTCGAGGGGTGTAACTTCCTTACATCTGCTGTATCAACACCTTCAAACAGTATGGCACACTCACTTCTTCTCCTTTGGGGACCAGAAGCACAAGGTGAATTTACACGTTGGTGCCAACTTGGTGGATTATGGACATTCGTAGCTCTTCACGGGTCATTCGGATTAATTGGATTCATGCTTCGTCAGTTTGAAATTGCTCGTGCAGTACAGATTCGTCCGTACAACGCGATTGCATTCTCAGCACCGATTGCAGTATTCGTATCTGTATTCCTTATTTACCCACTTGGACAATCAGGATGGTTCTTTGCACCTTCATTCGGTGTAGCTGGAATTTTCCGTTTCATTCTTTTCTTCCAAGGTTTCCACAACTGGACACTTAACCCGTTCCACATGATGGGAGTAGCTGGTGTACTTGGAGCTGCACTTCTTTGTGCAATTCACGGGGCAACAGTAGAAAACACTCTTTTCGAAGATGGTGATGGATCAAACACATTCCGTGCGTTTAACCCAACACAAGCTGAAGAGACGTACTCAATGGTAACAGCAAACCGTTTCTGGTCACAGATTTTCGGTGTAGCGTTCTCAAACAAGCGTTGGCTTCACTTCTTCATGCTTTTCGTACCTGTTACAGGATTATGGATGTCAGCACTCGGTGTTGTAGGTTTAGCTTTAAACCTCCGTGCATACGATTTCGTATCACAAGAAATCCGTGCTGCTGAAGATCCTGAGTTTGAAACATTCTACACAAAGAATATTCTTCTTAACGAAGGTATCCGTGCATGGATGGCAGCTCAAGATCAGCCACATGAAAACCTTGTATTCCCTGAGGAGGTACTTCCACGTGGAAACGCTCTTTAATTCAACACTCGTAGTGGGTGGCCGCGACCAAGAATCTACAGGATTCGCTTGGTGGTCTGGTAACGCTCGTCTTATTAACCTTTCTGGTAAGCTCCTTGGTGCGCACGTAGCACACGCAGGACTTATTGTTTTCTGGGCTGGTGCTATGAACCTCTTTGAGGTAGCACACTTCGTACCAGAAAAGCCAATGTATGAGCAAGGACTTATCCTTCTCCCGCACCTTGCAACACTTGGATTTGGTGTTGGTCCTGGAGGAGAAGTACTTGATACATTCCCGTACTTCGTATCTGGGGTTGTTCACCTTATCTCATCTGCTGTATTAGGTTTTGGTGGTGTATACCACTCAATTATTGGACCTGAGACACTCGAAGAATCATTCCCATTCTTCGGATACCTTTGGAAAGATAAGAACAAGATGACAACAATTCTTGGAATTCACCTTGTTCTCCTTGGATTCGGTGCGTACCTTCTCGTATGGAAGGCTATGTACTTTGGTGGTGTATACGATACATGGGCACCGGGAGGTGGAGATGTACGTATCATTAACTACCCAACATATGACCCATCAGTAATTTTTGGATACCTCCTTAAATCACCATTTGGTGGAGATGGTTGGATTATTAGTGTAGACAACATGGAAGATGTAATCGGTGGACACATTTGGATCGGAACAATCTGTATCCTTGGTGGTTTCTGGCACATTTTCACAAAGCCATTCGCATGGGCACGTCGTGCTCTTGTATGGTCTGGAGAAGCATACCTTTCATACAGTCTCGCATCTGTGTCATTCATGGCATGGGTAGCAGCTGTAATGGTATGGTTTAACAACACTGTATACCCTTCTGAGTTCTTTGGACCAACTGGACCAGAAGCTTCACAAGCGCAAGCATTTACATTCCTTGTACGTGACCAGCGTTTAGGAGCAAACATTGCTTCAGCACAAGGACCTACTGGATTAGGTAAGTACCTTATGCGTTCACCAACTGGAGAGATTATCTTCGGTGGGGAAACAATGCGTTTCTGGGATATGCGTGCTCCGTGGACTGAGCCACTTCGTGGACCAAACGGACTTGATCTTACTAAGCTTAAGAATGACATTCAGCCATGGCAAGAGCGTCGTTCAGCTGAGTACATGACACACGCACCGTTAGGATCACTTAACTCTGTAGGTGGTGTAGCAACTGAGATTAACTCAACAAACTTCGTAAACCCACGTAGTTGGCTTGCAACATCGCACTGGGTTTTAGCGTTCTTCTTCTTTGTAGGACACCTTTGGCACGCAGGTCGTGCACGTGCAGCTGCTGCAGGGTTCGAAAAAGGAATCGATCGTGATACAGAGCCAGTACTTTCAATGCGTCCTCTTGACTAATTTTGAGTATGTTGGCTTGTGGTTCCCTATGTAACATATGGATCCACACCCATCGAGACGGGTTTTTACAGCCCGTCTCACTTGTGTCTTTATTTCCAAACTAACCCAAAATATATAGATCTCACTGTAAAAATAAGGCTTTGTGCTTTCCTGTCTCTATGGGTCCCGTCTGGTGTGTCTGTATCGAAAGAGGCAGACATCCCGTCGCTCTTTGTGCGCCCTGTATACTTGTGTATGGAAGCATTGTTTTTTACATGTTTCTCAAACACATCAAGGAGAGTTTGATCCTGGCTCAGAAGGAACGCTGGCAGCGTGCATAACACATGCAAGTCGAACGATGAAGCATTCTTCGGAATGTGGAAGAGTGGCGAACGGGTGAGGAACACGTAAGAATCTGCCCCTCGGTCGGGGACAACTCTTGGAAACGAGAGCTAATACCCGATACGCTGTGGAGTGAAAGAATTTCGCCGAGGGATGATCTTGCGTCTGATTAGCTAGTTGGTGTGGTAAAGGCATACCAAGGCGACGATCAGTAGCTGGTCTGAGAGGATGAACAGCCACATTGGAACTGAGACACGGTCCAAACTCCTACGGGAGGCAGCAGTGGGGAATTTTCCGCAATGGACGAAAGTCTGACGGAGCGACGCTGCGTGAAGGATGACGGCCCGCGGGTTGTAAACTTCTTTTCTCGAAGAAGAAGCTCTGACGGTATTCGAGGAATAAGCATCGGCTAACTCCGTGCCAGCAGCCGCGGTAAGACGGAGGATGCAAGTGTTATTCGGAATGATTGGGCGTAAAGAGTCTGTAGGCGGTATGGAAAGTCTTTTGTTAAATGCCTCGGCTCAACCGAGATCAAGCAAAGGAAACTTCTATACTTGAGGGAAGTAGAGGTACAGGGAATTCCCGGTGGAGCGGTGAAATGCGTAGATATCGGGAGGAACACCAATATGGCGAAGGCACTGTACTGGGCTTTTCCTGACGCTGAGAGACGAAAGCTAAAGGAGTGATTAGGATTAGATACCCTAGTAATTTTAGCCGTAAACGATGGAAACTCACTGCCGAGCGAAATACAACGAGCGGTGGTCAAGCTAACGCGTGAAGTTTCCCGCCTGGGGATTACGCTTGCAAAAGTGAAACTCAAAGGAATTGACGGGGACCCGCACAAGCGGTGGAGTATGTGGTTTAATTCGATGCAACGCGAAAAACCTTACCAGGGTTTGAAATCATTTCAAAACTCCTTGAAAGAGGAGCCTCCTTCGGGATGAAATGACAGGTGGTGCATGGCTGTCGTCAGCTCGTGTTGTGAAATGTCGAGTTAAGTCTCGTAACGAGCGCAACCCATGTCTCTTGTTGCTCTTTGAGTGCTTAAGAGAGACTGCCGACCAACATCGGAGGAAGGTGTGGATGATGTCAAGTCAGCATGCCCCTTACATCCTGGGCTACACACGTACTACAATGGTAAGGACAATGAGCTGCAAGCCTGCGAAGGTTAGCCAATCTCAAAAACCTTATCTCAGTTCGGATTGCACTCTGCAACTCGAGTGCATGAAGGTGGAATCGCTAGTAATCGCTGGTCAGCATACAGCGGTGAATACGTTCCCGGGTCTTGTACACACTGCCCGTCACACCATGGAAGTCGACTCTTCCCTAAGTCGTTACTCGAACCCATTGGGACGAGGATGCCGAAGGCAGGGTTGGTGACTAGGGTGAAGTCGTAACAAGGTAGCCGTACTGGAAGGTGTGGCTGGAATACCTCCTTTTTAAAGATGAATACAGCGCGTTCTTTGTCTCTCAGGAAGCTTGCTTCCGCAGAAGACAAAGAACACCACGCTACGGGCTATTAGCTCAGGTGGTTAGAGCGCACCCCTGATAAGGGTGAGGTCTCTGGTTCAAGTCCAGAATAGCCCATGGCACGGGGGTATAGCTCAGTTGGTAGAGCGCTGCCTTTGCAAGGCAGACGCCAGCGGTTCGAGTCCGCTTACCTCCAGCCAAGCCTCATACATCCCCTTTGTGGGTAGACTATGATGGCCTATCAGAATTGCGGTTATTTCGATACACAAAACAAAATCAATCAATAAAGGGCATATGGTGGAGACCTAGGGACCTAGAGCCGATGAAGGGCGTGACAACCGACGATATGCCTCGGGGAGCAGGACGTATGCACTGATCCGAGGATTCCCGAATGGGACAACCCATAACATTCCTTCTTGAATTCATAGAGAAGAGAAAGACAACTTAGTGAACTGAAACATCTTAGTAGCTAAAGGAAAAGAAAGCAAAAGCGATTCCCAAAGTAGCGGCGAGCGGAATGGGAACAGCCTAAAAGGACTTTGACAGCAATGTAAAGACCAGGTCATGGGACCAAACAGATGGCCTTGTATGGAATGAGAAACGAAACAGCTGAAACCTGTACCATAGATGGTGAAAGTCCAGTCGTTGTATCACACCCAACACAGCAGCACGCTGCTAGCCGTTTGGCTCCCGAGTAGTATGGGACACGTGAAATCCCGTATGAATTTGCGAGGACCACCTCGTAAGGCTAAATACTCCTAGGTCACCGATAGCGAATAGTACCGCGAGGGAAAGGTGAAAAGAACCCCTTTACGGGGAGTGAAATAGAACATGAAACCGTATGCTTACAATTTGTGGGAGGATGTACACATCTGACCGCATGCCTGTTGAAGAATGAGCTGGCGACTTAGAAGAAGTGGCAGGTTAAGATTTTCCATCGAAGCCAAAGCGAAAGCATGTCTGATAAGGGCTCTCGTCCCTTCTTCTAGACCCGAACCCAGGTGATCTAACCATGACCAGAATGAAGCTTTGGTGATACGAAGTGGAGGTTCGAACCGACCGATGTTGAAAAATCGACGGATGAGTTGTGGTTAGGGGTGAAATGCCAATCGAACTTGGAGCTAGCTGGTTCTCCTCGAAATGCGTTGAGGCGCAGCGGTTGATTATGGGCTTCCAGGGGGTAAAGCGCTGTCTCGGTGCGGGCTGCGAAAGCGGTACCAATCTGTTGCAAACTCGGAATACCTGGAATGCTTTCAATCAGCCAGTGAGACTGCGGGGGATAAGCTCCGTAGTCAAAAGGGAAACAGCCCAGACCACCAGCTAAGGCTCCTAAATATAAGCTAAGTGGCAAAGGAGGTGAAAATGCAGTGACAATCAGGAGGTTTGCCTAGAAGCAGCCACCCTTTAAAGAGTGCGTAATAGCTCACTGATCAAGCGTTTTTGCGCCGAAAATGACCGGAACTAAGTTTATTGCCGAAGCTGTGGCTACATCACACAGATGATGTAGGGTAGAGGAGCGTTCCGCCCAGGGGGAAGCCAAGCGCGTAAGCCGCGGTGGACAGGGCGGAAGTGAGAATGTCAGCTTGAGTAACGAAAACATTGGTGAGAATCCAGTGCCCCGAAAACTTAAGGGTTCCTGCGCAAGGCTCGTCCGCGCAGGGTCAGTCAGGACCTAAGGTGAGGCCGAAAGGCGTAATCGATGGCAAGAAGGTTTATATTCCTTCACTAGTCTAGGCTTAGTCCTGAGGGACGAACAAATACTATTTAGTACAGTTGCCCATGCTTGGCAGTATGGATCCATGCGCTGTAGTTGAATGCTATTTATTCCAAGAAAAGCTCATCCGACTTCGAGTCTAGACTACCTGTACCGTAAACCGACACAGGTGAGTGGGTTGAATAAACTAAGGGGAGCGAGATAACTCTCTCTAAGGAACTCGGCAAATTGGCTCTGTACCTTCGGAAGAAAGAGTGCCCCTCAGGGGGCCGCAGTGAAGAGATCCAGGCGACTGTTTACCAAAAACACAGGTCTCCGCAAAGTCGTAAGACGATGTATGGGGGCTGACACCTGCCCAGTGCCAGAAGGTTAAAGAAGTTGGTCAATCTTTGATGAAGCTAACAACTGAAGCCCTGGTGAACGGCGGCAGTAACTATAACTGTCCTAAGGTAGCGAAATTCCTTGTCGGGTAAGTTCCGACCCGCACGAAAGGTGTAACGATCTGGATACTGTCTCAGAGAGAGACTCGGTGAAATAAAACTATCTGTGAAGATGCGGATTACCTGCACACGGACAGAAAGACCCTATGAAGCTTTACTGTAACCTGGAATTGCTCTCAAGCTTATTTTGCGCAGCTTAGGTGGGAGGCTATGAACCTTTTCTTCTGGGAAGAGGGGAGCCGTCAGTGAGATACCACTCTTGGTAAGCTAGAGCGCTCAGTCTTAACCGTCATCCGGTAAGACGACAGTTTCAGGCGGGCAGTTTGACTGGGGCAGTCACCTCCCAAAAGGTAATGGAGGTGTGCAAAGGTTCCCTCAGGCTGGACGGAAATCAGCCATAGAGTGTAAAAGCAAAAGGGAGCTTGACTGCGAGACTGACATGTCAAGCAGAGACGAAAGTCGGCTTTAGTGATCCGACGGTGCTGTGTGGAAAGGCCGTCGCTCAACGGATAAAAGTTACTCTAGGGATAACAGGCTAATCTCCCCCAAGAGTTCACATCGACGGGGAGGTTTGGCACCTCGATGTCGGCTCGTCGCATCCTGGAGCGGAAGTACGTTCCAAGGGTTGGGCTGTTCGCCCATAGAAAGCGGCACGCGAGCTGGGTTCAGAACGTCGTGAGACAGTTTGGTCCATATCCTGTGTAGGCGTTTAGAGCATTGAAAGGATCTCCCCTTTGTACGAGAGGACCAGGTGGGGACAGACCGCTAGTGTACCAGTTATCCCGCCAGGGGTAAACGCTGGGTAGCTATGTCTGGAGCAAATAACTGCTGAAAGCATATAAGTAGGAAGTTCACCTTAAGATGAGTGCTCTTTTGTCTCAACCGTTCATCCTTCTATGAAGGTATGTACAACCGAAAGACAAGGAAGGTCACGGCAAGACGAGCCGTTTGATAGGCATGAAGTAGACGTGCAGTAATGCATTCTGAAGCTGACATGTCCTAATAGACCGAGGGATTTGATTTTGTATACCATACCAATACAGGTTGCTTTGAATCTCTTCGAGATTCAGGCGACCATGAATCACCGTTGGGTCTACTCAGCGATGATTCTTTTTCTTGGTGTCTTCGTCGAGGTCGAGACACAGCATCCCTTTCCGAACTGCGTGGTGAAAGGCCTTTGAGATAACGATAGGATACGGGTAGCTGTATCTGAAAACATATCGATGCCAAGAATAACACATAGCCATAGAAAGTTCTATGGCCTATTGTCCATAATCTAAACGACTTTATATTTGAACCTTTTGTATTGGTTTCCTCCCTTTTTATATCGGGAGGCACGCTGCAGGTTTGCGTCAATCTTTTCACCCATGTATCAAATGCTACACACATGAAACACTCTCGGGGGTCCTTTCCCAATCGGAATACACCTCATGACATCCCTTTTTTTTCGGATTTGTACCGATTTGTATGGGGCCTATGGTATACTATGAAGTAACAGGTCCGAGGCATCTTTGATGTGGATTGTGTAACTCTTTATAACTATTTATTTCTTCTTTATTATGACTGCAACTTTAGAGCGCCGCGAAAACGCAACAGTATGGGGACGTTTTTGTTCATGGATTACTTCAACTGAGAACCGTCTTTACATCGGTTGGTTCGGAGTATTAATGATCCCTACTTTACTTACAGCAACTTCAGTATTCATCGTAGCATTTATTGCTGCTCCTCCTGTAGATATCGATGGTATCCGTGAGCCAGTTTCTGGATCACTTATGTACGGAAACAACATCATCTCTGGTGCTGTAATCCCTACATCTAACGCTATCGGACTTCACTTCTACCCAATCTGGGAAGCAGCTTCTCTTGATGAGTGGCTTTACAACGGTGGTCCTTACCAGCTTATCGTATGTCACTTCTTCATCGGAGTATGTTCATACATGGGTCGTGAGTGGGAGCTTTCTTTCCGTTTAGGAATGCGTCCTTGGATCGCAGTAGCTTACTCTGCTCCAGTAGCAGCAGCAGCAGCTGTATTCATCGTATACCCAATCGGTCAGGGTTCTTTCTCTGATGGAATGCCTCTTGGTATTTCTGGAACTTTCAACTTCATGATCGTATTCCAGGCTGAGCACAACATCCTTATGCACCCATTCCACATGCTTGGTGTTGCTGGTGTTTTCGGTGGTTCACTTTTCTCTGCTATGCACGGTTCACTCGTAACTTCATCTCTCATCCGTGAGACTACTGAGAACGAATCTGCTAACGCTGGATACAAGTTCGGACAAGAAGAAGAGACTTACAACATCGTAGCTGCACACGGTTACTTCGGACGTCTTATCTTCCAATACGCTTCATTCAACAACTCACGTTCACTTCACTTCTTCCTCGCAATCTGGCCAGTAATGGGAATCTGGTTCACAGCTATGGGTATTTCAACTATGGCTTTCAACCTTAACGGATTCAACTTCAACCAGTCTGTAGTAGATTCAAACGGACGTGTAATTAACACATGGGCTGATATCGTAAACCGTGCTAACCTCGGTATGGAAGTAATGCACGAGCGTAACGCTCACAACTTCCCACTTGACCTTGCATCTGTAGAAGCTCCTTCTATCAACGCATAATCAAGTCTAAGCTGTTCGAGAACTCTTTATGAGGTCTTGACCATCTTATATGTCCTCTCTCCCTTCTGGGAGAGTGGGACTTAAGGTCTTTCCTATAATCCTACGTAAATACGGCACGTCCTATTCACTATTTTCAATAAACTTAAATAGATGGTCCTGTCACCCTTTCCTCTCTCCCTTTTGGGAGAGTGGGACTTTTCTTGTCCGTCTACAATTCTTTCATTTTATGAATTACTTCCCTTTTGACGCGACGCACAAATCTCCGCACAGTATCATTAGTGACACCCACCTTAACGCATTCTCACATTTTCACACGGAACCGGACTGTATGTTTTTAGTACAGACTATTCTCAAATACCTTCGTGAGGTTGATGACATTTTTAGCCAAAGTATCGGTTTCTACGAAAATGGCGTTGAGCTTACTACATACCGTACCGTGCGTGGAAATGCACGCGTGGTGGGAAAAAAGTTTAACTCAGTAGGCACAGCAGCTCGCGAACGATGGAAGGATCTTGTAGAAAGTAACTTTTATTACCGTCGCGAAGTACATTTTGGGTATGATGATGACGAAACCACTGAAGAAGCGTACACTCGTTTAAAGAGTCTTAAAAAAGACTTTTTTAAACTTAATATTCAAGTGCACGAGAAAATGGAAACTCTTTTTGAGCTTGAGCGTACATTCGGCTTAATTCCAATTGGCGATGCGTCGTTTCTTCAAGTAGTCCCACAAAAGCGCCGTATGTGGGTTTGTATGAATGGACATTGGATGAACACCTTATAACTTCAATTGGGTATGGGTGCGTGTTCATGAATGCTCACTCATCCTTATGGTATAATAAGTAGAGTGGGCCTACCTACAAATATATTAATCCGCTCTTTATGCGGGTGATGTTAGGGTCTCTTTAGAGGGTACCTAGCATTCCTCCTGTTCCTGGTGGTGGTCCTTGCCATACACTAAAGATAATCAAAAAGATAAGTATAAAAGAGAGACTCTGAATAAAACGGTGGGCTTCCCCAAAATCTTTAAACCAGCCTTGTCGAAAGAAGAATCGTGTTACTGGGTCTCGAAAAATACGTTGCTGTGGAATCAAAAAAAAGCCGGCCCAGATCAAGAGGACAAGTTTGGTTAGTGGGTGTGTAACAAAGTGGGAAATGCTGTAGGAGGCCATTTGTAAGGGTGGACAGAGGAACCAAATACAGAAGCCAAGGAAAAAGAAGGCATAGCCCTTCGAGATACCTCCAAAGATACGCATAAGAACCGGGGCTTGGTGTCTATGTCGTGGCGGCGGGCGTCGTGTCACCACACGGCCAAAGGTAGCGATGAGATCAAGGCATTGGTGCAGCATATAGGAACAGGCATCAATACACAGTTCAAGAAGTAATAATAACGAATCAAAGCATCTATAGAGAAGCAGAGCAAGAGATTGAAGAAATCGTTTCATAAGGTTCAAGAGTGTATGCTATCTATTGGCTGTTGGGTTCTAGAAGTAGAATGGATGTCTTTGGTATTATTCGTAGAAGTGTATACGGAGCATGAAGTGTACGTGGTGTACACTTCATTTGTACGAAAAAACTGTTCTTATGATACAAACGAGTTAAGTGCTCCAACTACGAATACTAAAAGAATCCAAAGTGCAGATCCTGATAATACAAGACCTTTTGATGATGCCCACCCATCTGGTGAAGCAAGAAGTACAGGTACACCAACAACAAGAGCTAATGAAAGTCCAATAAAAGCAAGAAGTGTAAGTTGGAAGATAAAAAGCATAAAATCTATGTATGTAAATGAAATGTGTGCGTATGCAGAACATTTTTTATTCAAAGCTTAGCTGGAAGACGATCCATGAAGATGTGAAACACATGGCTGGGTGACGTTCAAAAAAGGACGCCTACAAATCGAACTGCGTGCATAAGCCGGTTCGGTGTTATTTAATAAAACATCGAACTATTCATATACTACCATTTTCATCTCAATCTGACTAGAATGAAGGCTATTCCACAGATGTTTTTCGGGAGAAACAGGTTTTAACCCTTTCTCTCATCGTCACCGACCGCTCTGGGGGGTCGACTATGTTTGTAATTGGCTCGAACGGGGATTGAACCTGTGACCTTGGGATTATGAGTCCCCTGCTCTACCACTAAGCTACCGAGCCTCTTACTTCTATTTTACTCTAATGCCCAAAATATTCAACCTGTAAATACTGTACGGGCGCTTGCCCACACCGGCAGGTGCTGTACCTTGCCGGTGTAGAAGATCTCTTTGCATCTTTCAATGCATCGCGGCGTCGACCCGGTAGGGTTTACGCGTGCATGAAGAGGAGAGGATTATCCGAACTTTCCAGAAGTCGATGCAATCACAAAGGCTGCGTATGTAAGAACAAATCCCACCGAGAAGTGTGTAAGTCCTACAAGACGTGCTTGTACAATTGAAAGTGCTACTGGCTTATCGTTCCACTTTACAAAGTTTGCAAGTGGTGTACGTTCGTGTGCCCATACAAGTGTTTCAATAAGCTCTTGCCAATATCCACGCCATGAAATAAGGAACATGAATCCTGTTGCATAGATAAGGTGTCCAAAAAGGAACATCCATGCCCATACCGAAAGACTGTTCATTCCAAACGGGTTGTACCCGTTAATAAGTTGAGATGAGTTAAGCCAAAGGTAGTCACGAAGCCATCCCATAATGTATGTTGATGACTCGTTGAATTGTGCAGAGTTTCCTTGCCAAAGTGCAAGGTGCTTCCAGTGGAAGTAGAACACTGTCCATGATACTGTGTTAAGTTCCCAGAACACAGCAAGATAGAAAGCATCCCATGCAGAAATATCACATGTTCCTCCACGTCCTGGTCCATCACATGGGAAGCTGTATCCAAAATCTTTCTTATCTGGCATAAGCTTTGATCCACGTGCATCAAGCGCTCCTTTTACAAGAATAAGCGTTGTTGTGTGAAGTCCAAGAGCAATCGCGTGGTGTACAAGGAAATCTCCTGGTCCAATTGGAAGGAAAAGGGAGTTACTTGAACTGTTGATTGCTTCAAGCCATCCTGGAAGCCAAATTGATTGACTTGCAAGGTTTGCAGGGTTTCCTTGTGATGCAAGAAGAACATCAAATCCGTAGATTGATTTTCCTTGTGCAGCTTGAATGTATTGTGCAAATACTGGTTCAATAAGGATTTGCTTTTCAGGTGTACCAAAAGCTTGCATTACGTCATTGTGTACGTAAAGACCAAGCGTGTGGAAACCAAGGAAAAGGGATACCCAACTAAGGTGTGAAATAATCGCTTCTTTATGCTCAAGCATACGTGCAAGTACGTTTCCTTCATTCTGCTCTGGATCATAATCACGAATGAAGAAGATTGCTCCGTGCGCGAATGCTCCACACATAATGAATCCAGCAATGTACTGGTGGTGTGCATAAAGTGCAGCCTGTGTTGTAAAGTCTTGTGCAAGGAAAGCATACGCAGGAAGTGAGTATGTGTGCTGTGCTACAAGAGAAGTAATTACACCAACAGATGCAAGTGCAAGTCCAAGTTGGAAGTGAAGGGAGTTGTTTACAGTGTCAAAAAGACCTTTGTGTCCAGCTCCAAGTCCTCCAGCTGGTGGTGTGTGCGCTTCAAGAATTTCACGCATACTGTGTCCAATACCGAAGTTTGTACGGTATTGGTGTCCAGCTACGATGAAAAGTACAGCAATGGCAAGGTGGTGGTGTGCCATATCTGTTAACCAGAGACTTTCAGTCTGTGGGTGGAAACCACCTAAGAATGTAAGAATAGCTGTTCCTGCACCTTCAGGTGTTCCGAAGATGTGGTTTGCTGTATCTGGATCTTGTGCATACACTGCCCATTGCCCTGTAAAGAAAGGCGCAAGTCCTGCTGGGTGCGGTAATGTTGTAAGGAAGTTATCCCAACGTACATGTTGTCCACGTGATTCCGGAATGGCTACGTGTACAAGGTGTCCCGTCCATGCAAGCGAACTTACACCAAAGAGTCCAGAAAGGTGGTGGTTAAGACGCGATTCTGCGTTCTTAAACCACGAGAGTGCTGGAGCAAATGTTGGTTGAAGGTGTAACCACCCTGCAAAAAGGAAGAGTCCTGCTACAAAGAGAAGGAAAAGAGATCCGTTGTAAAGATCTCCGTTTGTACGCATTCCAATTGTGTACCACCATTGGTAGACACCAGAGTATGCGATGTTTACTGGTGCATTTGCACCACCACGTGTGAACGCTTCCACAGCTGGTTGTCCAAAGTGTGGATCCCAGATTGTGTGTGCGATCGGACGTACGTGAAGTGGGTCTTCACCCCACTTCTCAAAGTTTCCTTGCCATGCTACATGGAAAAGGTTTCCCGATGTCCATAAGAAGATAATTGCAAGTTGTCCAAAGTGTGAAGCGAAGATCTTTTGGTAAAGCTTCTCTTCAGTCATACCATCATGCGTCTCGAAATCATGCGCTGTCGCGATTCCGAACCAAAGACGACGCGTTGTCGGATCTTGTGCTAATCCTTGACTAAATTTAGGGAATTTAGTTGCCATAAGTCATGTCCTCCGCGGGTTATCCGACTGCAATAATACGCGCTAAGAAGAATGACCATGTTGTTGCAATACCACCTAAAAGGTAGTGAGCAACACCAACGGCACGTCCTTGTGTAATACTTAAAGCGCGTGGTTGAATAGCAGGCGCAACTTTAAGTTTGTTGTGCGCCCATACGATTGATTCAATAAGCTCCTGCCAGTATCCGCGTCCTGAGAATAAGAACATAAGGCTAAATGCCCAGATAAAGTGGGCTCCTAAGAAGATGAGTCCATATGCAGAGAGTGCTGATCCGTATGATTGAATAACCTGTGAAGATTGTGCCCAAAGGAAGTCACGAAGCCATCCGTTAATAGTATTGGCACTTTGTGCGAAGTTACCACCGGTAATGTGTGAAACACCATTATCCGTTACACTTCCCCAAACATCTGATTGCATTTTCCAACTGAAGTGGAAAATAACAATAGAAATACTGTTGTACATCCAGAATAAACCTAAGAAAACGTGATCCCATGCCGAAACTTGACATGTTCCTCCACGTCCTGGTCCATCACAAGGGAAACGGAATCCAAGGTTTGCCTTATCAGGGATAAGACGTGAACTACGTGCAAAAAGCACACCCTTAAGAAGGATAAGTACAGTTACGTGAATTGTAAATGCGTGGATGTGGTGTACCATGAAATCCGATGTTCCAAGTGAAATTGGCATCATCGCAATCTTTCCACCTACAGCAACAATGTCTCCACCCCAACTTGCACTTGTACTTGCACCAGCAGTTGGTGCTGTAAGTTCAGGCGCGAGCGCGTGTGTGTTTTGTACAAACTGCGCAAAGATTGGCTGAAGTTGAATTGCTGTATCCGAGAACATATCCTGCGGACGACCAAGCGCACTCATTGTATCGTTGTGAATGTAAAGTCCGAAGCTGTGGAAACCAAGGAAGATACATACCCAGTTAAGGTGCGAAATCATCGCATCACGGTGACGGAGTACACGGTCAAGAAGGTTGTTGTAGTTGTTTGTTGGATCGTAGTCACGAACCATGAAGATTGCAGCGTGTGCTGCAGCTCCACAAATACAGAATCCACCAATCCACATGTGGTGTGTGAAAAGCGAAAGCTGTGTTCCGTAATCTGTTGCAAGGTACGGGTATGGTGGCATTGCATACATGTGGTGCGCTACAATAATCGAAAGCGATCCGAAAAGTGCAAGGTTAATTGCAAGTTGCGCATGCCATGATGTTGTAAGAATCTCGTAAAGACCCTTGTGCCCTTCACCAGTAAAAGGCCCCTTGTGTGCTTCAAGGATTTCCTTCATGCTGTGTCCAATACCCCAGTTTGTGCGGTACATGTGTCCAGCAATAATGAAAAGAACTCCAATTGCAAGGTGGTGGTGTGCTGTATCTGAAAGCCAAAGACCTCCAGTTACAGGGTTAAGACCACCACGGAATGTAAGGAAGTCTGAGTATTCTGTCCAGTTAAATGTCCAGAATGGTGCAAGACCTTGTGAAAAACTTGGGTAAAGCTCAGCCATGAGGTCACGGTTAAGCATAAACTCATGCGGAAGTGGGATCTCTTTTGGATCTACTCCAGCATCAAGAAGTGTGTTCACTGGTAAAGCAATGTGAATCTGGTGTCCCGACCATGAAAGACTTCCAAGACCAAGAAGTCCTGCAAGGTGGTGGTTCATCATTGATTCTACATTTTGGAACCATTCAAGCTTTGGTGCAGCTTTGTGGTAGTGCCACCATCCTGCAAAGAACATAAGTCCTGCGCAGATGAGTGCACCAATCGCTGTACTATAAAGTTGAAGTTCGCTTGTAATTCCGCTTCCGCGCCAAAGTTGGAAGAATCCTGAAGTAATTTGTACCCCTTGGAATCCACCACCTACGTCACCGTTAAGAATTTCTTGTCCTACGATTGGCCAAACCACTTGCGCACTTGGTTTAATGTGCGTTGGGTCACTGAGCCATGCTTCATAGTTAGAAAAACGTGCACCGTGGAAGTACATTCCACTAAGCCAAATAAAGATTACACCAAGTTGACCAAAGTGTGCACTAAAAACCTTACGCGAAATGTCTTCAAGATCGGTTGTGTGGCTATCAAAGTCGTGTGCATCGGCATGGAGATCCCATACCCATGTTGTTGTCGCAGGACCTTTCGCAAGTGTTCGTGAGAAATGTCCGGGTTTTCCCCATTTTTCAAACGAAGTTGGTACTGGGTCACGATCGACTACAATCTTGACTGCCTTTACCTCGCGTTCTGGTGGGCTAATTGTCATTAAAGTTTCCTCGTTAATTCATAAATTACTTTCGGTCCACAAAAAGGACGTTGAAAAGTAATGAGTGCGCTCTACATGTAAAAAAAAGCAGCAAAAGTCTTGTGCCTTGTATCCTATAGAGCCAAGCCTACTTCAAAAAATGACAGATAAAAATGTCAAAATGCAATGCAATGGTATAAAGTATGGTAGTTCTATTATGCCTGTAAGTGTGCGTCTTGTCACCCTTTATGCCCTGCTTTTACAGACTTTTTTGAGCCCCGCGGCTGCGCCCGTTGGGTGTGGGCCAGAGGACTCGTAGGTTGGCAAAGAAAAAAGTTGCCAAAGTTGCGAGAATAAGGCACACTAGTATGTAGAAATAGGGGACTGTAGTTCAATTGGTTAGAGCACCGCCCTGTCACGGCGGAAGTTGCGGGTTCGAGTCCCGTCAGTCCCGAAGGAAGTAAAAAAAACATGACAAATAGCGTGAAGCTTTTGTGTTTTTTCTCTATAATAGATATGTCGCCTCTATACTTTATTTTTGGTGAAATTTTCTTAAGGAGAAGAACACATGGCTACATCTCTTTTACCCTCAATTTTTGTACCTCTTGTAGGTTTAGTTTTTCCAGCTGTAACAATGGCAGCACTTTTTCTCTATATTGAAAAAGAAGAGATCAACTAATATGGATGGGGCAACAGTGCACCCTTGGTCTTTCCTTTGGAAGCCTCTGGTGCGTTGTCCTTTTTCATTTCTGACATAGAGCGAAAAAAGAGTCTCATGTGCTTTGCACAGAGCTGTGTTTTTGATCCCTATGTTTGACACCGTCTTGGCATTCGACATGTACACCGAGCCCTGGTTTGTCCCTGTATCTGTCCGTCCAAAACGCTATTCACCTTATTATTGTGGAATTACTTCTATGAATCTTGAATTAATTGGTCAACTCGTAAGTGTTGCGCTTGTTGTTGGAGCAGGTCCAATCATTGTTGCTGCTGTGTATGCACGTGGTGGGAACCTTTAAGTAAAACCTGTATCCATGGGAACGAACCGTGGCTCTGGACCAGACAGTGCTTTCGCCTGTGTGGGACTGGCTCCGTCGTTTCCACTTACTGTACAATTACCTTTTTACATGTATGCCTTTATCTGATACACAAGTTTTTGTTGCTCTTTTTGTTGCCCTCATTACGGGTATTCTTTCCGTACGTCTTGGTACACAGTTATACAAGTAAACTGGAAAGCGTTTTTCTCAGGGTCACCATCGTTGGATCCTCGTGTTCGAGACTACCTTCGGATGGAGTCGCCCCTGGTGTAAAGCGGATCGAAAAATATAATTGTTTAAATAGAGGACATTTGCTACTCTACTAAATAGAACATGTCGGAGTGTAGCGCAGTTTGGTAGCGTACGTCGTTTGGGACGATGTGGTCGCAGGTTCGAATCCTGTCACTCCGAGCCTTCACATAGAGTGTACACCCTTGTGCACCAAGATCTTCCCGTATGCGTCCTTAGTTCAGTTGGTAGAACGCAGGTCTCCAAAACCTGATGTCGTAGGTTCGAGTCCTACAGGGCGTGAAAGAAAACCATCAGATAAAGTCTTGTCTGACCATCCACATCTTGGTACACTACAAGTGGAGAGATGACTGAGTGGCCGAAAGTACTTCATTGCTAATGAAGCGTACGAGCAATCGTACCAGGGGTTCGAATCCCCTTCTCTCCGAAAGATAGACGCCTCAACGGGTCTGGACCCGGTCCACAGAATTTCTTTTGCCAAGGTTCTTGACTGAATGCCTCTCTTTTAAGTATCCTATACACATAAAGATATTGACCCGGTGTAGGCCCACAATGGGGTGCACTAGATACTGGTGTACCTGGCTCCTCGCAGTACATGGGAGAGAGTACCTAGACCGATAATCGTACATCTTCGTCGAGTGAAAACGAAGAGTTAACCCTTAGACTATCGCTTATGACTCGAGTAAAACGTGGAAACGTGGCAAGAAAACGCCGTAATAAAATTTTAGATCTGAACCGTGGATTCCGTGGATCGCATTCGACCCTCTTCCGTACAGCACAGCAGCGTAGCTTAAAAGCACTTTCATCTTCATACAGTGATCGTCGCAAAAAGAAGCGTGACTTCCGTCGTTTATGGATTCGTCGTATTAATGCAGGTTCTCGCGCCGCTGGGATGACGTATAGTGTGTTTATGCACGCCTTAAAAACAGAAGGTATTGGATTAAACCGTAAAATGCTTTCGCAGCTTGTGATCTTAGATCCAACAAGTTTTACACAGCTTACACAGAAAGCACGTGCAAAGTAAGGGCACAGAGCCCTTTGTCCGCCTGTAGCGGCTCCAGAGTTGCATGCAGGCTTTTCCTTCAGAAATGGAGAAAGGCTTGCATCTGTTTCTGGTTTTTGGTATGGTAATGTATACGGAGAGGTGTCAGAGTGGTTTAATGTATTGGTCTTGAAAACCAATGTAGCGCAAGTTACCGTGGGTTCAAATCCCACTCTCTCCGAGTAAATAAAAGGTGTCGACCACGAAAAGAAAAAACTTATGGGAAGAAGGGCATTAGGTTTTGATTTGTAGGCCTTTTTGGGATATACTAGAAGTGCTAGCTCATTCCTTACTTTGACCTGATTGGAGATTTTTCTCATGACGCAACTTTTCATTCTTGGACGATTACCGGAAGCGTACGCACCGTTCGACCCGCTCGTAGACGTACTCCCGATTATTCCCGTTCTTTTCTTACTTCTTGCTTTTGTTTGGCAAGCTTCCGTAAGTTTTCGTTAATTGCCGAAAGATGCACGCTTCGGCGTGTGTTCTTTTATTTACCTCGCTCATTGGAGAAAGTAAAACAGTATGCTTACGCTAAAAATTCTTGTTTACACAGTAGTGATCTTTTTCATTTCACTTTTCGTATTTGGGTTCCTTTCAAATGACCCAGGGCGTAACCCAAGTTCGAAAGATTTCGAATAACTTCTCTTGGGCATGATGCCTAGTCTCGAAAGAGCTTCGCGCACATGCCAAGAAAAGGGCGTTTACACCCATTTTTGTCTCTTCTACCACCCCAAGTGTAGGTGCGTGGTAGCATTCGAATACCCTACGGCCTTTGGCCACCTGGGAGGCCCACCCTGTGGCTTCTCTGAATCAAGGGGACAGAATCAAATAGCTCGCCTAGCTGTATGATCCCGAATGCATTGTTTTTGTTAGGAGGATACCATGAAGGATCTTACAATTTATCTTTCAACAGCGCCAGTGCTTGCTGCTCTTTGGTTTAGCTTTCTTGCTGGTCTTTTGATTGAATTAAACCGCTTTTTCCCAGACGCACTTACTTTCCCTTTATTTTAAAAAGGACGAGAGAAGTGCTCTGGTGGAGTAGTTCTACTACTCCAGAATCCTCGTGCCTGGCCCTTTCTGGGGCAGGTGTCGGGGTGCCCCGCTTCTTACCCACCAAAGGCTGGGCAAAACCTATAC
>JACLAB010000203.1_pt1 | contig 25483 bp, 34 predicted proteins | sample 8027921 | NCBI WGS metagenome assembly JACLAB01 (sample SAMN15725117, study PRJNA655200) | protist metagenome | isolation source: fluorescence activated cell sorting (FACS) single amplified genomes of... | place: USA: West Boothbay Harbor, Gulf of Maine | collected 2000-07-19
TTATATATTTGTGCAAAGACAAAATGAAAAGGCTACCAACAGAATTAAAAAAACAAAGAGGCACACTTCGCAAGGATCGTCTAAACGAGAACGAACCGAAGTTACCTTCTGTTATCCCCCCGATACCAACTTGGTTATCTGAAGATGGACAAAAGGCATTTAGTGAACTAAGCAATTTACTTCACGATATGTCTGTCCTGACTCAGGCAGATGAGTTAGCCTTAACTTTACTTTGTGATGCTTATAGCGAATACAAGTTAGCTAAAGAAGTTGTTAACCAACTAGGTGCGACTATGGAAATTACTTCTAGGGAAGGTAATTCAAAATCGGTTATTCGACCTGAAGTACAAATAGCTAATCAATCTTTTGTTAGAGTCTTTCAGCTACTTAAAGAATTTGGATTAACTCCTTCGAGTAGAGCAAAGGTAAATGCTATTGAAAATGCTTCTAGTACACCTGATGTTAAAATAGAAAATTTCTTTAACGGTGGCGAATAATCTTCACAGGATAGATAAAAACAAATACTTCTTTGATGAGAAATCAGCGAAGAGAGCTGTTGACTTTATTCAAACTTTTTGTAAACACACTAAGGGAGAGTTAGCAGGTCAACCATTTGTATTAGAGCCTTGGCAAATAGAAATCATAGAAGCTATCTTTGGTTGGAAGTCTAAGAAAACAAAGCTTAGAAAATTCAGACAGTGCTTTATCTTCATTCCTCGTAAGAATGGAAAGACTACGATGATGGTTGGTATAGCACTCTATATGCTTTTTTCTGATGGAGAGAAAGGAGCTGAAATTGTATCGGCTGCTGCTGATAAAGAACAAGCAAGGTTAAGTTTTTCGATAGCTAAACAAATGGTTTTACAAGAGCCTAACCTTATCAAAAGAGCAGGGACTTATCGTGACTCAATTACTTACGATAAGGTTGGATCGTACTACAAAGTTATTTCGGCAGATGCAGATACCAAGCACGGACTAAACCTCTCTTGTTGTTTACTGGATGAGATTCACTCTCACAAAAATCGTGACCTTTACGATGTATTACTTACCTCTATGGGTGCTAGAAAAGAACCTCTTATGTTAGGAATAACTACAGCAGGGGCAGGTAATCAGAAAGACCACATATCGAGAGAGCTTTACGACTATTCTAAAAAATTAATTGATGGTTCTATTGAGGATGAATCGTTCTTAGGAATTGTTTATGAAGCTGATGAAGGAGATGATATTTTTAGCGAAGAGGTTTGGAAGAAAGCGAATCCTGGTTACGGAAGTATTGTGACTAAAGAGTATATGCAACAACAAGCTATTAAGGCAAAAAATGAACCTTCATTTGAAAACACTTGGAGAAGATTACATTTAAACCAATGGGTTGCAAATGAAACTAAGTGGATCAGTGACGAGAAGTGGATGCTTTGCGATGGTGAGGTAGATAGAAATTATCTTAGAGGTAAAGTTTGTTACGCAGGATTAGACCTTGCAAGTACAAGAGATATTACTTGTTTAGCTTTATTGTTCCCTGATGAAGAGGGTGGTTACGATATAATTAACTATAATTTTGTTCCTGAAGAAAACGCTAAGAGAAGGTCAGAGAGAGATAAAGTAAATTACGATAAGTGGCACAGAGAGGATTATGTTATCTATACTCCTGGAGATGTAACTGACTATAACTACATAAAGCAAAAGATTGTTGAACTAAGTGAACTATATGATATTCAGATAGTAGCTTATGACCGATGGAACTCATCACAATTAATAATTGACCTAACAGAAGATGGATGTCCTTGTGTTCCTGTAGGTCAAGGATTTAAAACTATGTCACCTGCAACTAAAGAATTTGAAACATTGATTCTTAGTGGTAAGATTCGACACGATGGTGACCCAGTTCTTAGATGGATGATGAGTAACGTGGTACTTACGTTTGATCCTGCAGGTAACGTAAAACCTAACAAAGCAAAAAGTAACGAAAAGATTGATGGTATCGTAGCTTGTATTATGGCACTATCAGAAGCAATGGAAAATAAAAACAAAGGTGGATCGGCTTACGATGACAAAGAGATATTTTTTATCTAAGAACGAGATAGTAGAAAAGGAATACAACTCAATTAGAGAGATTTGTACGAATGTTCTTAGGAGTAATAAAAACCTTTACCTTATAGATGACCTAGTGCAAGAGGTGTGCTTAATTTTACTTAAACAGAACAGCGAGTCTATACAGACCATTTATGAACAAGGTCACTTTAAATTCTATATAGCTAGGATAATCACCAACCAAGTATTCTCTAGTACTTCGCCATTCCATAAGAAGTACAGACAGCAAATACCTTTTATTGATATTGACGATTCGGAAGAATATAATCCTTTAGCTGACAAGATTTGGCTTGATATACAGCACTTACTTACTAAAAAAGAGAAGAAAATAGTTGAGTTGAAGTACGTTTATAACCTAAAAGTGACTGATATAGCTAAGACAATGGGTGTTTCTACAAGGCAAATTTACAAGTATATCAAAGGAATTACAGGACACCTTAGAAAAAAATATAAATAAAAGGTTCACAAAAACACCTTTTCTATATATCTATATGGATAAGGTATATAAAACCCAAGAAGGATTTGGCAAACATTTTAGATTTTTTTAGAAGAAAACCTCAAGTACAACCTAACCAAGAGGAAAGGTTTTACAATACGAGTTTATATGGGAACGCTTCAATAATGGGCAACTCATCTAATCAACCAATTTCAAAAGAACGCTCTCTACAACTATCAACAGTTTGGAGTTGTGTGAAAGTAATCTCTGAAACAATAGCTTCTCTACCAATCTCGTTGTACGAAAAAGATGCAGATAATAAAAGATATATTTTATCTGACAATCCACTTCACTCTTTAGTAGGAGAGCAACCTTCACCTCTCTACAACTCTTTTAGCTTTTTTGAAAGAGCCTTAGTAGACCTTTGCCTTGATGGAAATTTCTTTGCTTATATAGAAAGAAATAACGGAGGTCTACCTACTCAAATAATCCCTATCCAATGTGATGATGTAAGTGTATATGTATCGCCTGATGGTAGAGAAGTTTATTATGAAATAGACCAAAACGAAACTATACCTTACCCTTTTACTGGAAAAGTAACTTCAGAGAATATGATCCACATAAAAGGATTATCTACTGATGGAGTTATGGGTAAGTCACCGATACAGAGTGCAGCAGAATCTTTAGGTATATCTTTATCTATAGAACAATTCGCAGGTTCATTCTTTAAGAACGGAGCATCTGTAGGTGGTATTCTTAAACACCCAGGAACGCTAAAGCCTGAGACTGCTAAACGATTACGAGCTAGTTGGAATCAAACTTATAGTGGTTCTATCAATGCAGGTAAAACTGCAATTTTAGAAGAGGGAATGGATTTCTCTCCACGACAGATTCCAAATAATCAGGCACAATTCTTAGAGACTAGACAATATCAAATTAGTGATATTTGTCGTGTATTTAGAGTACCTAACCATTTGGTAAACGATTTATCTAACGCCACTTACTCTAATATCGAGGCACAGCAGATAGATTTTGTGGTACACACTATCACACCTTGGATTAAGCGTATTGAGATGGCTTTAAACCAAAAGTTAATTCCTTTCAATAAGAAAGGCTCACAATATTTTAAATTCAATTTAACTGCTCTATTAAGAGGTGACTCTAAGTCAAGAGCAGACTACTATAGAACACTTGTAAACATTGGTGTTATTTCACCTGATGAGGTTAGAGCTTTTGAAGATATGAACTCTATGGGTGGACCAAGTGAAAATGTTTATATGCAAAGTAATATGATGCCTTTAGATAGTTTAGGCGAAGGAACAACAAGAAAAGACACAGAATAATATGGCACTAAATCAAGAACAAAAAAAATTCAGAAAATTACACAAAAATCAAGGTGGTTATGGTGAGTCAGTTACTAAAAGTGATTCTCAAGATTTAGGTGAAAAAAAAGCAGAACTATTTATCGGTAGAGGTGGAAATGTAAAAGTTTCATTGTATGGTGGTAGTGTTGTTACATTAAAGAATATTCCTTCAGGTACTTTTTTAAAAGGTATTTTTGTAAATAGAGTATATTCAAAAGGTACAACTGCAAGTGATATAGTAGCAATTTATTAAACAAGTTGCAATATGAAAAATAAAGAAACTAGAATATATAATGGTAACTACGAGGTTCGATTGGATGAAGATTCAAAAGAGACTAGAGTGAGTGGTTACGCAGCCTTGTTCGATACTGATAGTAGAGATTTAGGCTTTAGAGAAACAATTTCTAAACGAGCTTTTGATGGTCGCTTAGAAGATAATGTAATCTTAACTTTCAATCACGATCCTAACTTAATTTTAGATAGAAATATGGGTGGTACTTTAAAACTATCTGTAGATGAAAGAGGATTACGATACGATGCAACTTTACCTAACACAACAACTGGTAATGATGTAGCAGAATTAATGAAAAGAGGTTTACTTTATGAATCTTCATTTGCATTTACTGTGACTGATGATGATTGGAGTAAAGACGGAGATACAACTCGTAGACAAATCAATAAGATTGGTCGCTTGGTCGATGTCAGTATAGTCGGTGTTGGTGCTTATGCTAATACTGATGTTGCACTTCGTTCTAAAGAAGCTTTCGAGACGGAAGCAACTGTAGAAGAAACCCCTCAAGTGGAAGAAGTGGAGCAAAAGGTTGAGGAATCATTTGATGATTCAAAGTTAAATTTATTAAGTAACGAATTAAAATTAAAAAAACGAATATGAAAAATTCGATTGAAATTCGTCAAGAGAGAGCAGAGCTTATCGGAAAAGCTGATACTTTGTTAAACTTGGCTAAAGGTGAGTCTCGTGACTTTAGTGCTGACGAGCAAGTATCATACGATGGTATGATGACTAACATTGACAAACTAGCTAAAGACATTGAGGTAGTTGAGCGTCAAGAAAAATTAAACGCTGAAGCAGCATCTATTCCTGTTTCTCACTCTACACAAGATGTTTCTGAATCTAAAGAAGTAAGAGAATACTCTTTCGTAGATGCAGCAAAAGCAGCTTACTCTGGTCGAATGACAGGTTTAGTAGCTGAGATGGATCAAGAAGCTCGTAACGAGAATCCAAACCAAGCATTTAAAGGTGTTGGTATTCCTTACTCTGTATTAAACGCAGGTAAAGAGCAACGTGCAGCTACAGTTTTAACTGCTAACTCTGCACCAACTGAAGTATCTTCTTTTATTGACCAATTACAAGCAGCTTCTGTAATGGTAGCAGCAGGGTCTAACTTCTACTCAGGATTAAGTGCTGATAGAAAATTCCCTATTGTTCAAAATATCGCTTCTAATTGGGTAGCTGAGAATGTAGGTTCTGCTCCAACAGCAGCAGGTTCTTTAGCTGAAAAAACTCTTCAACCTAAAAAAGTTATCTCTATCGTAGATATGAGTGCTGAAGCATTGGTTCAAAATGCAGGTTTAGAAGGTGCTTTAAGAAGAAACTTAGCTCAGTCAATGATGGCTAAAATGGAAGCAGCTTTATTAGCTCAAGGTGATGTTACTTCTGCTCCTGAGTCTATCTTTGCAGATGCAAACGCTTACTCTACAGCAGCAGCTAGTATCGCATTGGTTGCAGGTTTAGAAGCTGAATTAATCGCTAACGGAGTTGGTTTAGATGCTCGTACATCTTACATCTTCAACCCAGCAGCTTGGTCAACTATCGCAGGAGCAGCAGGTGCTGACTTCACAGGTGGTTACTTAGACTTGAGAGACAAAATGATTAACAACACTCCTTACCACGTAACTTCTGCTTTAGGTGCTGATGGGACTGCTTCAAAAGACCAAATTCTTTGTGGTGACTTCTCTAAAGTTCACTTAGGAGTATTCGGTGGTTTAGATGTATTGTTTGATCCTTACACACAAGCAGGAATCGGTGCAGGTCGTATGGTTGCTACTGGTCTTGTTGATGGTGTTTGTGCTCAAGGTGGTTCTGTAATGCAAAAATTGATTGAAGCATAATAATAATCACTATAATTAATTAGAAAGGCGAAAGGGTTAATCCCCTTTCCCTTTTCTTTACAAAAGACCAAAATGGCTATATCGTACTTAGATAATATATTTAACAAAGGTAACTACGAGTATCTAAACCCAAGTCAAAACAGATATGGGAATTTAGAGCTATCGGAAGCTGCAACAACTCAAGTTGTTACAACTGCTGAGTTAAAGTCTCAACTTAGAATTGACACTTCTGATGAGGACACTTTGTTGGCTACATATATAAGTGCTGCGACTCAAATGGCTGAACACTATTGTAACAGACATTTTATTACAGCTAAGTACAAACTTTGGTTTAATGAATTACCTAGCACATTTAGTTTATATTATCCTGATTGTAAGTTTAATTTTTCAGCAGGAAATGACAACGCTAAAGATGGCTTACACTATTTAGCTGCTGTAGGTGATACTTACACTTTGTTTGCCAATTCGAATTGGTATTCAAATCAAAATACTAACCCTTGTCAGGTAAAGATGACTAACACACCTTCTGATGCGATAGGCACAGGAGATTTAGATGGAACAACTGACGGAATATATTATTTCCAATTCCAAACTGGTATTGGCGATGCAGCAAGTGATATTCCTGATGCTATTAAACAAGCGATTAAATTAATTGCAAGTGATATGTATTATTTCAGAGAGGATCGCAAGAGAGCGTTTCCAATGGCTTCTGAGATATTACTACAACCTTATAAATGCTATTTATAGTATATGGCTTTTATTGCAAAAATAAAGGCAGGGGAGTTTAACCAACGAATTAAGTTAAAGTCCGTATCTTCAACTCAAGATGGTTTTGGAGGGATTTCAGACTCTTATTCTGTTCAAGCAACGATTTGGGCTAATAAGAATGTTAAGACCCTTAGAGACATCGAAGAGAAGTTTGAAGGAAAAGAATTACAATCTTATGGTCGATTTGTTTACACTATAAGATACTCAAGTGAGACAAAAGGTATTAAAGCTAATTGGATTATTGAGGAAGTAGAGACTAGCGATATATACGAGATATTAGGTTTCGTTATAGACCCTAGAAAAGAGTTCATTGAAGTTTTTGTAAAGCAAGATTTACCAACAGCTTCACCAGTATAGTTATGGCTGATAATAGAACGATACGAGTACAAGGTATTCAAGATGTGCAACGTAGTTTAAAAAAGCTAGGTCAAACATCTCGTCAATCTCGTACAGCTATAAACAAAGCGTTGAGACCTGCTGCTAATAAATTAGCTAGAGGTATTCAAAGTGCTTATAAAAGAGAGTTTAATAGTAACTCTAATTATAAAAGAAAAAGTGGTAGAACACCAACCTTTAAAACGATTGGTATAATTACAGCTCGTAAATCGAGAGAGCCAGGTTTATTTGTTGGTCCAATTGCTCGTAAAACCACACCTATAAGAATTAAAGGGAGAGATAGTAGAAACTTACCTGCGATGCAAATTAAAGGTAACGCTATACAAGACCCTAGACCTGACGTGTTTCAGGCTACAGCTAGAAAGATGGAATCGCAGATTTATTTACAAGCTGAGAAAGACTTAGATAAGTTATTAGATAAAATGATTAAACAAGCAGGATTTTAGATGTTTGCAGTAATAGGAAAAGAAATAGTCACAAAATTACAAGCCACATCGGCTTTCACTACAGCTAATGGTAGTAACAAGGTTTTCCCTGTTATTATACCTCAAGGTGTATCTTACCCTTGCTCTACGTTTGAAATAACTAACGTATCAAACTTTTTATCTAAAGGTGGATCGCTTAACTCGTGTGATGTATCAATTCGCATCGCTTGTTTCGCAGACACTTATAATGCAACATATAATCAAGCCAAGGCAGCCGTAGAAGCCTTAGACTTGTACGAGGTGACTTATACTGAAGATAGTGTAAGCTACACAGCGAAATTCAGATTTCTTGATTTAGACGATGACTATTTCAAGACTCCTGAGAAATTCTACAAAAACGTAAATTTTAACTGTCTAATAATTAAAAATTAAAATAAAATGGCAATCGAAAACGCAACAAACGTAGTTTTAAGTGTAACTACAGGAGGCTCTTTACAAGCATTAGCTCATTGTACTTCAGCTTCTATATCTATGAATATGGATCTTCGTGATAAAACAAGTAAATCTTCAGGAGGTTATCAAGAAAGCTTAGGAGGTTTACGCTCTTGGGAATTAAGTGGTGACGCTTTTGTAGAAATAGGTTCTATTACAGGAGCAGACATAGAAGAACTTTGGACTACTTGGGAAGCTAGAGAAAAAGTAGCAGTAAAATTCGGTGCTTCAGGTATGGAATATACTGGTGATGCCCTAATAACTTCAATCTCTATAGATGCAGGTGTTGAAGAAAACGCAACTTATTCAATCTCTTTAACTGGAACTGGAGCATTAGCTAAATCGTAATATTAACTTTTAAATCCATATATTATGGCAATTAAAAACGCTTCGGATTTATTGGTTTATGCTAAGACAACTGACCCTGCTAAACAAAAGACTAGGATTAGGGTATTAACAGCAACACCATTACTTGACTTTGAGGATAACACTAACATTATTATAAATAACGTTACTAATGCAAGTGGTGCTGTTACAGATGGTATTGTCGATAATATTGCTAGTACTAATACAGGTTCAAACTTAATATCATCTATAAGCCTAAATTTAGTAGGAAGTTATGGCTATACCGATGAGAGTGGTTCAGACCAAACAGATGGTGATTATACTTACAGAGATTTTCAAAATGGTGCTAACGGAATAGTTCCTACATTAGAAATAACTAATGGTACAGCTACATTTGAGGAAAATGGAGTTATTATAGAGATAATTACCCCTGGCTCATCAGCAATATTTGACCCTGTAGCTTTTAGTACATCAGCTTCGTTTAGCACTAATATGGATTTAAGAGATGTAACCAACAAGGATTCAGACGGATGGTCTGAGTCTTTGGGTGGTTTAAAGTCTTTTGAAGTCTCTACTGATATATTACAATCAATAAATCCCGATGTACCTTTAGATGGTACTGATTTCTTCGATAAACTTAAACAAAGAACTATAGTCGATTTAAGTTTCTCTGATAGAATTAGAAACATTTTACGCACTAACCTTACTCAAAGTGGGGTTGATGGGTTTCTTACTTCAACAGTTACACAAACTAATTTACAGCCTGATCCATTTGGAGCATCAACAGCTTCAAAATTAGTTAATTCAGGAGGTAGTTTTTCTCGATTAAATTATAACACTACCATAGCAAGATTTGAAAACAAAAATTTTGTATGGTCTTTTTATGTTAAGGGTATTGATGCTGATAATGATAGTGTTTCGGTAGGTATAAATACACAACTTTCAGATGGTTCTAGTTCTGTAGCATTTAATGATTTTACTACTGAAGTAATTTCAGGTTCAGGTGTTGTATCAAATGTACAGCCATCAGGTAAAATAGATAAAATTAATGATGTTGGTTTTGGTGGAACAGCTACGCAAAATTGGACTAGAGTAAAAGTAACATCTAATTCACCTATTAATGCAAGTGGTAAATCAAATATAGAGTTTAGAATGTATGTTGGTACTTATAATACTAACGTAACAAACCAATCTATTTTTGTATCATCTTGGCAAATAGAACTTTCACCTGAAGCAACCGATTATCAAGACCCTACCGATATTACACATTGGCAAGGAAACGCACTTGTATCATCGGTAAGCTTTGATGCAGGAGTTGAAGATAATTTAACTTGTTCGGCTACATTTACTGGAACTGGGAATGTTTATCCAAATGGACTTGGTCCTGAGTTGATTGGTGATACAGGGTTTGATAATCCTAGTTATTGGACTGTTACAGGTGATTCTGTTGTTGAAAATGGTTATGGTAAAGTTTACACATCAGATGGTTCTAATACTCAAATTCAAAAAGGTGGATTAATGAATGTGGGAGATTATTATCTTTTAGAATATACTGTGTATAGTGTTCCTACAGCTCCAGGAAATATTGCTGTTTATCAAGGTTGGCAATCTAGTCCTGACATTGATTTAAATATACCTTCTACAATAGCAACACATAAAGTTTTATTATATCCTGAAACTGCTGGTCTTATAATTAAAAGAAGTGGATCTTCAGCTACACAAGTTTGGCTAAGTTCAATATCACTAAAGAAAGTTTTATAAATCAATTTAAATTAAAAAGGTAACAAAAAATGAAAAAGGTAGAAATAGGCGGTCAGAAACGACCAATTAGATTTAGTTATTTAGCTTTAAAAGACATCTGTAACGATTGTAAGTTAAAGTTAAATCAAATGGATCAACTAGGAACAGAGATAGACCACGTTGGTATTATCGCTTACTATGGTCTAAAATATGGTGCTAAGAAGAACGGAGAAGAGTTTAAGTACAAAGTTCGAGATATTGAACAATGGATAGACAATGAAGATTTCAGTAAGATAAATGAAATCTTTGAAGCGTTCCAATTAGACCAACCTCAGAAAAAGGGAAAGTAGAAGAGGGAGAGGATATTATTGATGAAGATACAGGTGAAGTAAATTGGGATAAGTTAGAAGAAGTTGGATTGGGAATGTTGGGGTTAAGTGATTCAGAATTATATGATTTGACCCCACGTTCCTTAGACAACAAAATAAGAGGCTTTAGAAAGTACAACGAACAGCTTTCTCAAAACAGATGGGAACAAACTAGAATGATAGTACACAGTTGTATAGTACCTCACTCGAAACATCGACTTAAACCTAAAGAATTAATGCCTTTCCCTTGGGACAGCAAAGTTAAAATTAAACGAGATGTTGCTAGTAAAGAGCAAATCCAAGAGGTTTTAAAGAGATACAAACTAACAGAACCTAAAAAAATCAAAGTTTAAAATGGGTGGAGTAAAAACTATATCGATAATTGTAGCTGCTAATATCAAAGGCTTGGAAGCAGGTCTTGGTAAAGCAAATAAATCAATAGCAGGTTTTGCTTCTAACGCAGCTCGTGTCGGCTCTATGCTGTCTTTTGGTGTTACAGCACCTTTAGTAGCTATGGGTAAACAAGCCTTCGATACGTTCTCTAATTTTGAGAACGCTATGATGAAGGTAAATACTGTTACTGGAGCAAGTGTCGAAGAGTTTAAGATGCTTACAGAAGAAGCTAAACGATTAGGTGCAACTACTCAGTTTACAGCCTCTCAAGTAGCCGACTTACAATTAGTTTTAGGTCGAAAAGGTTTTGATCCACAAGCAATTAAAGAAATGGAGGGGTCTATATTAGACCTTGCTTTAGCTACAGGAGAAGATTTATCTTTAGCAGCAGACACAGTAGCAGCTTCAATAAACGCTTTTGGATTAGAGACAGACCAAGCAGGTAGAGTAGCAAATACTTTAGCAAGTGCAGCAGCAAATTCATCAATACAACTTAGTACATTTAGTACAGCTTTTGGTCACGCAGGTTCTTCGGCTAAAGCAGTTGGTGTAGATATAGAAGAATTGTCTGCTATGATGGGTGTCTTAATGGATAATGGTATTAAGGCTTCTAAAGCAGGTACAGGGCTTCGTAAAGCTTTTATGAAGTTAAACGAAGAGGGTATTCCATTTGGTAAAACTTTAGATAACTTATCTAATGGCTCAATGAGTCTTAGCCAAGCTCAAGGTTTAGTTGGAACTACAGCAGCTAATCAATTACTTATATTATCAGAAAATAGAGAAAAAATAGCAGAATTAACCAATGAGTATGATACTAATACTACTAGGTTAGATGAAATGGCAGAAGCTATGGGTAGCACCACTTTTGCTAAAGTTCAAAAAATGAAATCTGCTATAGAGGGTTTGAAGTTAGAAATGGGTGCTTTAATAACTAAAATGCTAGAACCTCTAATTGAAAAGATAACTCAAGTAGCAAATAAGTTTTCAGGTTTAGATGAAGAAACTCAAAAATCTATAATTAAATTTGCAGCAGTAGCAGCAGCTATTGGACCTGTGTTAATTGCAGTAGGAGCTTTAGTAGCTCTTTTTGGTAACTTATTTTTAGTTATTAAAAAGGTTGCTGTTACAGGTTTTACATTATTCACAAATCCTATAGGGATTGTAGTTGGATTAGTTGCAGGTTTAGCAGCAGGAGTTTTATATCTTATTGGTAATTGGGACACGTTTGTACTAAAAGTAGCTAAATCTGCATCACCAATAAAATCAGCAATTACAGGTATTTTAAAATCAGTAGCAGGATTTGCAGGTGTAAACCCTAAGTTACAAGGTACTATAATGGCTATTGATATATTAAGTGACCAAATATCTAGTGGTGAATTTGAGCCTCCCGAAGCACAATGGAAAAGTTTTGGAGATACTATGAAAGATTTAGTGTCTGATGTGGCAGGTTTTGATTTAGATATATTAGGTGGTTTATTTGGGGATATTGATTCGCCTGAAGTAGAGTCAACAGGAGGCGAAGAAAAACCTAAAACACGATCCCTTCAAGAAGCTTACGATGCTATCTTTGGCGAAAACGCTTGGGCAGCATATCAAGAAGATATTAGATTAAAAGAAGAACAATTAGCATCAAGTCAAAGGTGGACTAATTCACTTAATAGTTTAGCTGTTAGTTTATCAGAAAACTTTGCTCAATCATTTGCAGATACTATTTTAAGTGGTCAAAACTTCTTAGAGGGTATGAAGGCAATATTTATAGATTTAGCAAAACAAATTGCTTCGATGATAATTAAAGCACTTGTTCTAAGTGCTATACTTTCTTTTACTGGACTTGGAGCTACAGCAGGAGCACAAAAAGCATTTGGAGCAGACCAAAGTTTTAAAGGTCTTTTAGGTGGTATGTTTGGTGGAGGATTTGCTAGTGGAGGTCAACCACCTTTAGGTAAAGTTAGTCTCGTTGGGGAAAGAGGACCTGAATTATTCGTACCTTCACAAAAAGGAACAATTATACCTAACCACGCTTTAGGTGGTGGAGGGGCTATACCTGATGTAAGAATATCGGGTGATGATTTATTGATTGTATTCGATAGAGCTAACAGAAGAAAAAGTAGAAGATAAATTATGGCTTTAAGATTTGGTAAATACCGATACACTAATATTTTAGGTGAAAAAGGTTCAAATTGGAATATTGAGATTTGGAAGAAAGATTATGCTGATGTTAATAATCAAGGTAATCCACAACTTTATCCTGAATTAGCTGCAGCTAGAGAATTTTCGGGTTCATCAGTTTTTAATAATTATTGGAACAACGCAAGTAATTGGTCTTGGACTTCAGACAATGGAGGAGCAGCAAGACACGCTACAGGCTCAACTGATGCTTTAGTATATGATTATGATAGTGGCAATATTCTTGTAAGTGGTGTAGTTTATGAAGTAACAATAGAATTAGCTAGTGTAACAGCAGGAAGCCTTCAAGTAAAATTAGGTACAGCAGCAACTGCTATTTTTAATTCAAATGGTGTATATACAGAATTAATAACAGCTAACGGAACACAATTATCTATTGATCCATTTACATCTTTTGTTGGCGATGTAAAAGAAATATCAGTTAAAAAATACTTTGCCCCTGCACTTGAATTTAATACTGGAGGTGAAGGATTTGAAATAACGTGGAATGGTCGTGGAGGAACAAGAGATAGAGAATTTTTAGGCTCAGAGTGTAAACTTAATTACATTGTTCAAAATAACACTGATGAAAACTTTTTATATGATTCATTTGCTTTAGGCTATAAAGAATACTACATAAGAATTTATAAAGGTGCTGTACAAGATAGTAATTTATGGTGGTTTGGTTACGTTCAACCTGCTTTTGATGCTATAGAAAACGCACCTTATCCTTATGAATTTAACTTAACAGCAACTGATTCTTATGGATTTTGGGGTAAACAAAAAGATATATTTTTTAGTGGTGAAGTTCAAAAAAATGCACCAAAGAATATAAGAGACATATTACTTACAATAGGTACTGATATGTCTTTGAAACCCACATTAAACACACCAAATGCTGCTTATGGTAATGATGCTCCAATACCTGTAAGTTTTAATTGGTTACGGACAAGTATGGATTGGTGGTCATCACCTCACACATACAATCAAGATGACCCAGCTGTATTATATTATGCATCTAGAGGCTTTGTTAGTAAACCTACAACCTATGATGAAGATGGGAATATTGAAGAAGATAATGATGCTTATAAATACAAGCCATCTGATGTATTTGATGGAGTTCTAAAAGCATTTAATACTGTTGGTTTTTTAGCAGAAGGTCGTTATAACTTTATTCAACCAAATAACTTAGCAAGTAACACAAGTGGTGATTTGTCAGTTTATGAATACAATTCTAGTACAGATTCTGACCCTTCTAATCCCTTAACTTTGAACACATTACTTACTATAGACCAATCTAGTAATGTTATTTTACAAGGTTCAACAATTAATTATGAGCCAAGTTTTGAAAGTGTTAAAGTTAATCATAAAGGAGGTTTTAGTAATTTTGATATAGGTTCAGGTCAAGATTTAACGACATCTTTTTTAGCAGGTTCTTTACAATCAGGTCTATCAGGTCAATTACAACTTAGTTTTTTTGCAAAACATTACGAAAGAATAACTACATCTGATTTCAGTTTAGATACAGGATATGATGTAGTACAAACAAGTTTTAAAACAACAGGGACATTAACTATCCGTATTACTGATGGAACAAATGAAAGATATTTAGTTCAAACTTCTCAAAGTAACACTCTACAATGGCAAACTTCATCGGGGTCTATTACTATAAAAAGAGGTTATGCTGTAGAGCAAACAAATCCTGTAAATAATGAAAGTCAAATGTGTGTTGGTTTAGTTAGTAATCCAATACCTAACAATCCAATAGGTAATTCTTATGGTCCTATGGATGTTGCAACATTTAGTACTTATCAAAAATTCTACTCTGAATTGATGTTTGAAGCTTTTATTGAATATCCTGATATATCAGGTGATATTTATATTCAATTTACTGCTGATAACGACTATTATCAAGGTAATTCTACTTCTGTAGGTATTTTTCCAAGCATTAATTATAATTGGGATTTTTTAAATGTTAATGACCCTACACCTGTTCAAGAATCAACAACTTGTGAAAACATTACATTAATACCTGTTGAATTTAACAACGATAATGATGTAACAGATGGTATTATATATACTGCATCACAAACAAACAACACAGCTATTGAGCAATTTGATTTAGGTGATGTTAATTTAGGTCAAAGTTCAGTAAATAATTTATATTCTTTTCTATACTATTCAGGTTTAATTTATGAAGTAATCCCTGGATTTAGGAGAGGTAATAGTGGTAGTTATATAAACGCATCTCAACTATTAGCAGAGGAGTTTTTACATCTTCAAGTAGAGCCTTTAGAGGTATTACAAGCTGATATACAAAGTGCCAATATATCTCCATTAAAATTAGTTAAATATTCTATTAATAATGATGGGTCTTTTAAATATTATCAATTTTTAGGAGGAACATTTAAAGCTCAATCAGAAATACTTAGTGGTGAATGGTATAAAGTAAACTCAGTTACTACAAATATTACAGGTGGAACGACACCCAATGGACCTTCTCCACAACCTCCAGTTGATGATACAAATCAAATAGTCAATCAGCAAAATTTAGTTGGTAGACAAATGCTTGACAACAATAGCTATGGTGAAATTAATTCAACTCTAACTAATGGAACAACTGATACAAAGGTTACATTAAGTGCAAATAGTAAGGGTAAAATATATGATGGGCAAAAATTATTATTAACTTATCCTGATGGCTCTAATCCATTAATTTTAACAGCAGCAGGAGCTTCAACTACAAGTGATACAGTAATAAATTTAGCTTCGTTCACAGTTATATTATCTTATCCATCAGGCTCAATACTAAGCCCTTTATTATATGACCTAACCAACGTAATCACAGGTGGTGCAACACCAAATTTATTTCAAGGAATAACAGAAACAATTATCAGCATACTGCCAAGCGATTTTAATATTACTAGCAGAAACAATTTTTCAACTTACAGCAGGTCAAGTATGGGTGCTGTACGACCAACTGCATATTATTCTAGAAGTCAAATTTATGCAACTTTTTTTGTCCCTTTAAATTATGAAGTTACAAAAGTAGGAATATACGCAAGTCAAAATAGAGGCATTGCTCTCGCGACATCAAGAATAACAAATTCTACTGTTATTTCAAAAGGAACAGGTACTGCAAACACAGATTTAACTTTAGCTACTCCTTATGAAAGTGTTAATGGTGAATATTTTATTTTAATGTTCGAGCCTGGGGCAGTAGGTGACCAAATTTATGGAGCATTTGCAGAAATACAAGCAGTATAAAAAGGGAGATTGATTGTAGTGTATCTTTTCGCTACCTTTTCGATAGACTACTTTCACTCCCTTTAAATTAAAATAACAAAATAAAGCAATGCAAGTGACAATAGGATTAATAGAGTTGATAATATCAATAGTTGTATTACTCTCAACAGGCGTAGGTGTTTGGACGAATCTACAAACTAAAGTAACTAAACTTTCTTCTAGGGTATATCACTTAGAGCAGTCTGATAACGAATTAAAGGTTATCTTAGCAGATATATCGACTAAGTTACACAAGATAGAATTATTGTTAGCTGCTAATCAAATTAAAGATAAATGAGACTAAGTAAAAACTTTGTGTTATCAGAGATTACTCGAAGTAACACAGCCAAAAGACTTGGAATAGATAATGAGCCGACAAAAAAAGACTTGGAGAATTTGCAAAGGATTGTTACAAATCTTTTACAGCCTCTTCGTGACCACCTTGGTCCTATCAGGATTAGTAGTGGTTATCGTTCCAAAGAGCTTAATCGTGCTATTGGTGGGTCTCGTAATCCAGTTAGCCAACATTGCAAAGGCGAAGCTGTCGATATACAGTTTTGGAAGGAAGGTCAAATGTGTAATAAAGAAGTTTACGACTGGATTATAGATAATGCAGTTGAGTTTGACCAAATGATAAATGAATTTGATTTCTCTTGGATTCACATATCCCTTAAAAAATCTAAGAACAGACGAGAAGTTTTAGAGGCTTATAAAGATAAAGATGGAGATACTAAGTACAGATACGCACCTGATATAATTACATTATGATAAAGAATATTATTAAAAGTTTAGTAGGACAAGCTTCTACTATAATAGACGATGTAGTAACAACTGATGAAGAACGATTAAAACTTAAAAATGAGTTTGAGAAAGTTATACAAGACCACGAGAAGGATATGTTTGCTTTGGAGGTTCAAGATAGAGATAGTGCTAGAACAATGTTTATGGACGATAGCTTCATACAAAAGATATTGGCTATCATTTTTACTTGTGCTTACTTTCTTATTTCTTACTTTATGTTTAATTGTTTTATAACAAATACTTTAGAACTTTCAGATTATGAAATAGGTTTTATAAGTACAGTATTTGGTGCTATGTCAAGTAAAGTAAACACCATCATAGACTTCTTCTTTGGTGGATCAGCAAAATCTAAATAAGACAATATGCCTTGGCTTCCTAAACCAAGAGATAGACGAACTAAGGCTGAGAAAAACAAGTCTTGGGGTGGTGACACTTCTTTTTACAGAAAGTACGCTTGGCGTAAGTTAAGGAGGGTTGTATTAGATAAGAACCCTTTGTGTGTTCATTGTTTAAACGATGATATGGTTAAACCTGCTGATGTAGTCGACCACATTGTACCGATTAAGAAAGGTGGAGCTGAGTTAGAAGAATCTAATCTGCAACCTTTGTGTCACAGTTGCCACAATAAAAAGACATATTATGAAAATAGACAACAATAGATATAGGAGTAAATATGAAGAGGATGTTTGTTCTAAATTACATAAAAGTAAAACACCTTTTGAATATGAAACTATTAATCTTTACTACGAGATTTCCGAACAGCGAAAATATATACCTGATATTATACTCTCAAACGGAATTATTATTGAACTAAAGGGAAGGTTTACCTCTAAGGATCGTAAGAAGATGTTACTGGTAATAGCACAACACCCTGAGTTGGATATACGAATGGTATTTATGAGACCTAGCAATAAGTTAAATAAGAATAGTCGCACAACCTATGCCCAATGGTGCGATAAGAATAATATAAAGTGGGCTAACAAATATATACCGACAGAATGGATACGAGAGACAAAAAAACACCCGAAGAGATAGCTGAAGAAATCTTTGGAAATTGGATAGTGGATTCTACAGACGAAGAGCAAGGAGAGGACTAATTGTCCTCTTTTTCTTTTCCTAAATTTTCTATCTCCAGGTCAAGCATATTTCTGTTGTGGTCAACATCATCTGTTTTAGTCATATTCCACTCGTACTTAAATGGCTTACTTTCCTCAAGCTCGATTAACTTTTGTAAATACACAGCCATATCCATCGCTTCTTCTTGAGCGTGTTTGAGCCAATCTAACTTACTTAAATCTTCTCGCTCCATCGTAGTGCCATATTTCTTTTTACCTACATCAGAACGCTTTAAAATCTTAAAACAAACTTGTTCTTCTATGCTACTCATAATAATTTGATTTGATTAGATACTCTTTTGTTAGTCCACATAACCTCAGTAGTTCTCCTTCTTACTCCTGCAAATTCTAATAGTGGTTCAAATGGTAGCCAATTAGCATTATCATTCTCACAAACTATTACTTGACCCTTTCTACTTTTGCACCATTCAGCTAATTCTTCGTAGTCTATATTACTTTCTTTATAAAACTCTCCACCTACTTGATATGGTGGATCAATAAACCAGGTAGCTTCTATATTTGGTAAATCCTTGTAATCACCAAAATTAGTTTTCCAATGTTTTATTTCAGGTAAAAGCTTTGCTATTCTTTTTAATTGAAAACTTGTTGTTGATGCCCAATTAGGTTTGTCTTTTGATTGACAACTCCATTTCTGAACTATACTACAAGGTGCTACACTAGCTCTGTTTATACAAAAACCTATTAAGTCTAAATGTTCTTTTCTTAGACTTTTAGTTTTTATATCCTCACCTTCATAAAAGTCAGAATTATTTAATATAGTGTTTGAATCACAATCATTAATTAACCAATTCCATATATTGTAAATCACATCATATTTTTCATTCAGTATAATGTTCTTATTTCTATTTAAAACACTATACCAAGCTGAACCTGAGAATGGTTCTATTATTGTGTCGTAAATTGGTTTTGGGTAATGTTTAGCGATTCTATTCTTATTTCCATAATAGCTCCACATAATCTCTTTGGTTAAAACTTTCCACTTACAGTTCCGTTAGGCTTCTTTATAATACCTCCGAATCCATTATTCTCCTTTATACGATCCATATGCTCATCGCAACAAATCGCTTCGGGACTAACTACCTTATCATCAACTACCTTAATTGAATAACTTGATAGCTCTTTAACTTCTTCGCACTTATTACATTTAAACTTTGCCATAACACTCGCTAAAGTACAAAAAAAAAGGACATCTACAAATAGACATCCTTTCCTTATTTATAACCAAAAAACTTACGAACTATGCAAAAAACGTAAGAACGCTCAAATATACAAAACTTTTCCTTTATCATACTCTAATAAAGTAATATACTTATAAACATAACTTTTCCTTCCAAAGTCAGTAGATTCGGGCATTGTTCTCCAAACCCAATTATTTATTCTAGTTTTGTTTAAATTAAATACTAAGACAGAATCGCAATCAAAGAAATTAATATACAAACCTTGAGCTGATTTCTCATTCTTAGTCTTTCTTAATATCCTTTCGTACTTGTGCAATTCCAATATTAATCCTTCAGGATATTTACTCTTAGCTGTATCTAAAGTAAAGTTTCTTTTTTTCATCTCGCAATAGAACTTCCTTGCATCCCACTCGTAGGTAAAATCCCAAAAATCATACTTTCCCTCAGAAGGGACACAATCAATTTTATACTTACTAGCGAATCGGTCTAACAAGTTTAATTCTTTTTCAGTCACTTTTATTTAATTTAGTTAATATATCTAATTCACTTTTAAGTTCTATAACAGCATTAGCCATCTCCATTTCATTGGCATTAGCTAAAAGCTTTTCTCTTTTATAAGCCATCATCTGTGTGTGTACCCAAGTAAATGCTAACGCACTTTCCTCGAACACCTTTAATCTAGGCTTTAACTTCTCAGCTTGTGGGTGTCCCTCAAATTGTTTCATCATCTTAATCACCTCGCTTTGATGTGCTATAAACTTATCGAGACTATTCATCTCGTCTAAATTCGGGTCGGCTTCTCGCAATAAATTAATTGCTTTTAGTGTAATTTGGTCGGGCATAATTTGGTTATTTTAGGTAAATTTTCTTAAATAGTTCTACCATAACATTAACTGTTATAGTGTTTCCTGCTTGTTTATAAAGCTGAGTATCTGAGTTTACTTTTTGAGCCTTCCAAAACTCTTCATCAGTAAACCCTTGCAATCTCCAAGTTTCAAGTGGAGTTAATCTTCTTATTTGTTTATTATATACAAATTGGTCTGTATTACCACCACCTCCTGTAGCAGAATGTAAAGTGTTTGCTTCATCTTTTAAATGTCTACTACTTACTTCTCCGTTTTTATCTCTAGTGTAACCAATTATTTTAGGCAACTCAACAGCAATACTATTAGCTGCATCTAAACAATATGCAATACCATCGGTCTTACTTAAATGACCTGTACCACCTTTCTTTGGATCGCCACATCTTGGGTGTAAATTATGTATCGTTATAAAGTTAGCTCCTTTATAAATCCCTGCACTATGGCCAGGACATTGTAAAGCAGAAGCTATATTAGGTTCAACATTAGATTTCTGTAAATTTTTAGGATTTTCAATAATAGATTTTATTGCTTTATCACTTAAATTATATTTTACATCAACATCATCCTCTAATAAATCTTTCAAAGTTATATCTAACGGAAACTCTTTAGGAAATCTAAACTCTCTCCAGTTCTTAAAACCAACTATAAATATCCTTTCTCTGTTCTGAGGTATTCCAAAATTCTTAGTATTTAGTATTTTATAGTAAACGTGATAGCCTAAACCATTATCAATAGTATCTAATCCTACTTGACCATTTAAACTTCCACCACCATTAGATAAAATGTCTGTAATCGTTTGGAATGTTCTTCCCTTATCGTGAGAAACTAATCCTCTTACATTCTCTAAAACAAAACAATTTGGTTTATTCTCTCTGATAAATTCGGCTACATCGAAAAACAACGTACCTCTTGTTTCATCTGCAAACCCCTTTCTATTACCTGCGTAACTAAATGCTTGGCAAGGAAATCCTGCTACATACAAATCTAATTGCTCTACTTCGCTGTGATTACGAGTAGTTATATCTTCATAAAATGTATCAGGATTGTTAAGCTCTAAATAACTTTCTTTAGCAAACTTATCTATCTCACAAGCAAATACATTTTTGTGAGGTAAATTTAATCTTCTTAAGGCTGCTTCGGGTGAGCCTATACCACTAAAATCTGTTCCTACTTTTAGCATAATAATTAAAATATATCGTTAGTTGGTCTTTTGATTATCGTTTCTTGTATCGGATCAATTAAAGTTCCGTTCTCATTAAGGTATCTAAACCTACGCAAACTATAAGAATAAAACAAACAGACAGGTGTAAGCTCAGGTGTAGGTACTCCGACTAACTTCTGAAACTTAATCTTCTGTGCGTGTATCTCAGTAACATTCCACTTCTCACTTTGTGGGTTACGATGGAACACAAGAAAGTTATCTGCCCTATTCCCGAACATAGCACCAAACTCCACATCACTCATATTCGGAGCAGGTCGAGTACCATCTTCGTTTCTTCTTCTGTTAGCTGCTGTTCCTGGATGAACCACTAAGTAGAACATTACATTATGACGCTTTATAAACCTTCTTACGTTACTTAAAGCATCGTAATAGTAATCGTACTTACTTACCTTTGGCGGTGCTTTTAAATCGTTTAAAGGGTCTATAGATATACCATCTATCTTAACTACTTGCAAGTACTCTTCAAACGATTCTAACACCTCATCGACAGTCGGTGTCTCTTCAAACGTAAGCACAGTAAAATGCTCATAAGCCCACTCGATAGCTCTAAGGTAATTATCTTGACTAATCCTATCGCTAAACTCTTTGTCGGCTGTCTTACCACAATACATCTCAGCTATATCTATCATCAAATCACCGATAGGTTCGTTCTCAGGACAATACATAAGCCACTTGTAATCGTAAAGCTTAGATGCCATCATCATTAAAAAAAGTTGTGTAGTGGTTTTTCCGATGTTAGCGAACCCAGTCATTATAGTTAGTTCACCTTTACGGAAAGTATAGTGAGGGTCTAAAGGTTTAATACCTGAAGTAAGACCCTTTGTGTAACCATTAGAGTAAATTTCTTTACAATAATCAGTTACCTCTTGTTTGGAGGTTACTTTATAAAGAGCCATTCTAGTTCTTCATAGCATTTAATTGACCTCCTAAGTAATCAGAGTCAGGCTGATTTTTTTTATTCCTTGAAATCCACCCTGAAGCTGCCATCTTCCAATCCTTCATAGGGTTCTTACCTACGTTCCATCCTTGGGATTCGTAGTAGTAAAAGAACCTTTCAGCTTCCCTTTTGTTGCTACCTTTTTCTAGGAAGTATGTAATAACTTCTTGGGCGGACTCAGGAATATCTCTTCGACTATTAGTAGGTTCTGCTAAACTAATTTTATTGTTAGGGAAGTCTAAACTAATATCGTTTTCATTCAATATTTTTAATATAGACTTATGTACTCTGTTATTAGGATTAAGTTTGTTACCATATTGAAACTCTATAAAGCCAGTAAGAAACCATCTTCCATTACCTAGAACGCAAATTCTCGGTTTGTTTAAGTTTACATTATCTAAGAATGATTCTACGTTGATTTCGTGACCTATCAATAATTCAAACATTCTTTTATTCGGTTTAAATATACCTGCGTGGTCACAATTATCGCAAACGTAAATCCAAAATAATTTGTCTGCTAAGGATAGGTCTAAATACCAATCCTCATTCCACTTCATTGTTTCTGTAAATCTCTTTGCCATTTTCATTCGTTTTTTCTTTGGTTAAAAAAAAAGTACTAAGGGGAGCCGCCCAAACGACCAAATTTATTTGTCTCCCCTCAAGTACAAGAACAACCTAGCCGTATTGCTTAAACTAGGATTTGAATATGTAGCACTCACGCAACCCACTCTCGTATATTTTGCAGCGTTCACGTAGCTTGCTCACGTACTAAGCTCTCCTTGTAAATTAAATCCAAAAAACTTATGAATAAGTCAAAAATATGGAGAGCTATAATAAAAGGTTCTCAGGTTTGGTTCTGCACAATCGCACTCTGTAGCTGAGATTATAAGGGTTTAACAGTTAATCACCCACACCTTTGTTAATTAAAATGGTAAGTCGTCAGTTTTGTGAAATCCATTAGCAGAAGCTGTCTCTGTTACAGGAGTAGTAGATTCAGTAATCTTTTCACTAACTACTTTCCACGCACCAAGATCCGTGTACCATTTGTTATTAAATTCTCTTGCATTGATATTAAAAAATACCTCTACAACTTGACCAACTCTATTGTAAGTCATAAAGTTTGCTGTTTTATCTTCACCAAATACTGTGAAGTAAACATCTTTAGGGTACTCACCTTCTGTGGTGATAACAAACCCTAACTTTTTCCATTCCTTTCCTGCCTTAGACATTCCAGTTTCTAATTTAGCGATTTTTGTAATCTCGCCTTTTAAAGATAAATCTCTCATCCTTTTCGTGTTTAGTTAAAATTAAAATTAAAATTGCTCATAATATTGGTCTACGACCTTTAAAAAAAATTCTCTTGCTTGAGGTGTCTTATTCATTTCATCTACACATAATCCTACAAGTGGACTAAGTTCCTCGTGGTAGTTTAAGTGAAACCTAATTTGAAACTCATCTTCGTTATCTGTTGATACTACAGATACTATTATACTCTCATCTGTTTCCTCTTGGATTGTCTCGTGACAAACGTCTACTCTATCTATTTTCATTGTAGTCAAATATTTTTTTGATTAAATCCACTTTCTTACTTAAATAGTTATTAGACTTTATAACCTTTCTTATCTTACCTGATACGCTATAATCTAAATCACTAACTGTATCTTTCAATACTAAACGCTTGAAAGTTCTAAAATCTTCGTCATATTCACAATAAACTTTAAAAGTTTTTACAGAGTGTAAAACGCTTGAGTGGTCGCAATTAGTTAACGTACCTATATCACAAGCAGTTAAATCTCCGTAAGTGTGTAAAAAATATCTTAAACTGTGCTTTGCATTTATTATGTACCTTTTTCTACTTGTACTTAATACTTCATCAGCACTAACATTCCAATATTCACAAACTTTTGGTAGACACTTCAACAACCTTGTATTTGCGTGTCTTGGTAAAACTTCACTTTTCATAATTCTTCGTGTATTACTTTAGTTTTTGGTTGGTTTAACATTTCCAGTAAGCTAACGTACTCTTGCCTACCTTGGTCTATAAAATTCTCAGTACATCTAAATATACCTACTTGATAAGGTTCTTGCGTCTCTACTACAATAAAGACAAACTCCTTTGCTCCAAAGCCATCCATATAGAACGCAGCTTGTCTGTGGTAGTTGTACCTGTAAGCACTCTTCCTGAACTCACTAATTGGTTTAGAGGTAGTCTTTATATCTACCAACATATCACCACCATCTACAACTATATCGGCTTTACCTTTACACTTTCGCATCGTGTTAAAATCTATCCAACACTTCGGTACTTCCTTCTCAGAGTTATCCAATATAGCTTTAACCTCATCAATCCTAGATAACTTGTCCCGAAGATTTAAAGCTAAGTTGTACTGATCCATTCCGATTACAATACCTTCTCTTTCTTCCATCTTAATCTTCCAAGCTTTATTTAATTTACTTGCCATCGACTTAGTTGGTTCAGGTCTATCTTCAGGATTAATTACAACAAACTTACGTTGGAACTCTTTAGGTTCTAATATAAGTGTGTGAACTAAGTTACCGAATCTTAAAGCAGGTGAGTCTATCATACCTCCACGCTTCATCATATCATAGTACTCCCATCCTTTCTTGATGTAGCCTAATTGAGAGTTTGTTGTGTACTCCCAATCTCCGTAGTATTCTTGGTCAGTCTTAAATGTTTTCATTATTTTTTATCTTCTTGGTCATTTACTAATATTGCTAAGTAAGCTGCATAACTTACAATAGCAAGTATAACTAATAATGGTATGTATGTGTCCATAATTACTTTAGTTTATCGATTAATTTATTTACAGTATCGTTGCTTTCAAATAGCCATAAAGATAGACCACCAACAACGTGAATTACATAACAAACCCAAATCCACCAAGGGGCATTAGCTACTACTAATATCCAGGCAACAATTATTAATAAC
>JACLAB010003407.1_pt1 | contig 25479 bp, 19 predicted proteins | sample 8027921 | NCBI WGS metagenome assembly JACLAB01 (sample SAMN15725117, study PRJNA655200) | protist metagenome | isolation source: fluorescence activated cell sorting (FACS) single amplified genomes of... | place: USA: West Boothbay Harbor, Gulf of Maine | collected 2000-07-19
TCTGGGTCCACGGCGCGACGGGCGTGCGCCGTCGTGGCTGGATCCGTGGTCGTCGGTGCGGTGGCGATCGGTGCGGTGGCGGGCTAGTCGCCGCAGAGCGTGAAGGCGATGATCGCCGCGCGCGTTGGCGAGTGGGCTGGGGTGAACGGGGTGTTGCTCGCGCCGCCGCCCAAGGCGCGCGCGGGGGCCAAGTCGCCGACGACGTTTAAAGTGTTCACGCAGTGCAAGAGTCCAGAAGTGAAGGTTGCGGGTGGTGATTTCTGGTTCAGTCCGCTTGAATCTGCGAGCATCGTGCGACACAATTACGAGACTAATGACTTTTTTGTCGAGGATGAGGGCATTCCCATGGTGCGCACCGAGATCGCCGACGGCGTGTACGGATACACCGTTACCACTGACCAAGTCGATTTTGAATGGGGCTTTCAATTGAAGAACAAGAAAGGTGAGTACTGGAAGGAAATTGGTACGACTGATATGGGCTCTCCTTTGGCGAAAGGCACGTGCGTTCAAAGGTATGGGAAATACTTTAACCGCGTCTTGACGCTTGAAGAAAATCCATCCTTGGTGACATACAGACTCGGTACGTGCGACAAGGAATGCCCGAGTGACTTCCGCGACAGCGCGTTTTGCCGTCAACCGTTTACGGCCGCCGTTGGTAACTCGGAGGCTACGGCAGTCGATTTGGGTACCGTCGACGACGCGCGTCTCGTCAACTTTGCGTCGGCGCTCATGCACGGCGCGACATCCGCTATCGACCCGTCTGGTCGCGCTGAAACCTTCCGTTACAACGACGGCTCGCCGACGGAACAGTTGTGGATTGTCGCCATGGGTGATTACAGTCGAGAATACGTCAAGATGGTACAAGTCAAGGTGGTCGTCGATCCCGTGACCCACCAAGGCAAGGCTTTCGTCACGGGAAGCCGACGATACACGCACAAGAGTAACGCTGGTTACGAGTATCAACACTGGACGTCGCCGCACAGCAATCGAGACGGTTGTTCAATGGGTTACTGTAACGTTGCGCGATACAACATTCCGAAATTTTGGGATCAAGGTGTGGCGGTCTCTGGTTTGTTGCTTCAGCGCATGGAATTCGTCAAACTGTCTCTCGGCGATTCGCCGCCGACGGGGTACAACCAAGTATACGATGGAAGCTTCTTGACGTCAAATCGCCAGATTCTCAAACCCGGAGAATGGGGCGAAGACATGGATGTTCGCCGCGTCATTTTGAAGAATGGAGTACTGTGCGGCGGCGCGATCAACTACAAAAACTGCATGTTTGGCAAGGCGTTCGCCGCCGATCCGGCAAAGGTTACAGGCTACGCAGGTCCAAGCAAGACCTCAAAGCAATGGCTCATCATCGTTATCGAGCATATATATTTCAAAATGGTGCGCATCGAAATTTCGCTCAACGCCAATAAAGGCGTCGACGCGCGCGTCATCGACGCCGGCTACGTCCCGCACACGCGCACCAGCGACGTCTTGACGTCTGATTCCATGGCTAACGATGGCTCTGCAAAGTGGGCACAAAGAAGCAACATGGCAGTCGCCTCGAGTTTCACCTCGGGCGGTTACGGCGTCGGTGGTATTAAATTCGACTTGGCGGCTGAAATGTCCACCTCCTTGCTCACCATTTCGTGCTAGCGCGCGCGCCGTTGAAGCACCAAGACTCTGTGTGTTTACGTATTTTGTCATACCAGTACTTGTACTAGTACTCATCACTATAAACATCCCATGAGCCACACCTGTATAAACCTTGCGTGCACTAAATATACTTATAGGTCAAGTATACTCCATACACAACCTACTATATGTCCAATGTCGTGCGCCCCCGTGTCCCCAAGTCCCCCTCGAACGCACGACCCACCGCGTCGACGCCTCTCTCGCGTCGCCGCACACCGCGTCTCGCGACGGGCGTTTCCCCGGGTGTTCACCACGACGACGGCGACATCACGCGTGATGCGGCACAAGGGAAGACATGCACGCCGCGCGGCGTTTGCGACGACGGTGACGTGCGCCGCGCTCGTGGGCGTCGCGCACGCCGCGACGACGGCGAGCGATCGCGGTGTAACACCATCGGAGGTGACGCGCGGGAATGATGAAGATTTCACGGTACACATGCCGCGAGCGTCGCTGGGTTTCGCGTTGGCGGACGTTATGCCGGATATTTCGGCGGATGTGCTGCCTCACGGCCAGCCGGGATGGCCGTGGCAGTACGGGTCGGTGGAATTCAAGTCGTTCAAGTGCCAGTACGACGCGAGTCTCCCGGCGGTGGATCCGAACGATCCAAACAAGCCACCGATTTTGCTTCGTTTCGGCACGTATGGGATCAAGGCGGATACGAAAACTGATCAATACAACGAGGAGTGGTTTAAAGCCCCCGAACACGCTACGGATATTCAATGGACGTACCGCCTGTGCGACGACCAGGAGCTCGTGGAGTGCCAAGCGCAGCAGTTCGGTCAAGTGGATCCGTTCCCATCCATCGAACACGGGGCGCCGGGCAAACGCTGTCAGTTCCTCGACGCACGAAGGATAACAAACGAACTGAGAATTAGCGCACAAGTCGGCCCTGAAGGCGATCGCAAGGATGCGGATTCTTTGAATGTCGCGGTTCAAACGTTCCTCAAGCGTCAGAATGAAAAAGGAGGCGCCGTGCAAGATGTGACCATCATTGCCCCGACGGCTGCGATCGCGGCAATCACGGCGAAATATCCCGATGTGAAGCCTCAATCGATGCGATGGCATTGGTGTGCGAATGAAGGTGACGGCGACGACAACTGGTGTGCATGCAATACGATCATGCGTTTCGGTTGGACGGGATCCGCCGCCGAGCCGGCACCCTCTGCTGAAGTTGACCCTGATTTCATTAAATTTGTCTATGCAGACATGCGCGCGATGGATAAGATGGTGAAATGCTCCTCGCACGAACTCGGAGAAATTTTGCCCTGGCCCGACCGCCAAGAAAATTCGCGCATCTGCCAGTGCTTGGACCCCGCCATAATGGACATAATCGATGACGCTCTCGCTGAAAAATTCGGTGGACCAGTGGATTTCCTCGATGCCATTCCATCGAGTAGTACGTCTGCGCCTACTGCGCAGCTCGGTAAGGCGACGACGCCTTCTCGAGGCGCGTCAGCCCACGCCACGACGTCGATGATGACTCTCATGACCATTTCTGCTGCTGCTTTGGCGTTCGTAGTCGTGAGAAGAATTAAATCTCGGCACATGGAGGAGTACGAGCCTCTTCTAGAAACCACCATCTGAAAACGTGCTATCATCTTAATTCGTAGCATCAACCGAGATAGCGATGGCGTGCGCGCCGACTGGTTTTAAATGTCACCGTCGCGTGCATCGACAACCTCGAATGATGAAGCCATTTTTCATGATGATGTTGACGTAGGGCGCCGTTAAACATATTCCAAACTTTGTAAATATTGACCGTTCATAAATAACAACGCATGCCACAACCATTTTTTTCAGTTTCGCGCGCGAGTTTTCAACGCTCGCGCGAGTCGCTCGCGCTTCACAAGCACCCACGCGTAACCGTCGCGCGCGCCCAAGATGACGGACGTGGTCAAAAAAGGGATCGATAAAGTTCGCCTCATGTACGTTGCATCCATGCGCGCGCTCGCTCTCGCGCGTTCGACCTCAGCACACCGTCGTCAACTAGTGCTTATGTTTTTCCATAGTGTTGCGCTTTGCCCGATACTGACCGCGTGCGCGCGCGATGACAACGGTCGTGCCGATTGTTCACACAGGGCGGGACTCGAACGAAGTGAGCCCGAAACTCCAGCGGAGCTTCTCGACGAGTACACGAGTTGTGCGTCGCTTACGTATGAACAACGAATGTATGGATTTTTGATTTGCGCCTTGTCTGGCGCGTGTTGCTCGGCGCTGTCGTCGATGTTCTGGGCTCGTCCGACAAAGTTTGCGCTACTTTCTACGGTTGGTGCGATTATGTCGCTCGTGAGTACGGGTTTTTTGACCGGATTTGGCCGACAGCTGAAGAATATGTTTCATGGAACGCGCTTCGTGGCTACGTGCGTGTATTTGGCGTCGTTGATTATGACTTTGGTGTGCGCGGTGAAACTTAAGAGTTTCCCACTCACGGTGGTGTTTCTAGGCGTGCAATACTGTGCCTATATTTGGTACTGTATGTCTTACATTCCAGGTGGCCGAGCTATGTTGAAATCGTGCGCGGGTGCGTGCTGCGGCGGCTTGACTTCAAATGAATTCTTCTGAGCGAGCGCGACGCGACTCTCGTGACAACTATTCAATGCCTCCCTCCGACGCGCGGTATGTGTGAATCACCGAGTAAAAGTGGCGTACGAGTGTTGTGCTCACTTATACGCACATGTAATATCATCATCGTAGTGTTCGTTCGTAACATATTTTCATATTCCTTTGCTAAACTATTCGTTTCACGGCGCGCTCAGCCGAGCGATCCAAGAACACCTCCCGGTGCCGGCGCGGTATCGCCCTCACCACCCTCCATACGTGCTTTTGCCTTTGCAAACAATTCTTGCTGCATCGCAATCGCCTCCTCCGCACTCAATCCGATATTCTTCTTCTTCTTCTTCGTCTCGCGCTTGTGCGTCTCCTCCTCCTTGTGTTCGTCGCGCGCAATCGCACACTCCGCCTCATACGACTCAAATCCAAGCGCACGCAACGCTCGAATCACATACTCAGCCGTTATCGTCGACTTTCCATCCTTCGTGCTCAACTCATTACTCTCCGCGCTCACCGCGTTGATGAATTCCGTGCAGCACTCAATCACCGCATCGCGGCAATCGTTCGCCATGCGCAAGCCACCACCGAGGCCGTCACCGCCACCACCGAGCGCTTCGTTGATCATCTTACTCAGCGTCGCCTTGGGCAGGCCCACTTCGTCGTCTAACCCGCCATCCATCGTCGTCCGTCCGTCGTCGTCGTCGTCGTCGTCGGTCCAGTGCAGCCACGGGCGGGCGCGGGTCGGCGATGATGCACACGCGTGTACCCCCGTCGCCCGGGTGGGTACATACATACGACCGCCGTGTGTCGGTTCATATCCCCCAACGCTGTGCGCGAAGAATATTCTCAACGACAATCGGTGACGACGACGACGACGACGACGACGACGCGCGCGGATGCGCGACGACAGTCGACGGACGCGCGTCGCGCGGAGGACGCGCGACGGGCGACGACGGGCGACGGACAAAGGCGCGATGGGTCCGTCGACGTCGCGACGCGGTGATGGTTTTGGAGTCGTCGCGCGCGGGGCGATGGGCGAGGTCGATGGCGCGCGAGAGGCTGGTGCTGTGGGCGACGACGACGACGACGACGGGGAGGACGTGCGAGGACGCCGTCGGTGGAGGCATGGGGACGACGACGGTGGTGGTGGTGGGAGTGGTGGTGCCACGACGACGACGACGACGATGATGACAAAGGCGCGAAGTCAGTCGTTTGATTTGACGACTGGCCGACGCAAGTCTGGGGATGGCGCGTCGACGCTGTCTCAGTCGTCTCGAACGACGACGCCGGAACCGTTTGAATTATCGCGACCGACGTCACCGCCGCCGACAGTGCTTTCGAAGTTACAGAAATGGGGGGATTATCAATCGTTAGGGACGGCTGTGCGCGGTTCAAGGCTGGTACCGATGAAGACGCCGCTCGCGGAGAGGTATTTTGAAGCCCAAAAGACGACGTTCGCGTTGACGGTTTCGACGATGCTTGAGGCACAGCGTGCGATAGGGAAACCTATTGGAATGATTGTTGATTTAAGCAATCACGACTGCTTGTACGACGGCGAGGTACCGGATGATGTCGAGCGCGTACACGTGCGCAACGTCGCCAAGTCGGTGCCGTCGGCGCGAGACGTGAAGAAGGCGCTCGACGCCATCACAAGATTTACCGCCACCGACGATCGATATGTCGCGATTCATTGCGCGTATGGATTTAACCGCACCGGTTTCATCGTATGCTGCTATTTAATTGAGGTGTGCGGGCTCACGCCAGAAGAGGCGTTGGGACGCTTCGCGGACGCTCGAGCGCCCGGGTTGAAGCACCAAAATTTCAAGGACGCTCTGTACGCTCGCTACATGGACGCCCCTGACTCGCCCGAGATTACACGCCTCACTGCGCAATTGTTCCGTGTATCGTCGAGTTTACCAGACATGCTCACGATACACAACGCGTCGGATGACAATGAAACGCTCGATTTAGAAATCAATAGGAAATTTCATTGGCATTCGCTGGACGAACGCCGCCGTGGCGACGAAAGCGAAGACGAAGATGCCAACAGCGGTTTCAGCCCCTCGCCCGCGCGGTCTTCGGCGGGAAAGCCACAGAAATCACCGTTATCAGGTCTCTCGCCAAAGTAGTCGATCAGCACGGCGCATATACCATTCTTCCATAATATAATCTGATAATACGAGGTAGTTTTTAGAGAGCACTGGCTGAGCTACTCAAGCCCATACCCTCATTCGTCAACGCTCAACCCAAAAACTCGCATGGTACGTGAACCACTTCGGTGCATCGGCGCGTTGCAAAGACGCGTGAGAATGCGCACGACGGTTTGGCGCGTGTAGCGCGTCGAATTCGGCGTTTACGCGCGCGACGAGCGCGACGAGGACACGCAAGTATCCAGGGTCGCGATCGTCCGCATCCGACGCATTCGCTCGCACGTGTGCTCGATGGGCGACAATGACGACGCGTGCGCCCGGTGACTGACGACATATACGCGATTATCTGCGTGTTTCCACCTCACGCAGCCTGTTGAATCGATTCCTCCGTTTGCAATCATCGTCGGCGCGATTGGCGCGATGGGTGGTTTGCAATACCTCGCGCACGGCGTCGGTAACTCAAAGCCTCGGGCGATCGGGCAAGATGCATTCGATCGATTGGTGCAGGCCCGGGATGAGCGCGTGAAAAAGGGTGCTGGGACGCAGAAATAGCCACGGCGTGATAGTTTCGGCGGCAGAGAGTACTTTTAGAAGGCGCGCTCGTGAGAGAGAGCAAGAAGGCAGGAGGAGACATGTCGGCGTCGACACGCACGCGCTGTCAACCAATTTGTAATGTAGTTAACATAGAAGAGTATGTAAAGTGTCATCCATCGCGGGCGCGAAGCCCGAATTGGTTTGCACCAAGGCGCGCTGCGCATCTGCTCCATTGTTTGAAGCGACTCTATGCGCGCCGTGCACACGCAATTTGCGGCGGCGACGTTTCGCCCCACCGCGAGTGTGGCGCGCATTAGAACATCGCGAGGACGCGCTGCCGTGCGCGTGCGCGCTACGTTGGATGACGAGACCGTCCAGTTTATGATTGATAATTTATCTCCTTGGATAAAAGACGTCGAGGGCGCCAACAAGAGCTACGAATACATGCTTCGCGAGCACAACAGACGGTTCAACTTGGACAAGGCGAGGAAGGTAATAGAGCAGTTGAAAACCGATCACGCAAAGATCCCAGGTAATCTGCCGTTCAAGTTGCCGAAGACGTGGCCAGGGATGCTTTTGGTACTCGAACGCTGTGGTGACTTGGTAGAATGACGCCATGGACGGTTGTCCATGACGATGGATCCACTAAGAGTGGCTAAAATTGTAACTATGTATTGATTAAAAGCTAAGTTAAATGCGTTTTGCTACGGTGCTACGCGCGCGCTACCGCGCAAATTGCTGACGCGTAAATGCCTCAGCCTGGATGTTCAGCGTCGATTTATTTTCTGACTGCTGCAAAGGCAGCTGTTGTACTTTGACAATGTCCACATCCGTGCCCGTTTGTGCGCTCTGCGTTTGCGCTTTCGCGTAAAGCGCGCGACCTTCAGCGGCGTGTTTCAGTGCGATTTTGAACTCATCATCCGCGCCGTTGTAGTCCAAAATGGACACCATCGAAATAAAGCCCTGGACACCGAGTGCGCTCCCGATACGCCTCTTCGTCAACGCAAATACAACTGGGATGTTGTTTTCCTTGGCTTCAGTGATAATTTGCGCGATGCGATCATCCAATCCACCCTCGCTTTCGATTTGTTCGATATTTGGAGCTATGATTATCGCCTTGCTCGATTGCACATTGACGCTCTTTGCGACTTCACGTAAACCGTACAATAACCTTCGACGCATCTTCGCCTTGATCTTATCAGTATGATACAGTCGATCTTGAAAGCCTTTAAGCTTTTTCAGCAGCGCAGAAATAGATCCATTCAAGTCATTGGTGATGACTTGTTCGGCGTATCGAATATCTGTGGCGTCTACCCCAACGAATGTTTTCGCAGTGGATTTGACTTTTGCTGCCATCGCGGGATCATCTCGTATGGCTAGCCGCTTCAAATGCGCCTTGCCTTTAATGTGTGATTCCCACGCAACGCTTCCGTACACGGGAATGTTACACACATCGCACGTTCGCGCTTGCTCTTTCACCTTTGGCGGCTTGGCCACCTTCTTCTCGGGAGCGCCTTTCAGGACGTCCAAGAAGTTTCGAACACTCCAAGCTCCGGCGGGTACGCGCGTAGCGAGATTATCGAGTTTTTCTTGAACAAGCAGTGACGTCCCATCGCTAGTTCCTTCAGCCGGAGTGGTAGCTTCAGCTTCTTCACGAGAGCTACCATCGTCGTCACTGTCGTCGTCAACATCGTCGTGTTCCATGTACACCAAATTCAAACGTACGCCGGCATCGTCATCATCAAACTTAAGCTGAACATAAATCCAGCCTACACGAACTTCCACTTCGACTTCGACCTCAGTTTCCTCAGATATCGGCGCCAACGTACTCTCTTCTTTCACGCGCGTCGCTCGTTCGCGAAGAATAATCTTTTTCAACGTAGATGTCTTCTTCTTTTTCCCGCCTTCTCGTTCCTTGCCTCTTTTCAACACCACTCCAGTCGAGCTCGCGGTGTTCGTACTCTTCACTAACACACCGCCGTGCGATATGCCATCCTTTTTTTCCGTTTTCTTTGCCGCCTTTGTTTCAGTTTTGAAGTAAGCCGCGAGCGAGCTCACCAGGCTATTTGATGTCCTAGTTTTGGATGAAACCAAATCCCCAAGCTTGAGCGCCACGCGATTCTCTTGTTCCTTCCCCGATGGTAATACCCCCGCTGCTATTTGTGCGGCTTCTAATACCTTAGCGTAAGGATTGTTCAAGCCGTAGTGCGACGCGCCGATGTGTTGCTCGAGCGCGTCGTACGCCTTGAATGATTTCCCACACACTTGGCATCGCACCTTACCAAACTTATCCATCACCGAAAGCCGTGACTCTGACCGTAATAATTCAGCAGTGATTATCGGTAACTTTGGCGCCGCAGCCTTATTCACCGCATTACTTTGACTTGCAGATGTTGAAGGCGAGCGTCTCGACTCAGCCATCATGATATCTCTCAAACTCATCCCTGATGACGGTGCCGCCAGCGACGACGACGGTGCGTGAGAGACTGGTGCTACGGCTACATCTTGCTCCGCCGATTTCCCCCACGCAGGCTGTGCTGGGGGCGGCGCTGGTTGAAGCACCGTCTTCGACGTCGGCTTCGTCGGCTTCACCGGCTTCACCGGCTTCACCGGCTTCGCCGGTTTCTTCCTCTCCACAGTCCCCCTGCCCCTATCATCGCCCCCATCGCACTCTTCGCTATCGCTATCCAACCTCAAAAACTCTCGTCCGAGCGTCTCCGCGCGCCACGCCCGAACGACGGCGACATCCGCCTCGCTCGCGCCTCGCACAAACTTGGACGCCCTCACCTCACCGTTCGCATCTTTAAACGCGCACGCCACGAACGCCCGCACCACCCCAGGACACGCATCGACGTACGCCTCGATCAACCCAACCGCGACGACGTCGTACGTCCACGCGCGAGCGCTCTCCGACCACGTCGCGTGCGGCGTCCCGTGCGCGTTGATGGACACCACGACATCCATCGGCGCCGCTCTCGCTCGCGTCGCGCACACGCCGTCAATCACCGCCATCGCCACCGCGTCATCGTCACCCAGCGCGCACGTCGGCGACTTGGCGCGCACGCGCGCGAGAACGTCGCTCGCGCGCATCGTCGCACAGTGACACAGTGACGACGACGTCAGTGCGCGCCTCGCATCGAATTCATCATCACATTCGCCATGGCGAGCGTCGTCGCGGTCGTCGTCGACGCCGTGGGCGCGGTCGTGGGGTTCAACCCGAACGCGGTGGACGCGCAGGCGAGCGCGACGTGCGCGGCGGTCGCGGCGTGGTGCTTGGTCGGGTCGTGGGTGCGCGGGACGTATTCGTTCGTGGACCAATTGTGGAGCGTGGCGCCCGTGGTGTACGTGGGGACGTATGCGTATTACGCGCGAGGAACGGTGGCGGAGACGAGATTGGCGGTGATGTTTGCGCTGACTGCGCTGTGGGGGGCGCGATTGACGTATAACTTTGCGCGCAAGGGTGGGTACGCCGGGGAGGAGGATTACCGCTGGGCGGTGCTTCGTAAACATAAACTTTTACGGAATCGAGTAGCTTGGGAGGTGTTTAACGTGACGTTCATCGCATTCTATCAAAATGTGTTGTTGTTGTTGATTACCTTGCCCGCGGCGGTGGCGTATCGATCGACAAAAGGGTTTGATTTGATGGGCGCGGATGGCGCGGCGGTGGCGTGTTGGTGCGTCGCGTTCGTAGTCGAAGCCGTCGCAGATGAGCAGCAATGGAAATTCCAACAATCAAAGCGTGATTTAGCACCGAAAGTACCAGCGTGGAGAGAGGATTACTTGCGGGGATTCTTGACGCACGGTTTGTTTGCGTATTCTCGTCATCCAAACTTTTTCGCTGAACAGTCCATTTGGGTGGCGTTTTCCATGTTTGCCGCGGCGAGCGCGCGTCCGGTGAATTACTTCACTCCAGTGATCATTGGACCTGTGTTGCTGATTTTACTCTTCCAAGGCTCGACTGCGTTTACCGAGAGCATCACGGCAAAGAAGTATCCAGAATATAAGAATTACCAAGCGTGTACGAGCGCGTTGGTATTGATGCCGCGTTTCAAGGCGTTGCCGCCACCGAAACGCGTGCGCACGCCGTCGTCGCGTCGGTCATCTTAGACCAAACGCATGCCCATGAATCGTGCTTGTTTTCTTTACCAATAAAATTACAATTTGTCTGCTAAATTCTATGACTCCTTCTCCACGCGCCGCGACAAATTAAGTAACCTGTTGAGTCTGTGCTCGCGCGACACTTGTTGGGCATTCTTCGTGGCGTGTGCTTCTTTGTAGTGCATACCACCAACGTGCGTTTTACTTCCAGCCTCCATGACGTCGTACTCTTCGTAGTCGGCGTACCCTTTGATCATGTCACTCTCGGGTCGCACGGTGGAGACCGTTTCGCCATCCACACTCTTCTTAGCCAAGTTGTATTGTTTGCCTTGAAACTGCCGACCCTTCGCGTCGAATGCTCGACGTTTCATGAGGTTGTCTCTATATTGTGTACCACTACACTTTTGTAGCCAACGGTAACAGCCGTATAGGCACAACAGACCGAGCAAGGTGTACGTGCCGACAAACATTGTCAGCAACGTCCCATGGTCGCGCTCGACGCGCTTCGCGGGCGGCGGCGGAGGCGATGGCGGTGGTGGCGGTGGTGCCGGACCAGTGCTAAGCGCACTGGTAGATTTCAACACTACGGGGTAGTAATTATCGTACCGATCAACGACCACGACAAACACGTTGAACTCATATCCGTAGCCAATCGAAATAGTCGAAGACACGTCGGCGCCCGCTTGCGTAATATTGATCGAACCACTCTTAAACGGCGATGGAGTTCCGGCCGGAGGGTTCAGAATTTGCGTCGTCGTCCACTGTATTTGCGTGTCGGTGTCCAAGACGTAAAAGGCCTCGCCAATTTCGTTCGAATTGACGATAATTTTCAAACTCGTCCCTTGCACCACGGCGTCAAACGTCGCCGCGGGCGCAATGTCGTCGATGAGATTAATGTCAATCACCGTTGTGGACGACATCATGTTCTGCAAGTCGTCTTCAGCCACGATAAAAATAACAAGCTCCGCGCCTTCGCTAAAGCCCGCAATCGTGCGCGTCGATTTGCTGCCATTAGCGACGTCCAAGCTCCCAAAGGCGCGCAGAAACGAAACGCTCGGCAACGACGTTTGCGTCTTCAACACCGCTCCGCTCGGCATGGCAACCGCCGCTGCGCGATCGTACACAGCATAATACGCCACGCCGGCTTCTGAAAGCTCTACTTCTAGATCGAATGACGTCTGTTGAACGTTCGTGATCGCTGGTGACCCAGCCACGTATCTCGGCGCGTCAACCTCTGGCGTCGGCGGTGGCGAAGGCGGCGGAGACGGGGATGGAGGCTGCGCCACACCTGGCGCAGGAGGAGGAGGAGAAGGGCTCGGCGGGGGCGGGGGAGATGGTGACGACGGTGGACTCGGCGCGGTGTCAACATTAGCGCTCGTCGGTGCCGCGGGCTTGTTCCCATGACGGTCCTCGGTGACGTAGTACGCCGTGTACTCGCCGCCGTAATTCAACGCCACCGACCCCGTCGTCACCAACGTTTGTGGTCGACCTTTTGCTAAATACGCCGACCCTTTCGCGAGGGCAGGCGTACCGTCATTTTGCAATCCATCGACAACTTGCTGTACGGTCGGCGCGGTCGACCCGCGCAATTGCAACACGTAATAAAACGTCCCGTCTTCGTCGCCCAACGCCACCGTCATGGCAATTTCAGTCCCCCTAGCCTCGTGCGTAAACGACGACACCACTGGCGCGGTACCATCCGCAGTCATTACCGATTGCGTCTGCACCGTCGATTGCAACGTCGGCGTGACGCCAGAACTTTCACTCACGACGCTCAACACGTACGCGCGATTCTCCAACAATCCGCGCACCGTCGCGCTCGCCGCCACTCCCGCCGACGTCACACTAAAACTCCCACTCGCCGCCACGGGCGCCCCACTCGGATCCACCCCACCTTTCACATTCGCCGCACTCAACACCGTCGTCGTCGGCGACTGTCGAACGACGTAATACACCGTCCCGGGCGCGTCCAACGCGTGCTCGACGTCAAACCCATCCGTCGTCGCCGCGCGCGCGCGAGGATACCCCGCCGCGTCGTTCGGCGCCGCTTGCAACAACCCCCGACCGCGACCGACGCGTCCGACGCGCTCGCGCGCGCCATCACCAATCGCGTCGCGCGACCGACGCGTCGACCGCGAATGTGACGATGCGCCAACGACCGCATCGCCCGCCGCGTCCGCGGCGCGCGCCACCACCGCGACGACGCACACCACCACCGCGACGACGCACGCCGCCGCCGCCGCGCGGTTCGACGCCCGTCGTCGTCGCGTCGTCGCCATGCGCGTCGTCGTCGTCGTCGGCGGCGTCGTGTGACGCATCGTCGACGCGAGGCGAGCCGCGGGCGCGTTTGGTGACGCCACTAATGTAAACACGTCGGATGGACAAGTGCCACGTGGCGTGTTCTATGTCCCCGTGCGATGATGTCGCGTCGCGTCACACGCCGCCGACGCCGCCGCCGCCGCCGCCGCCGCGGACGGAGACATGGTCGATCGCGCGCGATGTCGACGATCGCGTCGTCGTCGACGCGCGTGGTTGGCGTGCGTCGTCGTCGTCGTCGTGGCGTTGGCGTCGCGCGTCGTTCGCGGGGACGCTGACGATGACGATGACGACGACGACGATGGGACGGACTATGCGCGCGCGTTCGCGGGGGCGACGACGATCACGGGTCCGGGCGTGATCAGCGGGGATTTAGGCGTCAGCGCATCGTCGAATGAGATGTGGTACAAGTACGCGATACCGAATGGGACGATGTCGGCGGATGTGGTGATTGAGATTCGACGCTCGAGTGGGATTCCGACGCTGAGCGTGACGACGGAGGCTGAGGTGGCGCGCGTGAGCGGGGGGTATCGGGTGTCTGGGGCGGCCAAACCCACGTGGGGGGATTTCCCACGCGCGGAGTCGTTGAATAATGGTGAGTACGACGAGCATGGGTATTACGCGGATTATAAGTCGATTAAACTGTCCGGGGCGCGAGGCGGGGAGTACTATTTGAGGGTGCAAAACTTGCACTTGGTGAATATGCAAACGCGAGCGACGGTGTATTCGGCTCGGGGCAAATATGAATTGGCGGTACGGTCGACGAGTGATGGCACGACGCCAGCACCGTTGTGTGCGTGGGATTGTTCTGGGCATGGGACGTGCGAGATTACTGGTGTGGCGTCTGACAACACGGCGTGTAAGTGCTCGGATGGGACAAACGCCGACGGCTTTACGCACATGTGCGGGAGCGCATGTCGAGACACGTGCTTTGAATACAGTCCTGAGGAGGCGGGTAACTTGAGAGATCTTAGGGTGTCGCCGGGGAAGTATATTACGATGAATTACGATGTTTGGAATCGAATTTATGAAGTTGGTAAGCGCGGGATGGACGTGCGACTCACGTGGCGATACGGCGGCGATCCCATGGTGTTAATCAAGGCGGGTAAGGCGCCGACGCTTATCGATTATGACTATCGATACATTGATTTGCAAGTAGGGGTGAACACCATTAGCGTCGCACCGGGCGATATCACCCCTGGGCAAGAATATTACATCGCCGTGTACAATCGAAACTTTGGCACGAGCAGCGACTTGTCGTTCAACTTGTTTCTCTCGTCGGGTTCACGATGGAAAGACGTAAACTCGCCGACTGTCGTGTCGTTGGCAATCATCATCTTCATAGCAATGAGTTTCTGTTTGCTTTTGTCGGTGATTAAGCGATACATCCACCGACGCTTTGTTTCCAATTTGCGAGCCCAACGAGTGGCGCAGCAGTTGCAAGGCGCGCACGGTAATGGTCGACAACAGGGCATGGGTGCGACTCCTGCGGACGTCGTATCTTCTATACCAATCGTTGAATTCAAGACTGCCGATCCGGATGGGCTTTTTGCCGAAGGTCAAGACACGTGCTGCACGATTTGTTTAGAAGACTACGCGCAAGGAGACCAACTTCGACGATTTCCGGCGTGCAAGCACATGTTCCATCAAGAGTGTGCAGACTTGTGGCTTCAATCAAGTCACACGTGTCCAAACTGTCGCGCATGCGTCGTTTCTGATGACGAACACGGTCAAGCTCCTTCTGTGTCTACTGATAGTGCGCGGCAAAGCGCGGTTGAGCTCTCTCACATGGCGCAGTATGGTGGCTCGTTTGCGCAAATGCGATTTCAACAACTCGAATCCGAGCCGAGAGCGAACAATCCATTCGGTATTCCAGCGCGCACACAGCGTGGCGGTGCCGAAGGCGACGTCGGTTTACCTATTATATAAGGTCAGCTGTTCCACTTTTGTTTATTTTACCAAGTTATTAGTATTTAGCGCGTAGCCCAGAACGAGAAACGTTTTGGCATCAATTTTGTACAATTAAAAAATTACGAACTGCATATCACATTCCCATTGCTTGACGTCTTTATTTATGCGTCTATGTGCTCGATTAATCATCATCGCGACGTAGTCATGCTCCGAAAAGTTCTTCGTAATCGATCCATGATGATCCACTGAGACGAAACTTTTTTCTTCTTTGCTTCGCGCGTGGCTTCATCTCCCTCATCCGTGAGCCATGGATGACGCGCGACCTCGCGAAGAGTGAGACGCTTTGCTGGATCTGGATTGAGCATACGCAGTATCAAATCTTCTACTTGAGGCGAAACGTTGCGCGTAATTGGTGCGATGCGTCCGTCCATGATGTTGCGTAACGTCATCTTTACGTTGTTTGGATGCTGAGCGTCTTGAAACGGATACTTGCCCGTGAGCATGATGTACAGCATACACGCCGACGACCACACATCGCACGCCTTTGCATCATATTTACCCGATTTTGGCTCGCCGTCTTGACTGATGAGTTCTGGAGACATGTAATCAGGCGTGCCGATCCCCCGAGTTTTTGCCGACTCGAGCGATTTGGCTAAACCAAAGTCAATGAGCTTCAAACGTCCATCAGAGATGATGGCATTTTCAGGCTTGATATCGCGGTGGCAGAAACCGTGTGCGTGTATCGTTTGGATCGCATGTACGAGCTGCGAAAATAAATTTCGTGCGACATTTTCCCGCAAATATCCTCCATTCTCGTTGATGAAATCGAGCACGTCGCTTCCTCGCACAAACTCCCAAACCAAAATCAATAAATCCCCGTGATTCACCACATTCATCAACCGACACAGCGAATTATTCTTTTTATCACTCAACTTCGTCGCGTATTTGATCTCGCGCTTCACCGCGCCCAGAGGCACGCGCACCTTTGCATCCGAGCCCGTATCGATCACCTTCAACGCGACATCCAAGGACAACGCGCGGTCGACGCCTCGATAGACAATCGCCGTGCCCCCGCGATTAATCTCCTCCAAAACTTCATACCGACCGTTGCCAACCACCGTTCCTCGTGCAATCTCGGTACTCATACGAAATGGTGTCGCGTAATCAAGCGTGTGCGTGCGTCGATGAATGGCGTTCGCGTAACCGACGCTTCGCGTCTCGATCGTATCGCTCTGTGGATACTTTATTACAACAACGTCGCAACGACGCACGTATCTCTCTAGTAGAGATGTTCACTCTGACTGGTGACTTCGATGACGTCTTCGCCGTAGTCCGACGCGTTCGAACGCGGCAGCGTGAGCGTCTTGGACCAAAATCGCATCAACGCCTCCGCCTCGGGCTGGCTCTTCACCATGGCGTGCTCTTTATCGAATTCGTGCACTTCGGCGCCGCATCCGGGATTTCGTCGCACGAGCGCCGCCGCAGTCTCTCGCACGCTTTCAGCTGGAACGACCGCATCGCGCGTGCCCGCGATCAATATCACGGGCGTCGGCGCCTCGTCGCATCGTTCGTACGACGCCGGCTCGAGCGCCGCCGCCGCGACGACGGCGCACCCGCCCAAACGTTCAGTGCCCGTCATGCGCGCCGCCACGTCGAGCGCCACAGTGCCTCCGTCCGAAAATCCAAACAAGTGCACGCGGTTGAGATCCCATCCGCGCTCGTCGCGTAACGTGCGCAGCGCGCGCCGAACCGCCGACGACGCGTGGGCGAGTTGCGACGCGCGCGTCGGCGCATCCGCCCCCTCCAATTCCGACACCATCCACCGCCGTTCGTCGAGCTCGTCCGACTTTGGTCGCCCCGTGCGTCCGCGCTCATCGAGCGTGCCCCCTAACGACCAGATGCACGTGAGCGGGAGATTCAACATCCGTCCAAACTTGGCAAAGTTGAAGTGCTCGTCGTAATCGCCGTGCAGCATGACAAAGATATTTTGCACCACCTCACACGGCTCGCCGGGCGCCCACGACGGGAAGCAGAAGAACTTTGCGAACGCAGCGTCGTAATCGCCATCGCACGGCGCGCATCGCACGGCGTTCCCGCCGCTCGCGTCGGCGGTGCCGTCGCGAAATCCGCGACGCATTGTGGCGCGAATCGGCGCCAATCGGCGCAAATTCGACAAACGGAACGGACGTCGATTCGCGACGTCGCGAGCGGCGCGCGGCGGTGCGTGGCGCGATTGACGGAGAATGGCATGCGCGCGCGCCGCGTCGCGCGTGATTCGTCACGCGACGCACGCGCATGGGTGTGTTCGCGTGCACCACGTGGCGGGTTCGTTCGGCACTGCGTGACGCGCGCGACGATGTCGTCGTCGACGGGGACACCGGCACGGAACGACGACGACGCGCGCGACGGTGACGTCGGCGGCGGGCGAGATGCGTCGGCGTCGGCGTACGCGTACGACCGCTCGGCGTATTACCCACCGTCGAGTCGCGAGCGCGGCGACGCGTCGTTGAATCCATTCCTATTACGACCACCGACGACGACGACGACGACGACGACGACGACGACGCGGGGAGGGGAGGATAAGGTGGAGGACGTGGCGACGGGGACGCCGACCCCGAGTGGGGGGTTTGCGGTGGCCGCGGGCGCGCCCGTGGGGGCGCCGCGGCTGGTGGTGCAGAGCGCGACGATGTACGATTCGCCACCCGCGGCGGGGATTCCAGTGTCGCCGGGACGCGCGGGCGCGGGCGTGGATGGTGGTGGGTTTGGCGCGCGAACGACGATATTTGCCACGCCGCGAGGGGTGTTTGCGTTCGCGGCGCCGAATTTTGATGACCCAGCGTCGCGCGAGGCGATGGAACGCGAGTTCGCCCGCGAACTCGGAACGCCAGAGAGCGAGTTGCCGGCGGATTTAGAACTCTTCATCATGGCGCGACAATTGAGTAGGATCGTGCGATTGTTTGCATTGATTGATATTGTGATGTGCGTGTTGAATGCGATCTCAGGGAGCTCGTATTTTGCGGCTCTTATCCTCGGCCCACTAGGCGGCTTCTCGGGCGCCAAGTTGTACTCCGCGCCCCTCGTCGTGTGGTACTTGGTGTTTTGCTTGCTCACTATTGGGTTGAGAATGTGGGATTTCATCGAAACGAGCGATATGACCCTGCGTGTGCTCGCATTCATCATCATCATGCTTGAGCTTTACATTTCTCGCGTGGTGGTGCGATTCTATGCCGTCTTGAAACAGATTCCGGCGGAGGGACTAGTGTTGCTCAGACAGCTCGACCTCGCATCGAGGATGATGCCGGTGCAACCGGCGCACTATTAAATGATACCGGTACAACCGGCACACCATTAGATTGATTGTAGCGCTTTGTTTGTAGTATGATATTGTACACATGCTATGGATTCTTGTCTATTTAAGGGGAAGGGCGGTCGGCGGCGGCGGCGGCATCAGCTGACGACGATTGATTTTCTGTTGAGCGACTTCCAAAACGCCTTGACTTCGCTCTGCGCGTTTGGTCGACCGACGGTGCCGCAAAAGTTCTTCTCATCACGCCCGCTCGGTACCGCACACGAGCACGCTTGAATTTTCCGAACGCGTCGCAGCACAAACCAGCTTCTCGGCGTGGGCGTGTGTGGGACAAAATCGCTCGACGTCGCCGGCGACAGTGTTTTTTCATCTACACTCGCCGTGGCCACTAATTTCATGTACACGTCGTCATCAGGCGCCCACCCATGCGCACAAAACGTGTCGAGCCACCAACGTCTAGTCTTATACACGGCTCGTTCGTCGCCTGCGATTGACGATGCAACTCTACCATTCAACGTCGCGTGCGCGGCGAAAATCCACGTCGCGCCAATCTTCGCCACACGTGTCGCCTCGTTCACCACTGGATCCACATTCGACGCAGTCTGCGTGACGTGAATCTTACCGAACGGCTCGAACGCGACAAGAAAATCAAAGTGTCCAGTTTTATACGGCAATTTTGTCAACTCTGCTACGGTTGCCTCGCCGCGAGCCAACAACTCGGCGGCGAAACCTTTCATGCTCCCGAGCCTTGGATCGACACCCACGAGATTTATCCCACGCGCTCGCGCGTCGCGCACAAACTGTCCTCCACCACTCGCGAGCTCGAGACCATGCGCATTTGACTTCGACGCGCCGATGCGCTCGACGACGTCCCCAAACGCTCGACAATACTCGCACGCGCGCGCCTCAGCCTCTTCCCTCGACATTCGTCGCACGAACGCCTCATCTTCATCGCCGTACACATACTTTAACGACTGCACCCAAGCCGATTTAATGTATCCATCGGGCGCGGGCGGTGCGAACCGCCGGACGCCCTCGGCGTCGACAAAGCTCGAACTCGCATGGTTAAAAAGCTTGAAATCTTTACACAAGAACGCGACGATGGCGATGGACGCGACCGCCGCGCGCACCGCGCGACCGACGAGACGACGCGGTGGTGATGCGTTCGCATTGTATCGCAGCGTCGCCGCCGCCATGCCCTCGGCGCGCGCGACGGCGAGTGATGAGCAACAAGTCGCCACTTCACACCTCGACCATGGCGCCGACGACGCCTCCGCGCATGGATTTCCGCACCGCGGTATTCACCGCGTGCGCGCTCGCGACGTGCGCGTGCGGGTCGTTGGCTGTGTTCGGGGCGCTCATTCCCGGCCGCGCGCGCGAGTACGTCGCGGTGTTAACGTCGGTCGCGTGCTACGCGAGCATGATTGCATTCGCCTACCGCATCGCGTACACGATGAAGACGCGCGCACCGCGCGATGTGGCGACGATGAAGACCATGATGGTTGAAATCACGCAGACGAATGGGTTTCAGATGATTGTGTATTGCGCCATCGGTGTGCTTGGGATGAAACGACGGCGAGGGGCGAACGCTCCGGCGCTCGCGCCGTTGATTCTGTTGAGCTTTTATCAGCTCGCGGCGACGGCGCACAAGTTTTTCGAACGCGACGGTCGAGGGTACTGGTCGAAACTTGGGTTTTCGCGTGTGTTTGCCACGGCTCAGGCGAATATGGAGCTCGCGTTGGCGATGTGCGCGACGATGGAAATCAGTCTGTTGACGCCAATGTTGTTGGATTTGTTGAGCAAGGAGCACCGATCGGTTTCGCGAGTGTTAGCGTACGTGCAGTTTTTACGCACGCGCTATCACTGCCAGGATAACACGATATATCGAATTAAATTTACCGCGCATAACACGGCGTATTACCATCGCGAAGTATGGTCGACGATGGATGAAAAGCTGTTTCAAAAGCTACCTCGGGCGGCGCGAGGTCGTTTGCAATTTATCGCGACGTGGTTCACTACCCCGAGATGATGAGCTACGGATTTGCGTGCGCGCTCGTGTATCTCTATGTTCATATATGTTGATAGCGTTTGTTCTTGTGTTATTTATGTACCAACTAGTTAATATCGAGGCGGCACGCGGCACGCGCCGATGTGCTCCTTGGCTTGTGCAAACCCAGGGAACATCGGATAATCCACGCTAATACCGTGCTGGTCGATATCGACCAAGCCTGGTGTAACGTATTTACCAACCGTAAGTACCATACCACTCAAATCACTCAATTCGTACACGCTTTGAATCAAACCTTTACCGTACGTCTGACTTCCGACAACAGTGGCGCGACAGTTATCCTTGAGCGCACCAGTTAAAATCTCACTCGCTGATGCACTTCGACCGTTGACGAACACCACGAGAGGGACGCTAGCATCAACTACTGGCTCCGCTTTCGAGGTTGTGATAGCCTTGAGCTTGGTTGGGAGTTCGGATGAAGAACCGTTGCGTGCCGTTTTCGTCGCCGAAACCTCCGTGTCCCGTTTGACGCCGCCCGCGACGACTCGCCCCTCTGTGTACGCAATCGTGCTCTCGGCGGGTAAGAATAATCTAGCAATCTCCACACCAGCTTGCACTAAGCCCCCTGGGTTGTCTCGCAAATCTAAAATATACGCATCCGCGCCCTGGGCGCGCAGCTCTTGCACCGCCTTGGCGACGTCGCGTTCGGCGAGCGAATTAAACTCTCGCAATCTAATATACCCCACGTGTCCACCTTCTAAACGCATACTCACCGGACTCGACGGTGGCGCGAAACCATCCGTGCGCTTTAACTTCATCACACGCGGCGCATCCTCGCCCGCACGCGAAATCGTCAATTCCACGTTTGCGCCCTCCGCCTCTTGAATGAGCGACGACACCGCAAACGCGCTCTTGCCCTTCACGTCTTCCCCATTCACGGCGACAATGGTATCATCCTGCGCCACCCCAGCTTTCATCGCACTCGAATCAAGCACTAATCCTAAAACTTTCACGCGATCCGGATTCTCGGCGTCTTCGGATATATTCAACCCGACGCCCGTGATGTCGTACTTTAACATCGACGTAAACCTCTCCGGCTCGATGAAGCGCGTAAATCGATCCCCCAACGTCCCTAACATATCCTTAATCATATCATACGCATCTTCGCGCGTCTTTGGTGGATTCTCTTCGTGCTCACGCTTGATCGCTTCCCAAGCCGCGCGATCGAACCCATCCAATTCCGACTTGCGCGCCGGAAGAAAGTTGTCAAAAACGAGTCCCCACGCCTCCTCCAGCACCTGCGCGTCCGTCACCACCTCCGTCGACGTCTCGCCGTCGTCCTCGCCCGACCCGCCGCCGTCACCCGACGACGCGTCGGGTGCTTCAGCGACGAACGCCATCGGCATTAACGCGCCCGCATCCGCAGCGGCGTCGCGCGCGAGCGCCAACGGCGTCGAGCTCGCGAGCGCGCCGAGCGCGAGCGCGCACGCCAAGCTCGCCGCTTTCGCGCGCGACGTCGCCATCATCGGCGACATGCGCGCGAGGAACGACGACGACGACGACGACGGTTTCGACGCCGAGGACGACGACGATGGCTTTGGCGCGCGCTCCGGCGCGTCACCGCGCGAGGATGATGATGACGAACGAACGATGACGGTGCGAGACGCTCCACCGCTCAAAGCGCCGCGGCGTGCGGACGCGCACGGCGCGCGCGGACGCGCCACCGACGACGACGACGGCGACGGCGACGACATCGCGCGGTACTCCAGCCAGTGTCGCATCGCGCCTCGTGCGCGCGTCGTCGAGGAATGACGACTACGCTCGGCTGCGGCTGGTCGCCACTGGTCGTCGCACCACTCTCGTGCGCGCGCCGTGATGATGCCACGCGCGGCGACGTGCGCGAGGATATTCACCGCGCTCGTCCTTCTCGGATGCCCGCTGTGCGTGATTACGTCGTCGGGCAAGGCGTACACCGCGGTCGACGGCGTGGCGGCGTTGACGTTTGTGAAACATTCCGACCCGGCGGAGTGGATGCTGACGACGCTGAACGCGCTGTACTATCCTCACGCTCTCGTACGCGAGTGCGTGCGATTGGCGCGGTGTGCGGTGTCGCCGTCGACGTGCGAGGGAGGGGCGTCGTTCGTGGCGCCTGCGTTTGATTACGCTACGGTTGGTGGACAGATTGCCACGACGTCGCGCGAATTGACCAGCGCGTTTGGCGACCAAGCCTTTAAGGAATTTTGCGTGGGATGCGTGTTTGCGTTATTTGGCGCGTTGAAGTTTACGCTAAATGGTGACATAGGGGCATTTGGCATGCTTTCGGGTATCGCGGTGACGTATTCAACGCTTTCGCACGAAGGCGTGGACGCAAACTTGCCGCCGCTGACATGGGTCGCCGCCTTTTTTGGTCTGTTTTCGAGCGGAATACTTGGGAACGCTCGATTGAAACAAGACTAGAATAGCACAATTACACAACGTGTTGAACGGGTTGCTGCATTGAATGGAGTTGACGCATTGAATACAAAGTATTTTACATTTCATCACAACGAGCCGCGTCGCCGCATCTAAATTTTTCTATCGTCTCGCCATTTGAAAAACCCGCAGTCGCACTCACGATTCGTGCGCGGGCCAGCTGGCCGGGAACAGCAGAAGAACACTCTGCCGAAATTTGGGTTGTCTTTTTGCTTCACGGTGCGAATCTTGCATGGTTCGTTATGACCTCGACATTTCGGTGGGGCCATTTTGGCAAACGTATTCGACCACGCCGACCGCGCGTCTTCAGCGCTCATTGCGTGTTGGTCTGTTGCTTTCTTCGCCGTGCTCGCGGGCGATTGCTTCGTCTCTGGCGTCTGTGTCGTTATCGGGGTCGCCTCTACCGCTGGTTTTGGATTTTTTACGGCAAAAAAATCGCGAATGGATTTTTCCGGCGCCGCCTTGCGTTTCGCTGGCGCCTTGACTGACGACGCCGACGTCTTGGCGCGCAATGGTACGGCTAAATAGTCCGGTTCGCGTCCGTTCCCGCTCGCCAAGCTGAAAATTTCGTCTACTTTTGATTGTCTACCAGGGTAGAGCATCGAACATGCAAGTGCTGGCGTGGGTTGACTCGCGTCAAACGTCGGCCACGCGTCGCGCGAGAAAGAACAAAACACTGGCGCGTGGTCGCTTCCGTGATGCGATTGCGCGACGCCAACCGCTCGTACGTACTTCACAAACGCATCATCCATAAGGAAGTAGTCTATTCGCGACCCATAATTGTTTAATTGAGCACCACTCGCGACGTTCCAGCACGTAAAGGCATCATTGACGTGCGGATGCGCCGCGCGAAAGACGTCGGTTAAATGACTGTCGAGCTGCTCGCGCAACCATTCGCGGCTCGGATTCACACTGGTCGGCACGCTCGAAGGTACGCCTGCGCGATCGCGCTGCGCACATGGCGCAATATTCCAATCTCCACACAACACCACGTGTCGTCCGCGCTCGATGAGCGCTTGATATCGCGTCGCAAGCGCCGACAAGAAGTCAGCCTTGAAAAGCGCGCGTTCGGCAACCTTTTCGTCCATCATCGCATCACCGAACACCGCGGGCACATACACCGTGCACAACACGAAAGTTCCAAAATCAATCCAAAGCGCACGTCCTTCGCTATCGAGTTCCTTCTGTCGCGCGACGTCGTGCGCAAACGGCGCGTCTTCTCCGACGGCAAAAACCAACCGCGACGCCGTTTTGTCGTCTACGCGCCCGCGACGGCTCCCACACACCCCTTCTTCGATCGCCACCGGTCGCAATCGCGACGTGCGCCAATAAATAGCCACCCCAGCGTAACTATCCTTCCCTTTGGCGTCGCACACAGAGTGCGCGCTGTCCCACGCGTCCTCAACGCGCCCGACGCTCGCGACGTCGAGCTTCGTAAGCTTTGTCTCTTGCACGCACACGACGTCGACGTCACCGAGCGCGCGCAAGAACGCATCGAGAGAGCCGTAGCCGAGCGCGCGGCGAACACCGTGCTGATCGGCGCACGCGCTCGTCGCGTCCGCGCGCCGTTCGCACAGGTTTTTAAGCCCGCGCAAACCAACGTTAAAGGAGCAGAGCGTGGCCCGCGACGACGACGACGACGACGTCGATGGGACGTTCTCGTCGCCTTCGGGGCGCGGGAACGCATCGGTAGCGTACGGGTCTACGTCAACGAGGCGGACGTCGCGCGGCATGGCGACGTCCGCTCTCGCGTCGACGACTGAGGCGGTGATACCGTGGTGCTCAGTTTTGCGCAGTGGTTGTTACAAGACTAGTTTTACCCAAGGCATGTCGCTATTTTCGGCGTTTTCTACCAACGCGAACGTGACATCCGCCGTGGGCACGGAGAGTGACAGTTGCTGTAAGTTGCGCTGGGTGCTGGAATCGGATAAGATCAAATGTGTCGAACGTAGACGCGACGCGATGCGCGTGCCGCTCCCGATGGGTGGCTCGGGAACGTTTACCCGAACATCTTTACACATGAGTTTCATGATTTGCATCACCGTGCCCATGTCTACCGTAGTCGTTCCAGCCATTTGAAGCGATTTTACCAATGCCACGAGGAACATGCGCTCATAGAAGCTCGCGGCGTGAATCAATTTCATATGCGGGCCGTCAAACATTTCACTCTGCGCCTGTCGCACGTCCTCCATGGTGACCTTTTCCGTACGAGCCTTGGCGCGCGCAGCAGCACCTTCGGCGCTCGTATCTCCTGGAGTCGCCGAAGTGATCTTCTCAACGTTAATTCTTGCCTCGGCGACTTCCGCAGCTCGACGCGCGAGCTCGAGAGCGCGACGGGCGTCGCCATTAACCGAAGCCACCTTTCTGCAAATCAAATCCAACGTCGACGGCGCGTACGCATCGCTGCATCCTTCCAAGCTCTCTAAACGAGACGTCACAATCTTCTTCAG
>JACLAB010012913.1_pt1 | contig 25471 bp, 18 predicted proteins | sample 8027921 | NCBI WGS metagenome assembly JACLAB01 (sample SAMN15725117, study PRJNA655200) | protist metagenome | isolation source: fluorescence activated cell sorting (FACS) single amplified genomes of... | place: USA: West Boothbay Harbor, Gulf of Maine | collected 2000-07-19
GTCTCGTCGCGCGCCACCTCACCGTGCGCTCGCCTGACCCTCACGAAAGCCAAAGCAACCTTTTGGATTATTCGCGCGCTATCCGTATCTCGCACGTGCGCACTTTAATGCCAATCGAACGCCCGTCGCCTGTCGACTATCGACCTCGCGACCTCGCGACGGACGACGACGGACGAACGGGTCACGGTACACGCGTCACGCGTCGTCGTCGTCACGCGTCGTCGTCGTCACGCGTCGTCGTCGTCGTCGTCGAGACGCGCTGTGACGCGCGCCGTCGACCGTGTGACGACGACGACGGGTGCGCTTTTATGACGCGCGTGTTCGACGCGTATTCAAACACGCGTGCGCGCTATGTGCGTGCGCGCGTGTGTGTGTTCGACGACGACGTCGTCGGACGGACGGTGGGCGACGAATGACGACGATGGGGGCGACCGTGCCGTCGCCGTCGTCGTCGTATACGTCGTCCACGCGTCTCGACACACCTCGTCCGTCGCCACGCGTGTGATTCCACGCCCGTCGTCGTCGTATACACGTCGTCTCGGTCGTCGTACGCGTCGTCTCGGTCGTCGTCCGAGACACCCACAGCCGCGAACGCGTAACAACCACCACCCACGCGTCCGTCCGGGTGCGCGCGATCGGCAGATCGGCAGATCGGCAAATCGGCACATCGCGTGGATTTGCCGCGAAAAATGAACATCGAATAATCACGGATGCCGTCGGGGGATGGGTGGATGTCCATCCGACCGCGTGGGTGTTGATTTTTGGCACATCACGCGGCGCGTGGGTGCGGAATGACTCGTAGTGGACGTGTGATTTTAGCCATGTGGGTGTGCGATGTGGGATATGGGTGTGGGTGCCGTATGTCCGATCGCCGTATGTCCGATCGCCCGACGTCCCATCCATGAATGCATGCATGAATGAATGCATGAATCCATCGCCCGCGCGGTCGCGTGGTGGTGGGCATGGGACCACGCGGTGGCATAACGGGACGCGTCTGGACGTGCGAATTCAACACTCAGCGTGTGTGTGTGTGTGTGTGTGTGTGTGTGCGTGACTGTGTGTGTGTGCGTGTGCGTGTGTGCGTAATCAACGAGGAGGCACGATGATGACGACGACGATGACGACGACGACCAAACCCTCTGCGTCGGGGTTGACGATGCGCCGCGCGATGACGATGACGTCGTCGTCGATGCGCGGTAAGGCGGCGTCGGTGCGCGTGCCGCACACGCGTGCGGCTCGTGCGTTGCGAGTGTGCGCTGGGAAGGAGTATTCGTTGACGATTTTACCCGGTGACGGCATCGGGCCGGAAATCATGAAGGTGGCGTTGGCGTGCATGAACGAAGTCGGGCGCAAGCACGACATTACGTTTAATTTCACTGAAGCCTTGGTTGGTGGTGCGGCGATTGATGCGCACGGTACACCGTTACCGGATGAGACGCTCGCGCAGTGTAAAGCGTCCGATGCGGTGTTACTCGCCGCCATTGGTGGTTACAAGTGGGACTCGTTGCCGAGCGCGCAACGCCCCGAGCAAGGCTTATTGGGCTTGCGCGCGGGTTTGGGCGTGTTTGCAAACTTGCGTCCGGCGAACGTGTTGCCGCAACTCATTGATGCGTCAACTTTGCGTCGTGAGGTTGTCGAAGGCACGGATATTATGGTTGTTCGTGAGCTCACTGGGGGGATTTATTTCGGCAAGCCGAAGGGCTTTGGCGTGAACGAAGCCGGCGAACGCATCGGTTTCAACACGATGGTGTACTCTGAACCTGAAGTCGACCGAATCGCCAAGGTGGCGTTTGAAATCGCTCGCAAGCGTCAAGGCCGTTTGTGCTCGGTGGAAAAGGCGAACGTGTTGGAGGTGAGCCAGTTGTGGAAGGAGCGCGTGATTAAGGTGCACGAAGACTTCAAGGATGTCGAGCTTTCGCACATGTATGTCGATAACGCCGCGATGCAACTCATCCGTCGTCCGACGCAGTTTGACACCATCGTCACCGGTAATATCTTCGGTGACATTTTGTCCGATGCGGCGTCCATGTTGACGGGTTCCATCGGTATGTTGCCGTCGGCGGCGATTGGCCTTGAAGGTCCGGGCTTGTACGAACCGGTGCACGGCTCCGCCCCGGATATCGCGGGTCAAGACAAGGCGAACCCGTTGGCGCAAGTTTTGAGCGCGGCTATGTTGTTGCGTTACCAATTCGGTGAAGAAGCCGCGGCGGCGCAGCTCGAAAAGGCGGTGAATGATGTTTTGGATGACGGCTACCGCACGGGCGACATCATGCAAGAGGGCAAGACGCAAGTTGGGTGCGTCAAGATGGGCGAATTGCTCCTCGAGAAATTGGCCAAGTAGGTTGCGATATTAACTTAATACACACGTACACATGAAATTTATTCATCGTACTACAACAACATCATCATCATCAACTACAACAGAACAACAATTGCGGTGGAAAATAATTTACGAAAGTGCGTGCTTTTCTAAAATTGAGCGAGCATGTCGCGCGCCGCTCGACGACTAGCTGAGCTTCGTAAGCCTCCTCGGCGAACGCGTTCTTGGAGATTGAATGTTTGTCTCAACACATCTCGAACGTCCTCGGCTCTGCAGAGCTCATCTAAGATTGGTAACAGCGACAACAAATGGTTATCCGTCTGGTCGTCGTACCACGACTCGATCGGAATGCCGTTGTCTACTTGTAAGCTAAACGCTTGCGGTGAGTTATCGATTATGATGGTCTTCTTCAAATCGCGCCCGAGCACGGTAAGATCTTTCATAAAGTTCCCCTCGTAGTTCACGCACGAGTCTCGGAAAATACGATGCTTGAACCACTTATTCTCGGGGTCGAGTACGTCGAGTAACTTGTCCGCGTACACGCGTTGAGACGCCGTGAAGACGACAATTTCAAATCTTTCCGATACGAAATCCATGAAAGTTTCGAGATGTGGCCGCTTAGCCACGCGTACTTCGTGCTCTTGTCCATTAAACAGCACTGGAAAGGAAAAATCAAAAAATTCCTCTGTGTTTTCCAAGTTTGAATGCACGAGCGTCTCGTCCAAATCCAGCACGAGCGTATTGGGAAACTCGTCTCTCGCCCGAAGCGCCAACACTGGCCCACGCTTCGGTCGCACATAATCTCTCGGGTCACTGTACTTGAGGTTGTAAATGAATGCCCATGGATCGTACTCTTCATCATACTCCTCATCTGGCTCAAACGCCGCCTCTTCCGGAGTCATGCCAAATCGTTCCAGGTATTCGCGCGCCGACATGAGCTCGCCGCCCAGCAGCTCGACGTGTTTGTCGTCAATGTCGTGCATGCCCGCGATCGATGCATGCATGGAAGGTATCGGTGGAACATCTATATCAATCTCTTCTCCCTCGTCTATAGAGGCTGCGATCGCCGCCTTCTTCGCGGCAGCCTTTTTAGCCTTGCGCGTCCGCGTCTTGGATGTCTTTTGCGTCCCGCCGCTGCTGAAAAAGGAAAACATGGGCGAGAAAATCGTGTCTAAAATCTTTCTCGACCCAGAGCGCTTGAGCTTACCTGAGGGCGATGCGAGCACATTCCGCGCCGCTGCCTCACCACCATTATCGTCGTCCGAACTATCACCCGCTCCAAACGTCTTTGCCAAATTCATCGGAGGCACTCTGTCCGCCTCGGCGATGCCCGCGCCCGTCTTGCGCACCGTCGACGTTTTCCTCACCGAACTCGTAATAAACGACGCCGACGCATCGCTCATGGGTTTAATCTTCGACCCAGGGGGCGTGCTCTGCCCCGACCCCGACCCAGCGCTCGTCGACGCCACATCCGCCGTTCGTTTCGCTCGTTTCGATTGCCCGTCGCTCGTCTCTGGAGACGACGCCGACTCCCCGCGCGCGCGCTTCCCGTCGCCATCCTTACGACTCAGCGACTTGAACAATTTCATGGCGCTACCCATTAAACTCGTTGAGTTTCGTCGTTCCTCGCCCGAATGCCTGTATATACCATACGAACCCACGCGTCAGTGACTTACGCGTCCCGTCCCGCAGCCGCAGCCGCAGCCGCATCAGCATCTTTCGCGCGTCATCACGCAAAACGCAAACACACAAGCGCTCCGAACACGAACCTCGACGGCGAACTCGCGTCGTAATCACCATCATCACCATCGTCGTCGTCACTCCCGTCCCGTCGCGTCGACATCGTCCCAGGTTACGACACGCGCACGCCAAAACGTCGATTCAAATGTCACGCGTTCGTGTGCGCGAATGACGTGACGTATGACGACGACCGATGGGGTTTCAGACGACGCACGCGTGCGTGATCACTCGTGCACCGTCGTCGTTCGTCAACTGTCGCGTGCGCGCGCGGGTCGTGTTCACCGCGTCGTGGTGTAAAGCGTGCGGCGACTTTTGCATTCCAAATTGTACGGTTTCGCCTCTAGTACCCCTCCAGTCGACGGGCGCGCGCGCGTTTTGACATACATTTTTGATTGATATATCACGCTTGATATAAAGCGTGATTGGCCGATGCGAGTGAAATAATACAAATCACGCCCGCGATGCGAGCGATGTCAGACGACGGCGGATGTCGTCGTCGATGGGTGTGATTTTGGCGCGAAGAAGGCGGCGATGGATGGTTGGGCGCGACTGTTGACATCCGCGGCGTCGCGCGCGCGTTTGCCCGCACCAGAGTGCGCGATGGTGCCGACGCCGGCGCGTGCGATGTTTGCGTAGAGCTTCTGCACGCTCGTGCTAAAGACGGCGTCGCGTTCAAACGCGGATGCGGGGTACCATTTTAATGGTTGCGTCGACGTCGACGTCGATGTCGCGTTGGCGTCATCGATGATGATGATGTTTTCTTTCTCGTCTTTCTCGTCTTTGTCTTCTTCTTTGATGACGGTGACGAGGTCGTAGAGTTGATAGTGCATCACTTGACGAATGTGCGAAAACACGTGGATAATTTTCCCGCGCTTGGCGTCGACGGCGACGGCGCTCGAGGCGTCGCCGATGAGGGATGCCGACAACGACGCGAGGGCGTCACGCAGGTCTCGGCTCGGTCGAGCGCTAAATACCTCGTCGTTTTCTTCCGCGATTAATACGTTTGGAAACTCCCATAATCCGGCGAGTAAGCCTTTTGCCGGACGTTTCTGTAACAAGAATTCATCCTCGTCGGCGTCGGCGCGGCGTCTTCGAATGACGACAAACGCGCGTTGTTCCTCGCGCTTCGGCGCCTTCTTCGCCGTCTCTGGGAGCTCTGTCACCTTGAACGCACCGCTCGTGCGTTCTTCTTCTTCTACGCCTTTGCACCACGCCCGCAATGGACACTGCTGGCACTTTGGGTTTTTCGGCGCGCACGTCGTCGCGCCGAGCTCCATCATCGCTTGGTTGAAATCACCCGCGCGCGCGGGATCGACAAACGCATCTGCGACGGCACGAATCTCTTTTGCCGCTGTGCCTTTCAACGGATCACCTCTAATCATACATGCTCGCGTTAATACGCGATATACATTACCATCCACCGCTGCGGCGGGCGTGCCGAACGCGATGGACGCCACCGCGCTCGCCGTGTACGGGCCGACGCCCGGGACTTTGAGCAAGCCTTCAACGTCGCGCGGATACTTCCCCCCGAGCTTATCTCGCACGTATTTGGCGCCTTCGAGTAAGTACTTTGCACGTCTATAATATCCTAACCCAGCCCACTCTTCGTTGACTTCATCTTGCGTGGCGTTTGCTAAACATTCCGCCGTCGGCCACCGCGTCGTCCATCGTCGCCAATATTCGGCGACGCGTTCAATTTGCGTCTGTTGGCTCATAATTTCGCTCACGAGCACGCCATAGGCGTACTGATCATCACTCATCACACCAACACGATCGTCGTTGCCGTGTTCAAACGCTCGCTCGCGCCATAATTCTGCCAAACGTCTCACCTTTGCGTCGTCGTCCTCGCTCGTCGACGCCGTCGTCGGTTCAAATTTCGCGTCGACGTCCTCGTACGCCAACTGCTGTGTGGCCCGTCCTCGTCGTCGCCAAGGTAAATCACGCTTGACGTCATCATACCACGATAATAACTTTTCTCGCGCGTCTATCACGTTCGCGTCGTCATACAATCCACCTTTGCGTCGGCGTTCTCCGTCGCGTTCGTCATCTTTATCTTCAACGAGAACAACGTCGTCATCTTTTCCAACGTTTTGGGCGCGCATGACGCTGCGCTGTGCGCGCTGCTGAAGGTCACAGACGTTAGCACTGTGATGGGCGGTGTCGCCTTTGCGGTGTCGTGGACGTGCGCGTTGGGTGTGGGACGTGAGTCGTAGGAGCGACGCGCGCATGCGACGAACGCCGGCGAATGAGGTTGCGGACGAGCGCTCGTCGCTTTAAAAGAAAACAATGGATGCGTGATACAAAATACTACGTGTGCGTGCGCGTTGTGTGTGTTGCGTGTGTGCGTGCGCGTATATGCACGCACGCACACACACCGCGCACGCGGTGAATGAACGAGCTAGAAAAGACTTTGCGCGCGAGACGCGCGTCGACGAGGCGAGCGAGCTCAAGACCCGCCTCCGCTCCCAATTTCTAGCCAACTATTCTCCACAACCGCGGCGACGCGCTTATTATACGCCCGTCTGTTTTCGTTATACAACGCCGCGGCTTCAGAATTCGCCGGAGAATTCGGATTCGGATCGCACAGCAACGACTGGATGGATGTTAAAATCGCCCCGACGTCGTAAATCGGGCTCCACTGATTTTGTAAAATATCCAAGCAAATTCCTCCGTCGTTGTATATATTCGGATGAAACATCTTCGTCACAAACTTCACCACCGGTGCTTTGTTTGGGTACTCTTCGCTAAACGCAATCGTGAGCTTAAACGTCCCGCCTTCCCAAGGCGTGCCTTCGGGTCCGAAGATCACCGCGTGCCACGCCATGATGTTCGACTCGCTCGGTGTCCCAGAAATCCCCGCCGGTGGATCCGTTTGTAAGCGCTTAAAGTCGCGCATCAGGCGCTTACGCGCGGGCGTTGACATGACGACGGCGACGGCGACGACGACGACGACGACACAAGAGCAGGTGTGTGTCTCGAGGCGTGTGACCTACGACGCAACCTTCTCGCGACGACGACGACGACGCTTCTCTCGACGGCGACGCTCGGTGACAGTCGTTCGCTAAGCTCGCCAAATCGCTGCCTTCGTCCACGGCGCGCGCGATGCACCGCGAACGCCCGCGTAGTGCGTCGACGAATGTCGCGGGTGGTCGTTATGCCCTCTATTCAAGAAGCTTTGCGTCTCTGCGAAATGATTTACACGGGCTAATGAAGTGATTATACAACTATTGCCCACGCACGAGGGCGGCGGCGAGCTCGGCACGAATGTCATTTTCAATGACGGCGCGGATTTCGGCGCGTAAGTTTGACACGGCGCGCTTGGCGGCGTTGGATGGCGTCGCGCGACGTTCGGGTCGCGGCTCGATGTCGAGCGCGCGCGAGGCGAGCTCAGCGCGTAATTTTTCGATTTCCGCAGTTTTCACGGTGAGTAAGGTTTCGAGCTCGACTGCACGATCGTGGGCTTTCGCGCGTTCGCGGCTTTCGAGGAGTACGGCGTACTCTAGCGCGTCGCGTTCTCTCTCGCGTTCGGTTTCGAGCGCCTTTGCGCGTTCTTCGGCGTCAACTTCGCTCGCGGCTAAGGCGTCGAGTAAGTCCTCAATCTCACTCTTCTGTGCGTCCGCGGTGGCGGCGAGATCTTTCATAAACGCAATCATTTCACGTTTGCGTTCGCGTTCGCGATGACGCGACGTCGACGTTGACGTCGACGTTAACTTTGCGCTCTCAGCCGCTCTCGCCTCCGCGGCGCCACCCGCGCCGCACCCCTGACCATCACCATCTCGCCGTTCGTGGAGATAATATAAATCCACACCAACACTTTGTTCGATGAGCGACCTCGCGCGTCGCAGCGGCGTCGGTGCCCTCGTCGTCTCGGTCGTCAACCTCGACGTCGTCCCGAGCGGGGACAACGGCGCGCGCGCTCCTCTGTCATCCTTTGCCCCAACGCGAGTCCCCGCCGTCGGCGTCATCACCTTCACCGCGTGATAATACCCCGGGTCGTCATTCTCTTTCGCACTCGCCCACACGCGCTCCTGTCGTCGTCGTCGGCGGCGCACAGCTTCGTCATCCAATTCGTCGGTTCTGTTCCCACGCTGCGTGTGGTCACCTTGGTGGTCGTGTACATCGACGTGTACATCGTGCGCGTCGTCGCGCGATGACGACGATGGGCGCGCGTTGGTGTCATTGAACGCCTGCAACGCCACGGGTAACGCCCGGCGGTGCATGCTCGCGTGGGCGCGCGACAGTGACGACGAATGCCCATGGGGGAACCAGGTGTACAACACGCAAAAAAAAAATGAACGACTTGGCTACAAGAGGCTACGGGATTTAATAATACGGCTATGTGGATGTTCATCGCGGTAGTGGTGGTGGTGGTGGTACGTTCATCATCATCGATGACGGCGGAGGCGGTGGGAACGCGCCCATGAGGGCAGACGGAGGCGGGGGAATCGCGCCGCCGAACGCGCGACTCGCCGAGGCGCCGGGCGCCGCGCCGGCGCTTCGACGAAACGTAATTTGACACGTGTACGTCTTTAAATCCTGATCCCAGTGCGTGAAGAATTTCTCACGCCCAGCCTTGTCGATATCAACGTTTGGCACTTTGAACGCCACGACTTCGTACGGTTCAGCGGCAAAAATGATGTATTGATAGCGCTTGTCCCAGGCTTCAACCTTTTGCTCGTACGCGCTCATAAACCTATACCTCGGCGAACCGCCCTGTTCAATCTCGGGATAGTCTATTTGGAACAACAACGAGCGCTGACGCGAGCGCGGATCGTATTGCTTAGTGACTCTGTACCCTGGCCGTCCAATCTTAGCCGTACGCCGGGGTTGAATCTTCGTATGCGCCGGAGCGGCGACGACGAGGTCCGCGGCGTCTCGCGCCGCGCGTTTGGCTAAATTCTGTTGGTGTCGTTTCCCTTGCGTGTGCGCCAAGTAGTTACCCTCGTTGGAATGTAACGTCAAGCACAATTTACACTCATAACTGTGACGCGCGTGAAACACACGACGACGATATAGTAGACACGGTCAGTACTTTAGAACACGAAAGCGACGCGACGCGAGCGTTCCACGGATGCATTCACTCATGCATAAACAACTCGCGCGAACGCGACGCACACACGACACGCGCGCGATACACAACGCCACGCGCGCCGACGACGATAACGACACCGACACCGACGACGCACCTCCCCAAATGATTCTTCATAAAGTACGGATCTTTCGCTAAATCAATCGTCTCCAGCGCCAACCGCCGCAAACGTTCGCGTCGATCGATCGCGCTCGCCTGCGCGCTCGCCACGCCACCGCTGCCAACCTTGGAGCCGACATCGCGCGCATCCATAAACGACATCTTCGTTCCGCGCGCTCGCGCACTCGCTTTCGCGCGCGCGCGCGTGTGCGGCGCGAACGCATCCGTCGTCGCCCTTGAGGCGCGCGTGCGCCTCTGTGCCAGGTGGCACAAAAACGGAATATTCCTATAGGCAAACAGTATAGAGAATCGCACACTCGGGGGTGCTCGATGACGCCCGAAAACCACACGCGCGCGCCGCATTGCGCGCCTCCGCCGGCCGAGGACGACGACGACGATCGATCGATCGTTCGACAGCGGCGATGGTGATGACGATGTCGATGTTCGCGACGCGCGCGACGACGTGCGCGACGACGAGGACGACGGTGCGGCGCAGGAGAGGTCGCGTCAACGCATCTTCATCCGCATCAGGGCTGAAGACGACGGTGACGACGATGACGACGACGACGACGATGCCGGTGGCGCTGGGTCGGGTGATGTCGACCGCGTGCGTCGTTCGTGGTGCGAGCGTTCGCGCGCACGCGCGACGAGGGAAGGCGTCTGCGCCGCCGGCGCCCGCGCGAGAGGTTGAGCCCGAGAACGATGAGGCTGGGGCTGACGAGGTTGAGGACGCGGATGCGGATGCGGATGGCGTCGTCGTCGGCGATGGAGACGGTGTTGAGGGCGCGAGTACGGAGTCGTTGACGATTGATGAGCTCGCACAGGATGTTGATGTGGTGGAGGAGGAGTATGAGGAGCTTACGGTGCTTGGTCGGGTGTCGGAGACGGTGCGCGCGGCGGGTGAGAACCCCGGCGTGCGCAACTTGGGCGCGCTCGGGTTGTTCTTCTTGGCGAGTACGTTTGCGTTTTCGTGCTACAAGGTGTTTCGTAAAGCGACGAGTGGGAGCGCGCGTAGAAAGCGCACGGTGAATAAGAATGTTGAGGTTGTGGAGCGACTGAAGAACTTTTTCCCGCACGAACGCGGGAGCGTGAACAAGGGCGTGGTGCGAGGCATCGCGATGAAGACTGGGTACTCGAGCGCGGAGATTTTCCGCAAGTACTTGCGATACAAGCTCACTGAAGAAGCGTTTACGCTTGATTTCGTAGCGGATGTATTGGCGCTTAAGACAGCGTGTGCGTTGACTGGGGAACAAGTCAAGGCGGTGCTCGTCGAGACGGGTGAGCGCATGTTCAAAAAGTACGGTACGCTCATGACGGATTTGTCTGGTATGACGACGTCTGGTGTAGAGCGAAAAATTGATGGTGCTGGGAAGTTTGCCAAATTGATGTATTTGGCTGACCTCGAGGAGTTCATTGACAAGGAACAGGGTGAGGAGACGATGCTCAAGTTGAAGGAGACGTTTGGCGCGACGGATGAAGATTACAACAAGTTGCGCATCACCGCCCTTGGTTCGGAGGATATTGACTTGAGTGCATTGCAAAGCATGATGGGCAGCTCGTCCAATAATACAGTTACCGAGGCGTCTAGCGCTGATGACGCAAAGATTCCCATTGATAGCGATGACGCCGACGAATAAACAAAGTCACGTGTCATTTTGCAAAAAGTTCGCGTTTTGTTGCGCCGCTTAGTAATTTAATACACACACAAACACACACACCGTTGTTCAACTTACGCAATCCTTTTTACAATCAGCCTCTTCATCCATCGCGGCGCGATACAAAGCCCTTTGATCCTTTTGGGACAAAACCGCGTCGACGTGACCCGTCAGCGCTGCACAATTACGCGCGGGGGTGGGCCTCAGCCGACGTCCGCCGTTACGGTCACGAGGTGTGCATCTCCAACGTTCAAGCACAAAGGGAACGTAGCGCTTCTTCTCGACGCGCGCACCGCCGTCTGCCTCGTCGGCGTCTGTCCCGTCGCGTGTGATTTTCTATTTGATTTTGGTTGTTGCCGCGATTCAGCAATCAGTTCTTACCAGCAATGTCCGGAGGTCTCCCCGCGCAGTTCGCGACGTCATGCGCGGTGACGAACCGTGAAAACGTCGTGGTGTGCGACACCGGCACTGGGTTCGTCAAAGCCGGGTTTGCTGGGGATGAAACCCCGCGCGCGTTGTTCCCGTGCATGGTTGGACGACCGACGTTGCGGTACGAAGAAAATTTATTAGATGATGGCGAGGTGATGAGGGACGTGTACGTTGGCGCAGACGCGGCGAAACGTCGGGCGAATTTAGAAGTGACGTATCCGGTGACGAATGGCGTGGTGAGGGATTGGAGCGATATGGGATTGGTGTGGGACCACGCGTTTGAGACGCTGGGATGCGACACGCGCGAGTGTAAAGTCATGCTCACGGATCCACCGCTCAATCCCAAGGCGAATCGGCAACAGATGGTGTCGACCATGTTTGAAACGTATGGATTTAAGGGTGCGTACGTGCAAGTGCAAGCGGTGTTGACGTTGTATGCTCAAGGATTGTTAACCGGAGTCGTCGTGGATTCTGGCGACGGCGTCACGCACGTCGTACCAGTAGTGGATGGATTTTCGTTCCCACATCTCACGAAGCGATTAAATGTCGCTGGGCGACACGTGACGACACGGATGATTGATTTATTGACTCGACGTGGGTATCCACTCAATCGCTCGGCGGATATGGAGACAGCGCGTTTGATTAAAGAGGAGCTGTGCTACGTCGCGTACGATTACAAGAGAGACTTACAACTAGCACGAGAGACTACGGCGACGAATGCATCGTACACGTTACCCGATGGTAGAGTCATTAAATTTGGCCCCGAACGATTCATGGGTCCCGAGTGCTTGTTCCAACCTGAATTGATTGACGTCGAAGGTGCGGGGATTTCTGAACTCGTCTTCAAGTGCATACAAGAAAACGAAATCGACAACCGACGTTCGTTGTACCAACACATCGTTCTCTCTGGAGGGAACTCTATGTATGCTGGATTACCATCTAGACTCGAACGGGACATCAAGCGCTTGTACCTCAAGAACGTGTTGAACAACGACAAGGAGGCGTTGAAAAAGTTCAAGCTCAAAGTTGAGGCGCCGGCGCATCGCAAGCACATGGTCTTCGTCGGCGGTGCCGTCTTAGCGGACATCATGCGCAGTAAAGATGACTTTTGGATTTCAAAGCAAGAGTACGAAGAGCAAGGCATCGAGCGCGCGCTTCAAAAGTGCGGAATGTAGCGGCGTCGGCGATAATGTGATACTAATAATACATTTCTAGTCGAGAGTCTTGCGCATGCGGTGCTGCACCAGCCGTAAAGGGTCGCACACCACATCTACAATCGACCCACGCGGTTCTATCTCATATCCTAAATTGCGATACATGGTAATCGCCGAAGCATTCCAGTAGTTTACGGACAACGTCAGCGCTTCGACGCCAAACGCTTCGCGCCCAAACTTTTCCGCCTCCATCATCAGCGCCCTCCCTATCCCCCGTCGCCGATGTCTCTCATCCACGTACACGCTCGACACGAACACCGACGCGTCTACGTCGCCAGCACGTCCTCGTCGCCAGCACACCAATCCACCAACTTCATCGTCATCACCTTCACCATCTTTCGCGCGCGCGACGGCGACGATGCGCGCGCGATTGGCCGACACCGCCGACGCCGACGCATTCGGCGCGCATCGTTTGATGGCGTACGTCGCCGCGACGGGCGTCACCGCGCCCGGGCCCATGGCGCGCGCGCGACACTGACGACGCGCGCCAACCGCCCGCTGCGAACGACACTCGTTGACGCGTCGCACCGCGCCACCGCGAGTCGCACCGCGCCCGCGATGCGCGCGCGATACACGGAAATAAAGAACCAATTCGCCGCGAGCCGCGAACGGGTGTCGTCCGCGCTCGTCGATGCGCTGGCAAAGACGAATGTGATTGGCGATGAGCGTTCAGCTGACAGCGACACCGGAACTTCCGCGAGCGCATCGACGTCCAGGGCGTCTCTGTTTGGCAAACGCGAGCGTAAACTAAAAACACGCATCGCGATTGACGATGCGTACTACGTTGGTGATCAAGTCGACGACGACGCGGGTGGTGCGGTGGATAATCTTGTGCGCTTTGTTGACGACTCAGTGTCTTTGGGAGCCAACGTCGGCGCGGCTCCGCGCGCGCTCATCACGATCACGCGCGGTACGCAGATGTCGTTTGCGGAAAATAAATCAGTATTCATCGTTGCACGCATCGTACGCGGTGATGGCACGCTCAAGGGTCGAAGAATCGTCACAACATCGCGAAGTAAGACGCGCGAGCCGGTGTGGAACGCCACGCGGGATTTCGCGTGCGCGGTGGACGACGACGACATGTTATGCGTCGATGCGTATCAAGGATCGAGCGTGCGCGGGATCGACCGCGCGACGCTCATTGCCCGAGGTCAAATTACCATGCGTGCACTCACGCGCGCGGGAAATGCCGAAGTGGCGGTGCGATTACGAGGGAAATTAGAACTCGACGGTGAACGATTCGGCGCGTGCATGGTGCGCTCGGACCGCGCGCTCGATGTCGCGTTAAAGACAACCAAGCGCGTGTTTTTTGTACGACACGGTGAAAGCAAGTGGAATGAAGCGCAAAGAGATATTAATATTGCAAACATGATGCGTTTTGACCATCCATTGACGTTGGCTGGGGTGCAACAGGCGCAAGCGTTGGGAAGCCGAGCCGCCGTGGCGTGTTCGCACGCGCGGCAGGGCGTGCTCGTGCACGCAAACATTAGCGATTTGTCCCCACCCACAATGTCTCCACCGTCTGGACCGTCGTCGCCGATGAGCCAGCGCGCGATGAGTGATATGGAAAAGTCTGCGGGTGAGGCGCTGTGCGCGTCGTATGAGAGTTGCACGACGTGTTACGTGTCCCCGCTCACGCGCGCGGTGCAGACGGCGTGCTTTTTGCTGCACAGTCATCCAAACGCTACGGGGTCTACGATGCGTCAAGTGTGCTTGCAGAGCATTCGCGAGATTAAAGGCGTGGGTGGTCTCGACACCGTTGGCATTGCCCAAGGCGATGGCGTCATTGCGCGAGCGCAACAAAAGGTGGCGGAATTAATCAATGCGCATTCGGCGTCGCAATTGTTGAGTCGCGGCGTGACGTTTGACGTAAATGACGCCGTCGGGCAATGGTGGACGAGCGAGACAGATTCCGATTCTACGCAAGAGGTTGAAGAACGCATCGTTGATTTTCTTGAAACCATCAGATTTGACACGAGCGGCGATGCGGTGATTGTTGTCGGGCACAGTTTGTTTTTGCAGCAATTCGTGTCTCGCGTGGCGCCAGAGCTGGCGGCGTCACAAGACGGCGTCGTCGGTGTGACTCCCGCGCAAGCGATACCGCAACCCGCGGCGAATCCGTTTGACGATATTCCAGGTATTAATCCGTTTGCGCAGCCGGCGGTGGATCCGTTTGCGGTGCCACCAAAACCGAACGATTTCGACGCGCTGTTCGCCACAAACGCCAGTAAATCGAGCGGCGCAGACGACATCGCGTTCACGCCCTTTGTACCGTCTGTCGCACCCGTCATGGCGCGCATCGATGAGCGAAGAGATAAAAAGAAAATATTCGAGAAGCTCATGAATGCGAAGTTGTGTAACGCCGGGTGTGTGGCGCTTGATTTAGAATTCGATGAGAGAGGTCGAGCGACGCTCGTCGACGCCTCGCTCGCCTTTGGCAGCAAATTTGTGTAAATTAGACTTCATGGACTGCAATATAGTCTGCATTGTAACGCTAAGTGCTATAGATTGGGTGCTAAGCACCACCAACTCATTCTGTGTCTTGGGAGAAAAACAGCGTCAGGCAATGTCATCAAGGCGTTGAGTCGCAACGAACAAAAAACAAGTAAACGGCGCAATACATCTCTCAGGAGCGCACCCGTGGGTAACGCTAGGACTAATCATCAACCGGGTATCAAACCGTAACAGTCCGCCCGTCACAGTTGTCATCATCGAGATTTCACCGCCGTTTCTATTGATGTTGATTCACGAACACAAAACAAACTAAAACGCACCGTGCTACATCACCTTATGAATGGTGCCGACGTCGACGTATTTGTCCGTCGTCAACGCGGCGTCTAAATCACCCCACCATTCGTACAAGAATCTCTCCGCAATTATCCTAAACCACGGACTCCAACGCAAACCACTGGTAGGATCCATCATACTCTTCAGCTCACTCGCACTCACCCACTTCGTGGCGTCGATTTCATCCGCGTTCACATCCATCGGAAGCGTCTCGCCCACGCGCGGCACCTTGACGAATAAAATGTAATCCATCTCGTGTTCGCCCCACGTTCCTCCAACGGGTTGATTCTCGTGCTCTGCAAATTCATCCTTGGCGCAATAATGCAATCGCGTTAAGAATTTAATGCTATCAATCGGTACATCGCTCTCATCGATGCCTAATTCATGTTTTAATTTCCGCACGGCGGCGTTTTTTGCCCCGCGGCACGACCCCGACGCGATCGCGCTCGGCGAATCAATCTCCCCTGGCTCCTGACCCGTGAGCTGATGCGAACAACACGTATTCGTCCATACGCTTGGAAATGTAATCTTAGACGCCGCGCGTTGTTGAAGCAACAATCTGTCGTCGGCGTCGAATATGAATACGCTAAACGCGCGGTGCAACGTCCCCGTCGGCGTCGCCCCGCCGTCGAGAAACTTGTGTGCGTCTTCCTTGCTCGCATCGCCGATAACGACGTCTTGGGCGTCAACTAAGATAACGCGATCGTTACGCATGAAATCCTCTTGCGTTTGCGTGGCGTCCCACGTCGTCGAGGCGGTCATTGTTCGAGTTCTTTGTCGAGGAGGTGAGGGTAAAGCAGTCGCGCTTCGCGTCCCGCGCGTTCTTGACGACGACGGCGGTGACGACGCAGCGAACGACGTCGATAGGGCGTGAGTGGTGCACGTGACTGTGGCGTGCGTGTCACGCGATGTGGTAATGCGGCGCACCACGCGGGCTGCGGCGCGCATAGATGTGAAGTGTTTAGAATTGTGGGGTTGCGTGGTGAGCGCAAACTTTTTTCGATTGATATTCCAACACATGTGCTCTGCCCTGTGTTCGTGTGTGTGTGCTTGTGGTCCGCACGCGTGCGAGGAACACAGCAGAACAGAACGCCCTAGGAGGTTCAATGGCCGTAGTAGTATTGGAAGAAGAACAATTTCAACACGAGCGCAAAGGCGAAATTCGCCGAGCCGATGAAACTCACAAACGATACGCCAAACGCTGAACCTTTCGTGGACGTCAACACTCGCTGACGGACGTTGGACATTAAGAAGAGCGTGCTCAACGCCGCACACGCGCTAGTGAAGAGCCATCGGAATAATTCCACGGGTACGGTGGCTAGGATGCACACGGGAATAAACGCGAGAATGGAGTACCCATACAAGCACCAGACGTCGATGACGCGCAAATTCTCCACCCCGGCGTAGCATGTTAACGTCAAATATACAATCAACGACCACACGAAAACGTAACCGTAGATGAGTGCTGCACTAAGACTCACCGTGGACGCGTCAAAGTCCCACGCCGCGTTCTTATGGGTGTTATATTTACCCCACGCGCTCCCGAGCGCTGTGAGAAACACCAACGTCGCCCCGCCCCAAATCGGAACATACAAGTCTGGATTTCCCTTCACCACGCCTTCTAAAAAGTTTCCGCGATGCGGAGCGGTGAATACGTTCATCACGCGCTCTTGCACATCCTCGGTGTCGACGTCAAAGAACTGCTGATAGTACGAAGCGCTAAAAATCCATCCGCGTCGCTTTGGCGCCGGCGTCGCCGTCGTGGCGGTAGCTCCACCATTACTCGTACCCTCCGTGCGCGCTGCACCACTATTCGCGCTCGCTGAGCCCGCAAATACACTCTGTGTGCCCGTCGGCGCCGTCGTCGTCGTCGCTGTCGTCGTCGCTGAAGACGCGCTTTGCGTTAATCTCGGATCCGCATCTGGCGTCGTCGACGTCCCCAGCCCCGCGAACGCACCCTCGGGCCCGAACCCGACGTCTTCATCCGCATCCACCGCGTTCAAGAATGGATTAAACTGTTTGAAAAATCAAACACGCGTTCGGGTCGTCAGTCGTCGTCGAATATGGATACTTTTTCAACGAGGCACCACACCATCGTTCACTCATCAAGAGTTCTTCGCACCGCGCGCGCATCGCTCGCGGTGCGCGCATCGCCGTCGCCGTCGCCGTTGATGGTTGCGATTCAGTGCGCTCGCGCGCGCACGCACCTCGTCGTCGCGCGACATGGCGCGCGCAATCGGATGTGGATGTGTAAGAAGATGAACGCGCCAACGTCTGACGACAGAGCTCGCCGCCCGTCGCCGTCGCCGTCGCCGCCGCCGTCGTCTCGCACCCGCGCACATGGTGAAGCTCACGCTTCTCGCTCGCGTCGCCGATGGCTTGCCCCTCGCCGAAGGTCTCGACAACGACTCGTCCGGGCAAACGCTCGATCGGTACAAATCTCAAGCCAAAGCATTGTTTAAAAAGCTCGGCGCTGGCGCGCCGCCGCCGTCGAGAATGACCATCGAGACGGACAGCGCGTTTTTGATGCATTATGTGATTGATAACGGGGTGTGTTATCTCACGTTGTGCGACCGGACGTACCCAAAGAAGCTCGCGTATCAGTACTTGGAGGAGCTGCAACGGGAGTTTGACGCGAGACACGGGACGAGCGTGGACGCTGCGGCGCGGCCGTATGCGTTTATAAAATTTGATACTTTTATCCAGCGCACAAAGAAGTTGTACTCGGATGCGCGCACGCAGAGGAATTTGAATAAATTGAACGACGACTTGCACGATATTCAACAAATCATGACGAAGAACATCAACGACATCATGGGACAGGGCGAGCGGTTGGACCGGGTGAGCGAAATGAGTGGGGCGCTGAGTGCGGAGAGTAAAAAGTATAGTAAAAAAGCGCGTGATCTTAGCAGACAAGCGCTGATTCAAAAGTACATGCCCATGGCGGTGTTTGCGTTGATTTTAATGGTGGTGTTGATGATTCGTCGATGGCTCAACGCCTTTTACTACTCGTCGGCGTAGCAGAAAATGATAAATAAGTTGTAAAGCATAGGCATTCTCAAACGTTTAAGAACCTATACGTGAGCGTGTGCGAATAAGTATCACCGCGGTTGACAATCACGCCCGGGTACGAGGCGCCGAGTTTGGTGTTTTGATTGACAGCGTCTGGGAACCAACCTGTCTCGAGGCAAAATCCAGATTGTCGAGCGTACGCGGCGCCGTCTTTTGTGTTTCCCACCATGTCTTCTGATAGAAAGTTACCCGTGTAGAAATGCACACCCGGTGCATCAGTATACACTTCCAACGCCCGTCCGGCATCGGCGCACGTGACTCGTGCCGCCAAGCGCGGCGCTTCGCGTGGGAGCTCGCTCGCCGGGCGCGTGGCATCCGCTCCGGCGATGACAAAGCTATGGTCGTACCCTTCCGGAGATTTCTCAAACATGGCCGTCGGTTTTCGCAAATCGAACGGTGTACCATCAACCTTACGCACACCTTCGCCCGTGGGAATCAATGTGTTTTCGTCCACGGGGACGTAAGCGTGACAGTTTGGCATTTCGACGACGTGCGCGCCGCAGTCCTGCATACTCGAGTGTCCATGCAAGTTAAAATACGTGTGTTGCACCGTCGATATCGGCGTCGATGAATCTGTCGTTGCCGTCATTTTCGTCGTGAGTTCGGCGTACTTGCTCACTTCTATACGCACGAGCTGCGTCTTTTCGTCCACGACCAAATTTACGCGTTCGCGATATCCAATCACCGAATACACCACATACATCTTCACCGTCCCAGGAAACCCCTCCTCCATATCCGGTGACACGTAACTCAAAGTAATTGAACTCCTCGTTTTGTCTTCGACGGTCCATCGCTTGCGATCCCACCCACTGACGCCACCGTGTAACGTATTCTCGCCGTTATTCTTGGCGCACGTGTACATCTTGTTACGAACCTTGAACTCCCCTTTCGCAATCCTATTCGCCACGCGTCCGCACACCGCACCAAAATATGGACGTCCTTCAGTGTCATCATAGCTCTCGCAATCATCGTATCCGAGTACGATATCATCGAAATTCTTCACAGCGTTGCCGTCGACGCTTCGCGTCTTCAACTTTACAATCGTCGCACCAAACGTCGATATCGTCACCGCGATACCATCCGCGGTGATTTCGTGCGCGTCCAAACCAGCACTGGTATGATTTGTCGCCGACGCATCGCGCGCCTTGAGCGGCGATACCGCCGGAATGGACTGCGGCGTATTCTTGACGCGTTTTGTCGTTGAACCGCTTTCGACGAGCGTCACCTTTGGCGCGGTCATGTCGTCGTCATCGACGTTCGCCTCGCGAGCGCCGGACTTGGCACGATCTTTGATGCGCGCGAGCGCGAGCGCGCCGGCGCCGAGGGCCAGAAGCGCGAGTTTATTTGGCATGTTCGACACTGAAGGTGGGTGTCGTCGCCTGTCAGTCTTGTAGATATTTCATTTCGGCGCGCGCGCGACGCTAGGTTGTGGTTTTGTGTGTGTGCTATAACAAATGTTTTGTCCGGATGTGTGAACATCTGTCGCTACATGGGGCTGGCAATTTCGTTCCAATCCACGCCGGCATCGATTGGCGCCTCGGCGGGCGCTTCTGATTCTGTGTCTCGTTGTCTCGCCTCCTCTTCGGCGTCGGCTTCGCGGATGAGCTCATCCAAGTTTTCAAACGACGTCTTCGATTGACTTCGCGAGCCAAATTTGCGACGGTGTTCTACGTGCTCTGGGGCCTCGCCATGACAGTGCGAACACCGCCAATCTTCACCCCACTTGCCGGGGTTTTGTCGCAGCGAACCGGTGACTCCAGAGAACATCGAACCGAGTTCATCCTCTTCGTCTTCGTCTTGATAAATACTAACCTCAATGAGTCCTGCGCTATAGGCGGCTACGGCGCCACTGACGCGGGCGAGCTGTTTGACGGTGATATTATTGATTTTCTCCTCAATCGTGCCTCTGAGCTGCTGCGTGAGTACCAAGGCGATCATGTTGTACAACCAAGCCGCGCTCGTTCCGCTGATGTTGACGTCGAGTTCACCGACAGAAATGTGCGTCGTGTGCACTCGAAGCTCGAGGACGGGATCGTCACCTAAGAAACCATCGCCTAAGATCTCACCAACAACCTTACGGTTGCGTGCAAGCTTTTCCTTGGCATCGAGAACGCGCGCGTCATCTGTGGCGTCATGAAATTGGCTCCCTCCGGGCGATGTCGGCGACATTGGCGGTGAATCGACATCATCTTCCGCGTCGTTGAATCTGTTACTGCCAAATGCCCGGTCAAGCGCAGAACCGAGAGAATCGACGTCGAGGTCGGATACGGGCGATCCAAACTGGTCGCGCCCAGAGTCAAACGAGTCAACAGAGTCGATGGATTTCCGGGACTCGATTGGCATCGGTGGCGTCGCTGGAACAGGTTTTTCCGCCGCCGCCTTAGCCTTGGCTGCCGCTTCGCGCTCCTTTTGCTCCTTTCTCAACTTGATCTTCTCCTGAATCTTTTCGTTCAATTCCTTAATCTTACTATCATCTTTAGCCAATTCCACGCCTTGGTTCACGAGCTTTAATAATTGCTGCGTGTTGATGATAATTTCATACGTAATACCCACGCTGGCACCATCTACTGTGACTGTACACAAACCTTCACCATCGACCATGCCCCAGTTTCTCGGGAATTCGCAATATGCGAATTCCACATCCTTCATCGTGGTTTTTATGTCGCCCACCTCCACTGTTGTGCTCAAACCTGCGCCCTCGTCGTCCTCATCCATGTGGTTGATGACGCGCAGAGATTCCTTTTGAACCTCGAACTCGGAAAAGTGCACGTTATCGACGTGATAACACACCGAGCCTAACGGCGAATCATATACCCCGTCGACGCGTGGAAGTTCAAGCTTTGCCATGAGTTCACAAGAGACTTGCACAGCGCCGCGAATCAAACGCTCAAATCCTGGCACGACTTCCTCCTTGATCAATCTCCTCACTTGATCATCAGCGCGTAAATCGCTCCACACGTCTTTACTCTCATCGGCCAGCGTCTTTAATCGCGAGTCAATAGCATCTTTCGTGGTGTCGCCCGCATTTAACACCGCGGATATCGCCTCTTCTTCGTCCCGCTTGAGCTTTTCCTCCTGCAACTTGGTCATCAACGCCTTCACGCGATCTACAATGCGCTCCACCGTGCCGCGCATGCCCTCAAAATGATCCGACCCTTTCGCTTTCGTGCTCAGCTTTGTCCAAAGATCCTTACCCAAGTTTTTACTCATCTCTAGCACTTCGTCTCTCGTCTTACCCGTCTCGACGATACCCTTCAACTTGCGCGCGGCATCCGCAAACGTCTCCGCCACCTCCCCACCAGGGTCCGCATGCGTCGCTAATCGCTCCGTAATCTCCAACGCCTTCACCGTCCCCCGTTTCGTCTTGGCTATCTTCTCCTCGTCATTCTTTAACGCGTTTTGCCAAATATCCTTACTCTTGGTTTTCAACGCCGCGACGCGCTCCAGCTCCCCTATCGCCTTTGGATTCGCCATCAACGCCGTCGCTTGCGTCAGCACACCATCCACAACCGCTTTCCCTCGCGCGCTCGATGCGAGCTGCGTCAACCGCTCGCCCGCACTGTGCTTCACCGTGTCCCCGATCGCGCGTAAACGATGTGGATTCCCATCGCCACCTTTCGGCGACGTTAACGGCGTGCCGTCATCCTCAGACGTCGTGTCGTCGCCCGCGAGCCAGCTCGGGAGCAAGCCATCCATCGTGTGCGGCCGACACCGAACCGAGTTCGGCGCCAAGGCGCGGCGCGCGCGCGAGTGTGTGCAGATACCTTGAAATCTTGTGGGAATAGGGTCTGGGCGAGGCGCGACTGAGCCGCGCGCGGGACGCGTCCAATCGCGGCGTTTCTTTACGAGCATAGCGCCGCGTGCGTGACAATCGATGGGAGGAATGCGCCGTGTGTGTGTGTTCTGTTGTGTTTCGTGTGTATTGATACGATACGGATATACATGGTGATGAAGACGCGGATGTCGCGCCGGATGTCACGCCGGATGTTCGGCGTTCGCTCGAGCGGGCGGATGCGGAGTGGATCCTCGCGGGCAGATGCGCATGACGTTTGGCGCATTTTCTGGAATTGCGTAAATCACACCATCATTTGCGTCGAGGAAGCCGCCTTGGTATTTGTCTGGTAAGTCGCCCAAGGCGCCGAGGAAGAAGACGCGTTGGGCGGCGACGTCGATGCAGAGCACCGAAGGGGCGTCGCAAGGTATACCGTATATGGATCCGTCTCGCGCGAGGACGCCTCCTTGCCATTTATTCTTCAGACTCGGCATCATGGATGGTTCGCCTACGCCTAAGAGCGAGGTTGTTTCGGTGGCGACGTCGATTTTAAGCACCGCGTGGTAGTCGCTCGGAAAAGCGTATACGTTACCGTCGCCGCCGATGCAACCACCTCCGAACTTGTACCCATCCGTGCCTAGAGAGTCACCGATGAGAGATATCTCCCCAGTGTTACAATTGATTTTCAACACGCGCTCGGCGTGGGAAGGAAAGCCATAGATGCATCCATCTGGAGCTAGAGTACCTCCGTGCCATGAGAACGAGTTCTTCTTCAACGTCTCGCCCGAGACATCAAACATCTCCACGCTTTGCGTCTCGGGCGTAATCTTCAGCACTTTATCACTGCAATATGGTATTCCCCAAATCGCACCGTTTCGGTCTTTAATGCCCCCGTACCACTTATTCTTCAAGCTCCCGTGTTCGCCCAAGTCGCCGATAAACGTCAACGCATCCGTCTCCGTGTCTACGCGTAACACTTTTGATGCGTTACACGGAATCGCATACAACGCCTTGTCGTTGCCCATGGCGCCACCGTGCCATTGCCATTTCATCTCCGGTGGCAATGCCCCAATCAGCCGCACGTCATCCGTGACGCAATCGACGCAGAGCACGCCTTCGCCCCACGCGGGCAACCCATAAACCTTGCCATTTTTCCCATCTATACCGCGTAGAAACTTAAAGTGCGTCTCCGAGAGCGCGTCGTCGCAACCTATGGCGGTGATTTTCCCACCCTTGCGCGGCTCGAGCTTGAGCACGCGCCTCGAATGGCTCGGCACGCCATACATGGTCCCGTCCGCGGTCGTCGCCGCCCCCAACCACTTTCTCGGCCCTTCGCACGCGTCGCTCGTCAAGAAATCAATCACCGTGTCGTGCCCAGTGGGAACGTGCGCAAGCGACGCGTGCTCCATCACCGCCCGCTCGCGTTCGGCGCGCCATGACGCACCGCGCGCGCTCTCGTTCTGTTTGTGTCCCGCGCTCGCCGCGACGACTGAAAGCGAGGACATGCCACGACGTCGTCGCGAGCTCGCGCGCGCGTCGATGCGCGCCGTGCGCGAGAGCGCTGCGAACCAACTCCGTGTGCTCGTCGTCGTGCGCGTCACGCCAACGGTGCGCGTACCGTCGTGATGTGATAAAAAGTCAAAAAGTGCACGACGGAGTAAGAGAGGCAAAAAGTGTCGCGTACGTCGTCCGCGCGTTACAATGTATCTACAGTACAGTAAAGCAATCCATGTCAATCGATCTCGGCGCGCAAGGGCACGCGTGTGTTGGTTTCCGACTTGCCATCGGCGTCGCGCGCGACGAATTCGGCGACGACAGGAAACACGAGCTTGGGCGCGAACCGTCCGCAAATGACGTCGTAGTGACTAAAGTGCGCGTCTGGGTCGTCTCGCGCCGCTCGCGGGTCTCCAAAGCAATGGTACTCTGCGTTCGCGCGCGCGGCGTAGGATTTCACCTGGTTTGGAGGGAAAATTGGGTCCACGTCGCCCGCGATGGCGCACACGGGTGGCGATGCCGCTTCGAGGGCGTCGAGGTATTTGAGACGCTCGCGCGACGTAGAGTCGTCGGCGGCGCCGGGTTTGGCGCGAACGAAGGATGTATCGTCGACGCCCATGTCAGGATCGCGACTGCGCATGCCCCCCGGGGTGAATAACGTAGCCATCTGTAGTAAGAGCGACAGTGGTACGTTGTTGAACCCACGCAAGAGTAATCGTCGAAGGTATTCGCTATTCGTCGCGCCCGGATGGCACGTCACCGGGCTCACGCTGTTCCTCCAAAACGCCTTGGCCGCGTCTGGGGGTTGCCCGTCCCCGTCCCCGTCGCTCTGCGGCGGCGGTCCGAGCACGAGCGAAAATGCCTCTGCGGTGGCCACGCTCGCGGGCGCGATGGGGAGTTGCACCGTGGTCGTGCTTGGATTCGCCGTGAGCCCACGCGGGAGATGTCCCGCGAGCGCCGAAAAGCGCGCGTACACCGACGCGGGTGATTTTGGATCACTTTCTTTCGAGCACTCCAGGCACGACGCGAGGGTGACGACGCGCGTGATCGACCACGACGACGTGTGGCCAATGTCGCGCGCCTTGGGCCCGATCGCGGCGAGCGAGGCGAGGAGCATGCCGCCCATGGAATGTCCGATGCCCGCTAAATCGCCCCTCTTGCACACTTCGGCAATGTATTCGCACGACGTAAACAAGTCTTCGTTGAGCAGCGTGTCGAAATCCCACAACCCAAAACCGACGGATCGCATCGCCGGTACTTCCATGATGGCCCCATCGCCATCTTCGACACCGATGCGGTCCATGTAATCGCTTCGCGGACGCGTCCATCGCCTCGCGTACCCCACGCCTCGGGTCTCGATGATCCAAACCTCATGCCCACGATCGGTCAAGTACCTCGGTAAGCTCACTTCTCGATCGACATCGAACGTCATGCCATTAGACGCGCATCCAGGAACCATGACGATCGGTCGTTTACGCATGACGCCACCTTCTGGATGATACCGCAACAACGCCGTGCTCCAACCGCTCGCGTCCCCGACGGGTAAAAAATGCATCTCATCGCAATCTAATCCAATCTCCCGTCGCTGCGCTTGATTCAATTTGAAAACCTCCAACGCAGGTTTCGCCGCCACCAACTCCGCGCGCGTTTGCGCGTCGCGACGAAGTTTACGCCGTTTCGCCACGAGCGTCCGCGCTTTTCTTCGCCGTTCATCCAACGCCTTGCGTTCGGGCGCTTCGCTCGCGTATTCATCGAAACTCGCCGTCACTGTATTCGCCGCAGCGCGCACCGCATCGCGTA
>JACLAB010004331.1_pt1 | contig 25403 bp, 14 predicted proteins | sample 8027921 | NCBI WGS metagenome assembly JACLAB01 (sample SAMN15725117, study PRJNA655200) | protist metagenome | isolation source: fluorescence activated cell sorting (FACS) single amplified genomes of... | place: USA: West Boothbay Harbor, Gulf of Maine | collected 2000-07-19
AGAAAACTCGGGATGCGGATAGCGACGGAGGAGATTTTGAGCGTGCCGAAAGATCGGGTAAAGTCGCAATCGGTCGATACCGAGCAAGAGATGAAGATGTTGGTGAGAATGGTATGCGAACAAAGAGCCCAAGCGCCGGCATGGAGAACGCAAAGACCGTATATCATTTCCGAACTATCTACGATTGAACCGCTCAGTGAACACTTGTCCAATTTAGTCGTCGAAGGGTACGTTCGAGGGTGCGGCGTGAGCGCGAACCAGTTGTTTCACGTGCCCGGAGTTGGAGATTTTCCTCTGGAGAAAGTGGAACTGATCGAAGAGCGAGTGACGAAAAGGCATAACACGAAGAATAAGAGTAGTAATAGTAAGAGTATTAGCGATTTAGAAATGGGGAAAGTGAGACAAGAGGCTTTAGAAACCTTCGTTCCGGACCCGGAAAAGAGAGAGCCGGTCGTGCGAGAGAACAAACCGCCAAACGACGTGGAATACGACGAAGACGCGCACGACGCGAGATTAGAACACTTGAAATGGGAAGACGAGGAGAAGAAGAAAGTGATGATGCGATTGAAACCGAAAGGATGGTCGGATTACCAGGCATCTTGGCTTCCCCGAGACGAAAGCGACGACGAAGGGTCGCTCTTCGAAGAAGAAGACGAAGAAGATGCCGACCAAGGCGATTTTATTCGAGAAGAGGATGCTAAAATGGATGATGATGATGATAATGATGATACTGATGGTGGTGGTGATGGTGGTGGTGGCAATGAAAGAACAACAAAGACAACAACAATGACGATATCCACCGGAAAAGGAACGACGAACCAAAACGAGAACAACGGTGACGAGGAAATGATGACGATGGATGACCACGAAGAAGGCGACATCGAATACGATTCCGACGAAGAAGAACAAGAACATTGGGACGGTGATTTACAAGGCGATATATCTTCCGACGACGACGAAGAGACGCTAAAAAACTTGCTCGAAGCGTCGAAAGATAGCGCGAAACGCGCGAGATTACGCGCTTTGGAGGATGAAAATTTCCAGTACCCGGACGAAGTTGAATTCCCGGAAGACGTCGAAGCGCGCCGACGGTTCGCGAAATACAAAGGGTTGAAATCGTTTCGAACGTCCCCGTGGGATCCGAAAGAAAATTTACCGAGAGATTACGCGCGAGCATTCGCTTTGGCGAGTTATAAGCGACTCGGTAAACGCTCGAAAGAGTATTTGGAAACGACCATGGATTTAGACGTCGGTTCGTACGTTCGATTGACGATTAAGGGCATCCCGACGGTGTGCTTGGAGAACTTGTTAGATCCGCAATCGTCCACGTTTTACTCCTCAAAAATTCCTTCGTCGGTGCAACTGCAAGTTGGCGATGCCGGTGGACTCGGGGGAGGTGTTGGCCAACCGTGGCGAGGGTGGACGGGAGGCGCTGGCGCTTTAGTCGTTTCTGGTTTACTCCGCCACGAATCGCGCATGACGGTCATGCACTTTGGCGTTCAAAAACGAAAAGAGTACACGGACCCGGTCCCATCGAAACACTCGATGTGGTGGCACGTCGGTTTTAGACGCGAGAAAGCGAAAGCTATATTCAGTCACGACGGTTTAAACGCGGACAAGTTTAAATTCGAACGATTCTTACCGCCTCGCGTCCCGGCTATGGCTTCTTTGTTCATGCCCATCACGTTTGGTCCCGCGCCGGTGTTGGGATTTAGCGAAAAAATCGGTGCCGGCGGCGCCATTCAAACCGCTTTAGTGTGTTCTGGTAACGTTCGCGCGGCAAACCCTGACCGCATCGCTTTGAAACGCGTCGTGCTCACGGGATTCCCGTTTCGCACGCACAAACACAAAGGCGTCATTCGGTACATGTTTTTCAACGCCGAAGACGTCAAGTTTTTCTCACCACTCGAGTTATGGACGAAATACGGTCGACGCGGTAAAATAACCGACGCGTTAGGTACACACGGTCACATGAAATGCCTCTTCAACGGCGTCATCTTGCAACACGATACTGTTTGCGTGACCATGTTCAAGCGCATGTTCCCGAAACTCGAGCGGCACCAACACAACGCGACGAACCAGAACAGCGAAATCGAACTAGAAAATAGAATGCACGATAGGAGGGAGTTTGAACAGACGGGTGATAAAATGCAAATGTATTAAAGAATAGTGCGCAACGATACGTAGAATTAGGAAAACTGTGTGGATAACTGAGGTGGTACCGATAGCGATGAAATGTGACGCTCCTCCTTTGTGTTGTTGTATTAAAATGTTAAAAATGACAGTACATTCTCTTCCTCTTCCTCTCTTCCTCTCTCTCGATTCTTTCATAAACGAGCATTCTCGCCCGACATCATCGAAAGAACACTTCGTTTGAGATGACCTGGATGATGATTAATCGTCATCTTTAAATTCTCGTCTGTCCAAGTATCGATTCGGTCGTAACTCCTTAATCTCCTCCTCGCTCATCTGTTCCCCAGTCGCTTTCAACGTCGCTCGGTTCAACTCTCGAATCTCCTCGATTCTCTCCTTATCTCTGGCTTCTTGCGTGACGAAGAAAATCGGTATCCCTAACCCGGCGCCGATGCCCAACACCGCCGCGATAACCGTCGTTATCGTCTCTTCGTCCCAATCCGCGAGTTGCGCGATCTCTTGTCCTCCTCCCGTGACGTTGTTTCTGTGCACATTTTCCCCAAAACGATTTCGATTTTGTCGATGAAAACCACCACTTTTCGAGGACACGCGGCAACTTTTGCTCGTCTTTTTTGTCTTCTGAAATCTCGAGTTAAAAGTTGTTTTCGAAGAAGACGTCGTCGCCGTCGTTGGCGTGCGCGCTCTCGACGTCATCGTCGCACTCGTCACAGTATACATATTATTTTTTTTCTTGTTGTGTGTTATCCAAAACTTTTTTCTGTTGTTGTGACACATCTGTCTCTCAAAAAACAAGCAAAAAAAAACAAAAAACGAGCGAAAAAAAAGAAGAGCAAACACACGACAAAAAAAAAGAGCATTTCCCCAAAAAAAAACACAAAAAAAGCAAGACCAGAGAGACCACCTCATACGTAAGGATTTGAAGGTTTTATCGTCCGAAGAAGGGAGAGCGGGGCATCTCATCTCATCTCTCTCGGTTTTGGTTGTAATTTCGAACAACGACGCGCAATCTGTTGTGTGTGACCGAAAAGAAGAGAAAGCAGAGGGGGAGAGAAAAAGAAGAAGATGTTGACGCACGAGATTCAAAATTTGAAACTCTTTTTGGAAAAGAAAAAAGCGAAATGCGCGCAACATCTGCGCGAGTTGAAAAGAAGAGACCGGACGAACTTGTACGAAGAGAAAGATAACGTGTTAGATGTGTCGGCGTACGCGAAAATTCTCGCCGGTTTTGTTTTTGGTATTTGTTTTGCAAAGATAAAAACGACTGGGTTTTCGCACGTTCTCATGGGCGTCGTTATCATTGGGACGGTACCTCTGTTTTTGATGCAGAACTGGTTAAAATACCCGGCGGAAAAGTCGATCGAGTGGGGTGGGCCGATCTCGTTAGCGACCGATGGTTTAGGCCCTGGATTGGCGAGTTTAATTTTGACCTGGTCGGTCTGTCATTCCATGTGGAACGTTTAGATGATGATGACGCCTATTCTTTTTATTGTCGGATTTCGCATTCGCGCTCTCGCGAAAAACATCAATCACAGAGAGCGTAAGAGAGACCAGCTTAAACATACATACTAATAGTAGCAAATAATAATAATAACAACAACTATAATAATACTGGCAGTGATAATAATATACAAGAATACAAGAAAACGAAATCCGCCGCTTCTTTATGCACACTTTATGGACACTTGGAATTATCCAAGGTCAAGGTAAATTGTAATTCATTTTTATCCAATCTCAACCGAAGAAGACTTTTACTTACGCGAGCTATTTACGATTACCGCGCCGAGCGCGACGGCCGTCGCGCCTAACGCATACACGTACGTGAAATACCTACAGAAAACAACGGCCAAAGCGGCACAAAACACGCATCAATACAACAAAAAGAGATTAATTAGAAAAAATGAATTCACCTCCAAAGTTTGCGATACCACGGTTCGACGTACACCAATCGTCTCGCGTCCAACACCTCTGCTTCCTCTCGTCCACTTTCTCTCGCGCGACGATCGGGGTCGTAGTCCAAGTGTCTCGTGCTCATTTTCTGACCCCTCCCCTTGTCACTGATCTCTTCTGTTATGTATGAGATACACAACAAAAGAATATTTTGATTTAAATTGGACGCGCTTTTCGCGGAAAAATGGCGGATTAAATTGAACGACAATCAATCAATCGCTTTTGGACGCAAATGAGAGAGATCTGATGTAAATTTGGGCAATTTCTGGCTTCAAATTTTTTGAAAGCTGCCCCCGAGAGAGCACGCACCGGACGAGAGAGAACGACGAGAGATATTTGTTTAGTAACTGAATTTCCCCTATTATTATTAAAGAGTACCTCTGTGAGAGACTTAATAATATACACACACGCATCGCAAAATGCAGACGACGACGACGACGACGAGCACTTTCGCTCGGCGCGGTGCGTCGTCGTCTTTGTACTCCTCCTCGTCGTCATCATCTTCGAATGCTAAAGTGGTACGTTTATTTTTTTTCCGATCGTTTAACTCTCTCTCACATTTCTGTTTGGATTAGTACGCTCTTTTATGTGTGCACACGAAGCGCGGCGGGTGTCCGTGCAAACGCGCGCGTAGGATTTCCACGCGCTGCTTTACTGCTCTCTTTTTCTGTTTTCTCGTTTTTCTTTCGCGCGCAAAACGATCTCGTCTCAGTCTTTAATAAAAATCATCCCCAGACTCTGACCGGTTGCGTTTGATCTCTCTGTGTGTAGAACAAGAAGAATAGAAGAAATTCGCAAAAGTGCAAAGCTTTGAAGACAACAAATTCGAATTTTAAGGGAAAGAAGGGGATCCAGGAAAGCGAAGGGGAGTTACCGGTGGGCGTCCAAATGCTCACCGCGGCGTCTATTCCGGCGATGTTGATGGGGACGTTAGTTGTTGGCATAGAACAGTTATCCACGGAACCGGCGTCGGCGGGAGACGATGGAAACGGGAGCGTCGTACGTACGACGACGACGTCCTCATCGACAGTGGTAGCGCCACCGGCAGCGGCGAGATCGATGAAGCCAGGGGAGGCGGTCGCACAAGTTGCCGATGCTTCTTCCTCTTCCATGGATTTTGATTTGAAGCAAGTGCTCATCGAGGCGAGTCAATCGGCTCCGGCGACGGAATCGAGCGAGGCGAAAGAGAAGGCGGCGAGAGATAAGAAACAGAAAGCGGCAGACGCAAAAGCCGTCGCGGAGAAGAAGAGGGCGGAAGCGAAGGTGGTTGCCGAAGCGAAGAAACGTGAAGCGGCGCAGAGGAAAGCGGCAGTGATGCCGAAACAAAACAGCGAAAGCGCGAAAGAGAGAGCGCAAAGAGCTCGAGAGATTACACAAGCGAAGATTGAGGCGGATAAAGCGGCCAAGGCGAAAATGCAGGCGGCGAATCAAGCGAAAGCGGAGGCGAGGAAACAAGCGCAGTCGAGCTCAATTGGGCAACCGCGTGAATCGGAAAAGGATAAGATTGCTCGAGTCAACGCGCAATTGAAGAAGAAGCCGGAGGCGGCAAAACCAAAGCCAGTGACCACGGAAACGCCTGCTCCCGTGGCTCCGGCACCATCTCCTGCCGTTGAAGCCAAGAAACCGGCGGCCGCGGCGTTCAAAATGCCGTCCATGCCAAAAATATCGACGCCGTCGGCGCCGAAACCGACTTTTGATGCCTCTGCGGCCAAGGCAAAGAGAGACGCGGAGAACGCCAAGAAAGCCGAGGACGCTAAGAAGAAAGCATCGACCCCGGTCGTCGTCGCTGCTCCTGCGCCAGCAACTCCCTCTACCGGTGGTTTGTCCGCGCCAGTGCTCGGAAACAAGAAAGCCACGAAGTCCCCGCCGCCTCCGCCGGCTTCCACCACGGATATTGAAAAGGCGAAAGAGGCTGAAAAGAAGCAACTCGAAGACGCGCTCGAGGCGAAATTACAAGCTGTGCGTGTGCAAAAAGGTAAGAAGGTTGAAACTACCACCACTACTCCGGCGATCGTGAAGAGAGCATCACTTGCTGCTCCGGCTCCGGTCAAACCCGCCACACCGACGAAATCCGTTCCTGCACCCGCACCCAAGGTTGTGGAAAAGAAAATTGAAACGCCAAAACCGGTTGTAGCGCCTTCTTCGTCGACCAGCGGAGACGACTTTAGCATCGATTTCGGTTCCTTCTTCTCGGAGTACATGCAATCCACGCCAGCTCCGATGAAGAAAGTCGAAGCGCCGAAGCCAGTCGTCGTTGAGACGCCGAAGCTAGTTCTCGTTGAGACGCCGAAACCAGTCGTCGTTGAGACACCGAAGCCGGTGGTTATTGAAGCGCCGAAACCTGTGGTTGCTGCTCCTTCTTCGTCCTCCTCTGATGACCTCTCCATCGACTTTGGCTCGTTCTTTTCTCAATACATGGAATCATCGCCGGCACCAGTAAAGAAGGAAAAGAAGGAAACGGCACCGGCTCCGTCCAAGAAAGTCTCGGCGAAACCTTCTTCTGCCGAGAAGCGCAAGCTCGGTCTCGGCAAGGCGAACTTTTCAAACATGCCGAGATCCGCACCGAAACCGAAAAAGGAAAGAACAGTCATCGAGAAAGTGAAACCAACGTATACGTTTCAACGAACGGGCCCAGCTGATAAGGAAGGATTCAAATCCGCAGACAGGCCGTACTTGAAATCCGCCGCGCCGACGAAGAAGCAAAGTTTAGTCACGGCCATCGCCGGTGGCGTCGGCGTTTTGATCACCTTCGTCGCGACGAGAGATCCGAAATACAAAAACGGCCAAATTGATATCTCGAAGACTTCGGACGGTAAGGTCGATTTCCCGGAACGAACGTTTGAAAAGAAGAAATGGGGCGGCGACGGCGTACCGAAGACGCCGGCGCCGAGGAAGAAGCTTTTCGCCAAGAAAGAAACGACGACAACCGCGCCAAAAACAACCACATCGGTCTCCGTCGTCGATAACGCTGCAGATGCCGGAAAATGGATCGACGCGTGGAAGAAAAACAGCACCACCGGCGGTGGCGGCGACAGTTCCTCTGCCGCCTCCGAGGCCTCCAAATGGATCGAAGGTTGGTCGCAGTGGAGTAAAGACCAAGTCGGCGGCGACGCGACTGCGCCGACGGAAGCGACTGCGGACGGACGAGACTCCGCGGAAAAATGGATCGCGCAGTGGAAAGCGGACGGGTCCCCGACCGACGAATCGCGCAAAGGCGACGCTAAGAAGTGGATCGACGATTGGAAGAACAAAACAAACTAAGAAGAAGAAGAAGAAGAAGAAGAAGATGAACAACACTAAACTAAATATATAATCGAACGAATACACATCACAACGCAATCTACGCATAAACTCTCACTCACTCACTCACTCCTTCATTCCGTCGTGCTATACACGACGTCTTCCTTCTCATCGTCTTTCGTCGGGCAACAAAAGTTATGCCACGATCGCATCGGTTTCCTACACGTCGGACACTTCCTCGCGTCTCTCACAAACTCTACCCTCTTGAACTGATTTCGACGTTTTTTCCTCGACGGCGTCACTTTCGCTTTCGGTACCGCCATGAGCATGACATCAACTCCAGGAGGCGCGTACCCGGGGAGTCCTTCGAACGCGTCGTTCGTTTCTTCAGATTCTTCTACTTCTACTTCGTTCTTTATCTTCTTCTCCTCGAGGAATGCGACGGGAATGTTGCTTCCGATTCCGTTCTCCCCCGACACCGAAGACACGGTAAAACCTCTTCTCGACGAAGAAGAAGTCAAACACGGCGCGCAAAACAACTTTGAGCCTTTTCCTCCTCCTTCAAAAACGCTCCTAAAAAAAGCGAGTGTGGTGTTTGTGCTCGTGGTGGTCGTCGACATCCTCGCTTCTTTTATTATGCGCTTCGACGCCATCATCGTCATCATCCCTCGTCGTCTCCACATCCTCTCGTAAGTGTTGTTTGTCTCTCTTCTCTCTTCTCTCTTTTATGACGAACGAGAAAAAAGAGAAAAAGAAAAAATCTTAGAGACATGGAGAATTTTTTGTTTAGGGTGTACAACCCTAACAGAACCCCCAAAACCTCTTTTTCCCTTTTTTCTCTTCTTTGTTTTTTCATTTGTTTTGGATAAATTTCAGACAGAAATTGGCGCGAACATTAGTAACGACTCTTGCAAGCATCATCACGATGAGCGGTGTTGGTATTTTGACGACGATTTCGACGAGGACGACGAGCTTTAGTCGTCGATGCTTTTTGTCGTCTTCGTCCGCTTCTGCGCGTTGTGTTCGTACGAATAAAACTTTATCGTTGCGGAGTTTTAAGAATTTCTCATCATCATCATCATCGCGGAGAGAACAAGGAAGAAGGAAATTGAGAAAAGGCGATGAGGATGATGATGATGTTCATGTTCGTAACGAGAAGAGGAACAGCGTGAGAACGCGGGCGATTTTTGGAGGGGATGCGATGATGATGCCACCACCAGATGCTGGTGGTGTCGTGAGTACGAATAATGCTCCTGAAATTGAACGCGTCGAGATGCTGAAACAAAGAAACAGAAGCAATGTGTTCGATATCGCGGATGCGTCTTCTTTGTCTTTAGCAGCGCCTCCTGCGGTTTTGATGAGTGAAACTCCTCCGGAAATTGAAACTGTCGCGCCGAATCTGATGGAGGAGGATTCTCTCAACATCGCGACCGCTCCGGACGTGGTCGTGCAAAGTTCCATTAAAGACGCGATGGCGCTCATCCAAGCCGAAGAGAGAGAGGCGAAAATAGCGAGCGGGGAGATTGTTGGTACGTTGTTTCGTCTTTTTTCCTTTCCTTTCGTCGCGTTCTTCTTTCTCTTCTCGCTCGCGTTTGTTTTTTTGCGTTTGCTGCACAGACGGTCGACTGTGATTTGGGCTATACACTCGGTGCCTCTCAGTCAACATTTTTATTGTGCAGCTACATCGACTCTCGGACCGCGAGCGAGGCGTTTGACGATTGGATATTTGTTTCGATGGATTGGCGTCCGGAGAAACGTTTGAATTGTCGCCGCGGCGTTTCGGCCTACATTTTCTTTTCCTCTTTCTTTGGTGGTATCTATTCCTTCGCATTATATTAACGCCTACTTTCTTTTTCTCCTCTTCATTTTTACGCGCAGAGCCGCAAAGAACCGAGGGCGGCGTTTTCGGTCTCCTGGCGGATTCTTTCGAAAAGCTGTTGTTACAAATCCAAGACGTGGAAAAAGCGCTTGGGATCCCGTATCCAGTCGGGAACTCGATCATTATTTTGACCGCGTTAGTGAAATTAGTCACGTTCCCGTTGACGAAATCTCAAGTCGTCTCCTCGCTCAACATGAAAAACTTACAGCCGCAAGTTGCCGCGATTAAAGAAAAGTACGAGGACGATCCCGAACGAATGAACTCAGAAATCAATCGCATTTACGAAGAGAACGAAGTCAATCCATTAGCTGGGTGCGGCCCTTTGATTTTAACTTTACCCGTGTTCATTGGTCTCTATCGAGCCTTCAAGAACGCCGGTATCGACGGCGTCTTTGACGAACCGTGGTTGTTTATTCCGAATTTAAGCGGTCCGTCAGACGCGCAAGATATCTCTTGGCTTTGGCCCTTAGACGACGATTTCGCGCCTCCGCTCGATGGTGGCTGGGAAGCCGCGTGGCCATACTTGGTCATGCCAATTTTAACCACCGCGACGCAGTTTTACTCCATGAACGCCATGCAACCGAAAGAGGAAGAAAAAACGGACGAGATGAAGAACCAGTCACAGTTGGTGAAATTTCTTCCGTTTTTCATTGGATATATATCCTTGACCGTTCCAGCTGGGTTAGCCATGTATTGGTTGTTTAACAACGTGTTCACGACGTTAACGCAAGTCTACTTGAGAAACTTTGGCGGTGCCGTAGCTACCGTGGAAGCTCCGGACGATATTTTAATTAAAATTCCGCTCGGGTGCGCGATCGTCGAAGACAGTTTCGAGCGCGTTCCGAACGATGAAATCGAAACGTACTTGAAAACCAATTCGAGCGTCATGTGGAATGAAGAGTGGTTAGAAGAGTGGCGACAACAACAAGCGAAGGAGATTTCCGAATCCGTGGAAAACGCGGAGAACGAGATGGTGGATTTAGGCGCTTCGGAGGAAGTGGCGGCGTTGTACGCTGCAAAGCTGAAAAATAGAGCGAAACGATACAGAGACATGGAGAAGCGAAAGAATGCGACGCCGAAGGAGATTGAAAATTTGATCGCGGAGTATGAGAAGGATGGGAAGAGTCGAGAGGACATTGCTAATTTGCAGAAAATGCTCGAGGCGACGATGAAATTCGAGGCGGAAATGAAAGAGAAGAAATTGAAAGGCGCGGCGGCGTTGAAGGAGTTAAAGGAAGCGAAGGGCTTAAACTTAACGGGCAAAGAAGCGAGTAGCAGCAGCAGCAGTAGCGGAGAAGAGAAAGCGTCGACGACGCGATAATGTACGTATATATATATATACACATACATGCGTTTTAATTCAAATACATATGTTCATAGTGACTTAGTATAAATATTGCAAACTCAAAGAGGGTACGTGATACATAGGTACCAGACTAATAATAATGATAATGATAAAAGACGCACGGCAACTCTCCAACACATAAATTGCGCTCCAAGTGCCGCCGTCCACATATAATAAATAAATACAGCGACATATATACAGCAACATCTTCTTAGTAGTATAATCTTGCTTTCGTTTTTGTTGTTTTTGTTTCGTTTACTTTTGCTTTACGACATCAGACGAGTCAATCGAGCTTCCAAAGCGTGCAAGCGTGCCTCCGCAGCCTGGGCTTCTTCGTTGCCTATGGCTATCCTGCGATTCGATGTCACGATTCTATTTTGCATCTTGACCATACCCTCCAACGCCTCAGCTAAACTCTCACCTTCCGTTTTCAACTCTTCTTTTTTGGGATCTTCGTCGTCTTCGAAGATCATTCTCGGTTGTTCGCCAACTTGCTTGATGAACAATTTCGCCGCGCCCGCGATTTCTTCAGCCGTATCGATACCTCTTTGGTTTTCGAGGTTCTCGTACGTGCCTTCTTGCTTGGAAATTTCCTTGGAGACTCTGTCCATATCTTTCTCCAAACCGATTGGGTCCGAACGTAAGCGGAACTTTGGATCTCTGCTAGTTTCCGTGGCAATGACCGCTTTTCTTAACACTCTTCGTAAACCGAGCTGGTCGATTTCTCTGTCGTCGTCGTATCGAATAACGTTTTCTCCGGGCGGGATGTACGGAATGACTATGTCTTCGGAATCCGTGGACTCGTAATCCGGATCTAAACCGTGTCTCCATCGCTTCAATTGCGCTAACAACTTGTCCGATGAAATGTGGTCTCGATGAAAACCGAAATATCTGGAGAATGATCTCCACGAATCCGAGATCATCGGGTTGACTTCCGTGTGTACAGAAATACTTTCGCTCGCGTTCGCTTTGACTTCGCCAAACGCGTCGACGATGATGGCCAACAAAAAGTTGAATAAGATGAACAAAACCATGATGTTGAACGAGTAAAAGTAAATCATTGCGACGATGTAGGTTAAACCTGGGAGTTCCACCAAATCGACGACGAAATACTCGACGTCGCCCAACAAGTTTTTGAACAACGTGTGAAAGGATTCCTCGAACGTGGAGAAGTATACCGACCCAAAACCAAAAATGACGTGCCCGATGAACGCGAAACCAGTGAAAACCATCATGAAAATCGTGAAGAAGTGAATCAAATCTGGCGCCGCCAAACCTAACGTGTGCGTGATCACACCCAGACGAGGTTGGAAGTCCATCAACTTCAAAACTCTCAACATCAACAAGATGATGTTGATCCCAGACACCGCCATGTACGATTGCAAAAACGTCACTAACGCGTACATGTCCGAGAACATGTTACCTAAATCTGTGAACTCGTGGTTCTCAAACAATCTGGTTTGAAATGCAGATGCGTCGATGTTTTTGTAAATTTTGTAATGGATTGATGGATCAAATCGCGGGCAACCGACTCTTGAAAATATCACCCACATGACGGTGACGCCCAAGTGAATAGTGATCGACGCGACGTCGATGTAGTTCCACGCGGATTCAAAGTACGCTCTCCAGTTACCGTCGTTTCTCTTCCTAGTCAAGATGAAATCCATAAACTCGTCGTAGACGGAGTATAATGCGCCAATAGCCAAGGCGATTTCCATCGCAAACCGTAACATATCTTGCCAGTTTTCGTAATACTGAACCTTGATGGTTTGATTCTCGTAGGTCACGACAATCTTACCGCCGTCGATGTACTTGAAGTAAACCATGGTGTTTCCAAAATACCCGAGCTCGGAGTTGTACACGACAACTTGCGCGGAAACTTCATCCGTTTGCGCGTCGGATAACAACAAACCGTATTCCATGTAGTCCAACCATCGTTGCGCGCCAGCGGCGTCCAAATTGATATCGATCAAAAACGGGAACCCTTTCGTGTACGAATTGGAAATGTCCATGGAATGAAAGCCCCACGGAACGTCTCGAGAGTTGAATAACTCCGCGCAATACGGCGCATTGTTTGCGGTGATATTCGTACCTTCAACGCGTAAATCGTACGTGGCGTTTCCAATTTTCGTGCAATCGTATACTTGCGAGATGGTTTTCACGTTGTCGTAATCGGCGTTGAACATTGGCGTTCCGAGTTTGAAAACCGGGTCGACGCCGTACGCGTTCGTATCGGTACCACCAGGGCAAAATTTATCCAATTCTGCGAAACGATCGTTATCGCACAAATTCAACTCTTTCCTTTTGACGTAAAAGAGCATACCGGCGACGACGCGGTTGGATAAGCCTACGTAGCGTTCTCTGAACGCTTCGGGCGGGTCTTCGTTGTCAAAGTTTTCAACTTCAAAGACGCGATTGACCGGGCCCATTTGACACGGAGCGTTCATCAAAATCGCATCTTTGGCTTTGAACTCTCGAGAATTGATGGAATCTTCTTGAATTTGAATGTACGACCCAATATCTTTAAACGCGCCGGACAACCAAGCGTCTCGAATCGTCAACCTTTGCTTTTCAACAGCGCGAGTGAGCTTATCGATAGCTTTCAAACCAGCCTCTAACAACTCGCTCGTTCTTTGTTGAATCAAAAGAGACGCTTGCGCCGCGGCTAAAGCTTCCTTTTGTTTCGCCACGATTTCGTCCAATTGCTCGGAAAGCGAGTCGTGCTCGGCTTTTAAATCCGTAAAACCAGTCGTCATCATTTGTTCGAGTCTTTTATCTTCAAAAAACGCCGTCGCTTTATCCGTTGCGGTTTCTTGATCCTTCTTCAACTCTGCCATGGCGGTGTCTAAAGACGTCTGGTTCGTCGCAATGGCGGACACCGCGGTCATGATATCGTCGAGCGTCACGGTAGATTCCGTCGTTTCCGCCGTTTGCAACATCGCGCGTCTATACTTTTGCGTAAACTGCGTGTTTGGTTCGTGCGCTTGCAACAACTTTCTGCCATACCCAACTTGACCGTCCCTGGTTGCGTTCAAGTACTCCACGGTATCAAACATGCCCTCGTCTTCGCACGCCTCACACACGCAGACTTCACCGGTATTTTTGTTGCAGTTGTTATTCGCGCCAGTCCCCCTGCCACACAAACACAAATAATTACAAATTCTCTTGTATCTCGACTGCGTGAGCCAAACGGACGTGCCGTTTGTCCAGGGATCCCAATACTTTGGTCCAGCAACAGTTGTTGGGTCCGTGCACGTGCCTCTGTAAATATCCGAACGTTCGGCGATGTTACAGGTTAAATACGCGTAATCTTTGCGCTCAATAACTTTACGGTTGAACTCGGCCAAAGTGTAATTCAGCCGCGTCGTCACGTCGTGAAATCCCGCAATCGTTTCCGCGGTGTAAAACTTTTGGATCTCATCGACAACCGGCATCTTTGGTTTCTTGAACGTCGAATTCCCGTTTATCCAAGGGCTGTCGTACACTGGTACATCTTGCATTTTTTTCTCCAAATCTTGAATGCGCGCCGCGAGGAATGGAACGAGTTGTTCTCGATGATCTGGATACTTGCCGGAGTTGGCGTATCTGACTTTGGAATACGCGTTATCTTTACCACCAACGGAGTGTTCACTAGAGATAACGTACGCCTTCAAAATATCGTATGTTGCCGTGGCAACGGCATCACCTTCCAAGCCATCCATTTTAATCATGTCGTAATACTCGACGTTTTGTTGCGCTTGAAACGCCTTCAAGAAATCCACTTCTTCCGCGTCGGCCAATTCCAGCGCTTGCGTCTCGTACGCAGCCAACGTCGACCACGCGTCCGCGATGCCTTGGTTATACACGTTTCGCAAGAATCTATACGTTTCTGTACACGCCAATTGGTTTGGATCCGGCATCGTCGTGTTCACGCCGTTCCCGACGCACTTGTCCAAACACGCCGTCACTTTCCCGGTTTCGGCATCCTTCTCGCACTCGCAAAAGTACGACAAACCGTACGGCGGGTGAATGTACAAATCTCCAATCATCTTTACACCGAAAACGGTCGTTTCTTTGGTACTCGTGGAGGCGGCGTCTACATTACTCCACCAATCTGCGTTCCAATCCGAAGTGTTGACGCCGTATTGACTCGTCGAATTGTCGTTCATGATTGGCATACAATCCAAATCCGGATCACTGGCGTAATCCACCAAAGTGTGATTATTCGCGAACGTTTGGTTCAAAATCTGAATAGTCGAGTTATACACGGTCGAGTTATACCAACCGCGAATATTCGCCAAGTTGTAACTCGCGCCGTAATCCGCCCGTTCGATGACGAACTGCTCGCTGTGCGCAACCTTCAAGTTCGTCAACTCCGAATTGTGCAACTCGTTCAGCTTTCTGTGCGCGAAGCCTTTCCCCAAATCCAAAAAGTCAATTCGTAACTTTTCCAAGATTTTCTTCTCGTGCTTTCTCGCCACGTTCGCGTAATGGTGCGCCAACAAAATCCGGTGTCTCTTTTCCTCGTGCGTCACGTTTTGCCTCTCTCGCACCGCCCCGCCAACTTTCAAAAAGATATCTTTCTTCATTTGCACCGACCACGTGCCATCCGGAACGTCGTCCAGCAAAACTTGCACCTGACCGCTTTGCGAAGGAAACGGTTGATCTGTTTCGTAATAACAATCCTTCCCGTGTCTTATCTTTGCAATCCCGGTGATCTCGTCCTGCTCTTTCGGGCATAAATTCCACGTCGCGTCCTTCTGCAAATCTACCGGGTTCACCGAACCTCTCGGATGCGTAAAATTATAGTATAAATCCAACTGAACTTCCGTAACGCTCATCGTCTGAATCCAGCGCAAACAATCCGCCTTACACCCGAACCTCCCGTACTCTGGAAACTCAAACGGTTCCGAACACACGCCGTCCCCACACACCGCATCGGTCCACAACGTATTCACCACCCCACTCGCCCAATCGATGATTTCTCTCGACGACGTGAACTCTTTCCTTTGCGGAATCAACACCGAGTTCAACGTCGACGTGAGCCTATACGCCTCGCCCGCTTTTCGTTGCAAGAAAAGAATCGAGAGGTAGAAACACACGAAGAAGATGAACGAGAATAACGAGACGTAGTTTTTCTTTCGCTCTTTCTGTTGTATGAAATCGTTCGAAGAGAACGAGAGAGAGAGGACGAGAGTCAGTAAAGAAACGTAAGATATATTTAAACAAAGGATTCGCGAGGAAACTTAATGTGCTTCTAAAAAATCTTGCCAGACAAAAGGAGATCCACCCTTTCGAAAGACATTAGGGCAAAAATCCATTGGACATTTGAGCCCGACCCCACCGCGGTTTCTTTGTCTTCTTTCGAGCGGTCTTTCTCTCCCTCACTCGTGTTTTATTATCAGAGAGATGAGGGCGACAGCAGTTGGTGTCTCGAAGAAGGCAAAGCGTCTGCGATCGCGTTCGTCTTTTGATAAAACGCGAGATTGAAAACACATTTTAACACAAAACTTTGCGCGGAAAGAAAGATCAAAAGATGTGATCGCGAAAGACGAAGATTCTCCTCTCTCTCGAACGAAAACGTACTCTGCTTTTATACGCGCCGTATAAGTTCTCCACGATGCGTTTGTGCACTCTCGGATCGCTCAAATCGCGTTCGATTTGCGCTTTCGTTCGTTTACTTCTCCCGTGTAACTCGTCGTCGTCGTCGTCCTCCTCGGCTAAGATTCGTGCCGTTCGTAACCTCTCCTCGATGCGAGAGGATTGCGGGGCAGATTTCCCTCCTTCCGTTCCCGAGGGGTTCGATTTGCGCGCGCGACGAAGAAGACCCATTGTTGTTGTTAGTATTCTTTCCTCCTCCTCTGTGTGTCGATTCCTTCGACCAGAGAGAAAGCGCGAAGAGACTTTCGTGTGTCGATTTTTCCTTCGACCAGATTTGAACACAAGCTGACCTTCCCCAAAAATTGTACTCGTATTTACGAAAACGAGTGAAAAAAAAGGCAGAAAAGAAAAGAAGGTTGTTCTTACAGAGAGAGAGAAGGCACCAAAGTGCCACACTTTTCACACCCCCAAAAGAAACACACACACATACATATCAGAGAGAGAGAGAGATTCAGAGAGAGAGATCAAAAGAAGAAGGAAAAGAAGCGCGTTGTTCTTGCGCGCGTCGTCGGATACGAGAGCGAAAATGTCGTCCGAAAATTCTTCCTCTTCTTCTTTGCGCGACAGCGCGGGGAATCCAAACTGGAACGCGATTCTGAAATGGTCCGTCGATGAAGGCTTGAGGCAAGAGGCGGAGTTGAAAGCGAAAGGAGGAGGAGAGATGAAGGAGAAAGCGCAAACGAGAAGAACAATTTCCGAGGAAGACCGCGCGTGGTTCTTGAAAGCCATCGAGAGCGGAGTCGTGGACGAGGTGAAACGGATTAAAGAAATCACGGAGAAAATCATCGGGAAGGACCCGAGAGGCGAACGTATCGAGACGGAAGAAGAGGAAGAGGAGAGAGTTCTCGCGTTGGAGGAACTGAGAGACCGGTTGGAGTCGGTGGATAACGCGAAAGATTTAGGGAAAATTGGCGGGCTCGAACCTCTTTTAGAAGGCATTCAATCGGAGAAGTGGGATGGAATTCGAGCGATGAGCGCGGAGTGCGTGGCGGTATCGGTGCAGAATCACCCCGAGGCGCAAAAGAACGCCATGGCGTGCGACGCTTTGAACGTACTGTTGCTCGCGTTGCAATCGGAGAAGCATTTGAATAAGAAGAGCAACGCGAAAGTTATATACGCGTTGAGCTGTTTAGTGAGAGGAAACGCAGAGGTGATGAGTATGTTCGTGGAATCAGATGGGATTGAATCGTTAGCGAAGTGCGGGTTGACGTCTTCGGTCGTCAAGACCAGAGTCAAGGCGGCGGCGTTGTTGAGACACGCGAGCGTGACGTCGGAAGAGGCCATGAAACGGACGATAGACGCGAAAGTTATAGAAGTTGTGGCGACAAAGTTATCTGTGAACGTGGAAAGCGGTTCATCGTCATCCTCGCTCACAGACCTCGCGCAAGAACGAGAGTCGTACGCTCGCTTGCTCTTAGATATCGCCGAACGCGTAGACTTTACGACGAACGAAGACGCCGTCAATCAGTTCAGAAGCGATGGGTTCACGCAAACCCTTCGAGAATCTCGAAAGGTTATAGACGACGGTGCGAACGGCGGAATCACAGACGAGAAAGAATTTATCCTCGCCGTCGATCGATTAAGAAACATGCTCGAATAGAAAGTAGAAAGTAGCTCTCTGACGCTTCATAACAATAATAGGAGCTTAAGCGTATTTATATAATAACACGAATACATAGTAACGCGGACGTAAAAAAAACTGTATAAACGAACAGAACCATGCTCGCATCGTCCTCTTTGCGAAGCTTCAGCACCGCTCCTCCGTCGTCGTCGTCTGAATCGTCGTCGTCGTCAGTGCACGTGGAAAGGAAAAATTGCTTTCGTCGGTGTCGTCATCTTCGAAATCGAACTCGTTTCGCCGCAATCAAAAGGGAGAACGAGCGCGAGAAACGCGCAGCAAAAGACGAGAGCGAAACGAACACTGAACTTTGTTGCGTATCTTTCAGACGCCGCAGCTTGGCGAGTGCTTTGGCGAGTGCATTTATCATGAAAAGTAGTCCCTCGTTTGCCGGGCAAGTGATTGATTCGATGCAAAAAATGCTCGACGAAACCGACGAGTTGTTGAAAAATCCAGAGCTCTCTTCCGAGGAGAAAGAAGGTTTGGAACGAGAGAAGACGTTTTTCGAGAAGCAAATATCGCGGGTTCAAAAGAACGGCGAGTTTGTTCGAGAGCAGAAAGAACGATTGAGTAAAACCGGGAATACGGATGAAGCGTATTATGCCTCGGGTATAAGGATAGCGGTGAAAGACGTGAAGAGCGAGACGCAGTTTTGGGAAACCGCGATGGGGATGCGAGTGACGTCGATAAACGAGAAGAGTGGGGTAGTGCGATTGGCTTACGGAAGGGAGACGTTGAATGAAGATGACGGCGGGAAAGCTTCGATTGAGATTCATCCTCTTGATTCTTCTTTGAATAATGGCGCAAACGATAGCAATAATGTGGTTGAAAAGTTAAAGTACATTCAGTGCACGGTGCCCTTTGGTATTCGAGTATCGAGAGTGTACGAAGCCGGCGGGGAGTTGTTGTACGGATTTGGATACTTTGATTTGCGTTCGCCAAACGGAGTTCCAGTCATCGCAAGCGTTGCGAAACGAAGAGATTCTCTCGAAGCCGTGTGCATAGAATCCACCAACGTCGACGCAACAACCAACGCCATTCGAAGCGCCTCTGACAACGGCTTGAGCATCTACGACGCTCAAATACCGGAAACAAAATCCGAGGAGGACCGGAAAAAACTTACCTCGTACGTCCCTCCGCCTCCGAGAGGATCGAAGTTTTTAACCGCTTTACAGTATCAAAAGAACAAGGACGGTTTGCGCATAGACGTCTTCCCAGACGCGGCTACTGTGAGAGCGAACATGACGTTTCAAGAAAAAGTCGCCGAAAAAGCCGAGCAACTGCGTCAAAAAGCCTTCAGTAGCGGTTCAGACGAAGACGACGAGGAAGAAGCATCCGCCGGTGAAGAAGACGACTCGCAAAGCAACTTTGCGTTCCTCGGATTAAGAGCGGTGAGCAACGCGAACGAAACCAAAGAGGTTTCGAACATCGGCGCCGATAAATCGAACAGTTGGTCGTTATTTGTAGAATCCTTAGACGCGTTCGAAGGACGGGTGAAAGAACAGCAGCAATAATAATAGTACCTGGTAGTTATTAGCTGATACATAAGTGTCTACAAAGTCTAAAATCAAAGCGCTATCGCGATGAGGCTAAAGCTACGCGCGCGAACAACAAGAAGAAACGCAATCCAAAAACACCGTTGGTGTCATCGCTCTTTCTTCCTCATCATCGCTACACCAATCGTCGCTCCACACAAACCAATCATCGCCCCACCAATCCTCGTCAACACGTTCGCCACTAACTGTCTGTTTGTCCCACCGGGGAAGAAGAATTTGCGCACGTGATGGTCGTCGTCGATGAATGGGAGAAAGAGCAGCCACGCGGTGAGATAAAGAAAGAGTACGGAGGACACAGAGAGGACGAGTATACCTCGTATGGCTTCGGGAGAGTAGCGCTTCGTGGTGGTGAGCATTTCTCGTTTGTTGTGTTTGTTGTCTGAGGAAAAAAAATCGTTTTCAATATACCAATATGTGAGATGAATTTTATCATTTTATGCGTGAACGCGCTAATATGTTTCTCTTGAACAAGCAAACTAACAATCTAAATCTATCTGGTTTCAGACGGCATGCCTTCGTACACTCTCTGACGACACTCTTTGGCGGTTTTTGGAGCGCAGTTTTGTTCCACGGGTATTCTTCTGGCAATGTTTTGCCAGTAGTTTTCGTCCTTCTTTACCGTAGCTCGCGCGTTTTCAAGCGCGACGAGCTCCTCGAAAGACCATACAGTCTTGGAGTTGTTGATGGCAACATCATCTTCTTCGACGTCTTCCTCGGCTTCTTCAGTTTCTTCATCGATGGAGTGACCTTTTTTGAGCGCGGATGGAGGTGCGCTTTTCCCTTGAACGACGCGTTGGCCACCTCGCGTCCAGCCGACGGCTTCGCCTTCGTCCGAGGAGCTGCTGTCTTCGTCCGAGGAGTACGCGCGGTGTCGCGTTTTCTTGCGAGGTTTTGGGCCTGGCTTCTTCGCATCCGGTCGGCGTTTTGACCCTGGTTTCGGGCCTGGTTTCTTCTTCACCTTGACTTCTTCCTCCTCGCCTTCTTTGGTAGCGTCCTTCTTTTTCTTCTTCTTGGAGTCGCTGCTGCCTGGCGCTTCGTCGGCCTTGTCGTCTTCCTCTTTCTTTGCAACACTCCTCCCGTTTGCAACGCAATCGTAGCAGAACCAATCGCCGTCGGGTATTTTCGAAACTTGTGGTACCAAACAGAACGTATGGAAACATTTCGTGCATCCACCACATACGAGTAACGCGTAATCGTGGTCGCTTCGTTTGCATTGCAAGCACGCCTTTTCATTCGACGCAGCGGTTGGATTATCCACGAGCGGTGGTTGCAAGGAAGGCACTACCGGGATCATTTGTTGCACGACCGTCGGTTGTATTTGTTGCGGTTGTTGACGTTCTGGCGGCGGTGGTTGTGAATGTAGTGGGCGCTTTTGTTCGGAAGGAGGTGCGGAAACAGGATGCGATCTTTCCGATACCTTGTCATCGTAATCGTTCTTAGTCTCCTCCTCGTATCTTCGCCGTTCTCGCTGGTGGTTTTCAAGGAGGTGCTGTTGGTGTTCCTGCGTATCTTGCAGCGCGTACTTGCGCCAACCAACCGGTCGACCGCGTTTTTTCTTCGGTTTCTCCTCTCCGGAGCGATAGTCACCGTCGTCGTCGTCTTCCGAGTTATTCGCGCTGACTGTCTTCTTCGTCTTTGGTCCCGTTTTTTTGGCATTGGGAGGATTTTTCGTTCCCGGCGGCCGACCGCGTTTCTTTCTTCTCGGTGGCTGTTGTCCGTTCACGCTTCCATTTCCGTTCGCATACGCAACTCTCTTGTAATACATCTTTTCGCTTCGTTCGTCGGTTAATCCACCGATCCAATTGTCGTTGCTTCCATCGCCGTCCATATCGAACGATTGTTCTTGTAACTTTCGTTTCTCTTCGTACCTCGCGGTGTTCGTTTCCCAGTACGGCCTCGCCGGGAAATTTTTGTTCGCTCGAGAAGACCGACGACGCCCATCTTCGAAATCGCTACTCTCGTCTAACCGGTACTGATAATCGTTGTTCGAGACGAGCGTTGCCACGATGGCTCTAGGATGATGTCCTCCATACTTTTGAGACGGCGGCGGTGTGATGCCTAAAATTTTTGAAGCCTCCAATCGCAGCTCCTCGGATTCGCGACGTCCTTTTCGAGCACCGTTCTTCTTTGACGGTACATCAATCGTCATCGTCGACTCAGATGCGCGAACGCCACCGGATGGTGACTTTCGTCTATGCGCGCCTCTCGGTTCGATGTAGACGTCGTCTTCGTCGTTTTGTTGTTGTTGTCGTCGTTGCTGCTTTTCATCCGAAGCGACCGAGTCTATTTTCCGAAAGAATCCTCTCGGCGGCGACGGTGGCTTCTCTATTTTCGGATGCGCGTCCACGTACCCACCTCTGTACTCTAACGTCTCCTTCATCGTCTCGTCGTCTTCTATTTCCTGCTGCTGTCTATTTCTATCGTTTTTGTTATTTTCTATTTGCTTCACCGGTGACGGCGACAAACCGAGCGCTCGCATCCCCGGCGACGCCTCTGGGCGTTGATTCGACGCTTTCAGCGGCGACGGCTGCAACGTGATCCTTCGCGGTGGGCTTGTTAATGCGTTTTGTTCTTCTTGTTGTTGTTCATGTGGTGCGTTTCCGGTGTCGCACCTCGGCGACGCGCGTTGTTGTTCTTGTTCTTGCTCTCGTTGACGACGATGATGACGATGATGCTGTTCTTGTTGATGCTTCTTCGCGTACGGAAACCCTGTAACCATCTTCTCCACGTGTTCTCTTTGCATTTGCATCTGCATCTCGCGTTGCTGCTCGAATCGATCATCTCTTCGTCGCGCGTCGAGGAGCAGCTCCGTCATATTTTGTGCACCTTCTTTCTCGCGAGGCGAGGAGTTTTTTGCCAAAAATTCCTCCTCCTCTTCCTCCAAATGCTTTTCACGTTGCCTCGTTACACTCTCTTTCTTCTGTTTCTTTTTCTTTCGAAAGAGGAGAGGATACGAGAAGACGATTTCCCTGTGCTCCTCTTCCTCTTCCTCCTCGTCGTTCTCTCCCTTCGAGAGGTGCACTCGGCCGAGCATCAAGTCGTCCAACGTGAACGACGAGGGTTTCGTTGTTTTCGTTTCCGTCGTCGCTTTCATCATCGTCGCGTTTTCGTTCGTTCGTTCGTTCGTTCGATGCGATTGTTCTTTCGCGCGCGCGCGCTTCAGAGAGAGAGAGAGCGAGCGCGAGTTTAAATCGGAAAACCTCTCAGAAACGAGTTCAATCTCTCGGGAATGGGATTTCCCGGGGAAAACAAAACACAAATTTTTTAAAAACGAAGAACGTTTCTCTCTCAACCTTTCGTCGTTTCCTCTAAACGCTCGCCTCCGAAAGCGCTCGCTCGTGACGTCGCCGAGAATGTCTGTCGCGCGTTCTTCTTCTCTCGATCGATTCGCGACAACAATACACCACCACCACCAAAGAAGAAGAAAGGATTCTGAGTTTAAATGAAGAGTTTGATGAATTTAAATGAAATAAAATTTGTACGCAGCCTCCTCAGAAAAAAAAGCTGCGCTCTACAAAAAAAAGGGAGAAAAAAGAGACAAAAAAAATGGAAGGAGGAACACCCACGACAGCGGGTTTGACGCAAACTCTGTTAGCGACTTTGATGCGCGAGAAAGGAGGCTTAGGAAAGCTTTTCTCCCGCTCTGATGAGGATAAAAACGCCAACAACGCGCTCGTGGTTGTTGGCGCGGCGGCTCTTTCGGCGTCGTCCGCGATGATGTTGTGGTATTTCGCGTACAAAAAATCGTCGTCTCACATTTCGTCGGGAAATTTGAAAAAAAAGGACTGTGTCAAAGCGTTGGATTTGATTCCGCACCCGGAAGGTGGCTACTTCAGAGAAACCCACAGGTCTGGGGCGACGCCGATGGCGAGTCGAGGGAAAACAGATTCGAACGGAGATTTGGTGAAAACGTCCGGAGGGAATGCGAGGAACACGATGACGTCTATTTACTATTTGATTGAGGATTACCAAGGATTGGTGTGTAACAAGAGCGACCACGTGCATTATTTTCACTACGGGTGTACGGTGCTGTATCACATCGTCAATCCATCCACGGGAGAGTATTACGTGGAACGATTAGGTTCAAATTTGAGTAAGGGCGATAAACCACAAGTCGTTGTGCCTGGAAATTATTTCAAAGCGGCGACTTTAGAGAAGACGAAAAGTTTTGACTTTGCGCTTTTAGGCGAAGGCGTCGGACCCGGGTTTGATTTTCGCGACTTTGAGTTTGTGAGTAAAGAGAAGTTAAAGAGGAATTTGTCGAACAAGAGTAACTTTTTCGTTTTAGAGAGGTTGTGCAAGCCAGGCATCGAAGACACGGACAAGTTTTACGAGAAGACAGATAATAATAATAAGAAGAACAACAAGAATAAGAACAATACGAATAACAATAGAAATGGATCGAGCGATAAGTTGTCGAAAGGAAAAGATATATCAGCTCCCGGTTTGAAGAAAATTCCGACGCCGAAGATAGGTGGAGGACAAAGTACCAACGCAGTAGCAGCGCCGGTGAACGGTGAAGCAAAGTCGCCACAACCACCACTTCCACCCTCGCCGCCGCCTCCGAATGCGTTGCGAACGACACCCAACGGTAATACGGTTTTGGCCGACAGAAAACTCACGCGTTCGATGGCGACCAAGCCGCAGATTCGCTTCGACGATATCGGTCAATCCACGCCTCAGTTTAAACCGCCAAAAAATATCAACCGAATCGACCGAGATAACGTGGAAATCACGCCGATGGGTTTGAAAACGAGACCAGAAGAAGACGAAGGCGATAAGTCGTTGGAATTGGAAAGCCCGCTTTAAAGAGAGAAAAATTAATCATAAAACAAAAAGCTGTAATACAAGACGCGAGCTATTCGCTGCATCCCTCCGCGACTTTAAACGTGTGCAAAATTTGTGCGCCCGTATCCGTTCTTGTCGCTTTGCTACTAAAACGTGAAGAAAGTGAGATTTTGAATTATTGTTTGTTATGTATAAATAGTGGACAGTTTTTACAGAGACGACGCGCATCCTAATTACTCAGAGCAGCAACTATCGTTTTTAAGTCCACTCCAAAAGAGCGCTCTTTTGTCGCGAACGAACGTTGTTCAAACCCTCTTCTCTTTCGTTCTCTCTCGTGTGTGATGTGATTTGTGTTCTTGTGTGTGTGTTTCGAATTTTGAATTTTTCCCCGAGCGCCGTTTATTAGTCCGTGCTCGCATCCTTCAACTGAGAAATCCAAATCTTAATCTCGTCCTCCGTCGGCGGTCGTTTGTGCTTCTCCTCGAACATCTTGCACAATCCGTCGAGGATGGAGTTCAACTCCTCGTCTTTGATATCCATTTTTTGTAAGTTTGAATTCGTCATCGTTTCAGAAAGCGGAGGCATTTTTTATAAGGAGAGAAGGAAAGCGTAATACACTGTTAGCATCGTATTTCATCCGGGTCATCGTATTTACTTGATCACTTCGTACTTTACATCGCTCCGAAAGACTATTCTATTATGAACACTACTCCATCTATCTAGTTCTATTATTTGAGGTGCTGCGTTTTTTTCTCCGTCTTCAAAGCGCCCCCGCTCTCTCTTCGTCCAACAACTCGATTTTCTTCACCTCCAATCGAAACGCGCCGTCCATGTCGCCTTTGCCGAACTCTAAACCGCCGCAGGCGATACCAATCGATCGCATGTTCCCTCGTCGTCGTAAACTGTCTTTACCACCGATTGTTTGCGACTCCACCACGCCTCCTTTGTAGGTTTTCATGAACTGATCGAGCGGGACGGTGAGTTCGGTCCAGTTCGTACGACCGCTACTACTTTCTTCGCTCGTCGTCGTTTTCGGCGCGAGTAAAAACGCCTGCCACAAATCGTGTTCTCCGTTCCCGAACGCGTCTCTCTCGGTTTTTATCGAGCACACGTACGCTCTGCCGTCGTAGTTTCTCATCGTAAACCGCACGTGCGAAAAATACTCCAAATCTACGTCCTCTTCTTCTTCTCGTTCTTGTTCTTCGCTTTCGTCATCCTTCCTCTCTCTCGACGTTT
>JACLAB010002352.1_pt1 | contig 25386 bp, 18 predicted proteins | sample 8027921 | NCBI WGS metagenome assembly JACLAB01 (sample SAMN15725117, study PRJNA655200) | protist metagenome | isolation source: fluorescence activated cell sorting (FACS) single amplified genomes of... | place: USA: West Boothbay Harbor, Gulf of Maine | collected 2000-07-19
TGTTATCGTGAAGAGGAATCGGTCAGTTTTTAGTTCCGTTTTTTCTTTCGCGGTGATAGGCTTAAACGACGCTTAAGTACGGCTTACCCGGGGTCGAACCGATGACCTTGGCGTTTCTCCTCTCCGCGAAGACAACGTCACGTCTGAAGCGCGAACTGAATCGCGCTCGCATCGAATGCTTTTTGTACCGTGTATTAGCACCACGCTCTAACCAACTGAGCTAACCGAGCTTATACATACATGGGCGTTTCACACCCTTGAATAGATACCTCTCGATGCGTAAATTTACCCCCCCGGCCCCGGTCGCGCTCGATTCACTTTTGTTACGGTTTCGTCGCGAGGCGTCTCCGGCGCGCCCGGAGACGCGTCGCGTCGTCGCCGTCACCGCGCGACGCGCGGATGCCGTCGCGCGGGATGCCGTCGCGCGCTCGACGGCGACGCGCCGTCGTCGTCGCGTGCGTCGCGTGCGTCGCGTCTTCGTCGCGCGCCGCGTCGGCGTCGTCGTCCTGCGCGCGAAATCGCGCCGGGTACGGCCCGCCTCGATTTCGCGCGGCGCGGTGCGACGACGCCGATCCGACGCCGCTGTGCGCGTACTTCGACGCCGTCGGCGGCGCGCGCGGGAACGTCACGCGGTTGGGGCACGGGTCGGACTACGCCGGGACGCGCGACGCGTCGGCGAGCGGGAAGAAGTGCGCGGCGTGGTCGAGGGTCGAGCGCGAGCGCGACGCCGACGACGACGACGAGGGCCCGGACGGGGACGCGGATCGTAATTATTGCCGCAACGGACGGCGCGGACAACCGCTGCGGTACGGGCCTTGGTGTTACGTGGACGAACGGACGCTGTCGTGGGAGTATTGCGACGGAATTCCGAGTTGCGACGACGACGACGACGAGATTCCAGCAGAGCACCCGATTACGTTTTACGACGATTTGACGGCGTTGATCCTGGAGCGGCGATCCGAGGCGGCGGATGATTCCTCCGCGTCCCTTCTCGAAAGACTCGGCGACACGTTTTCGTATTCGATGATTTACGACGCGTCGGTGGACGTCGATTTCCCGTCGCCGGACGCCTCGCCGTATTACGACGTCTCGGGGCGTTTGAAATCGTTCATATTCGCCGCGGCGGCGTTGTACGCCGCGGAGGAGAACTGTGGCTCGGGCTCGACCACCTCGGGGGCCTCGATCGCCTCGGCGATTTCGCGCTTGGGTTCGAGCGAGACCCACGTAAACTATCCGGAGTACGTCCTCGACTACGTCGGGCGCAGGCTCCCGTCGGCCGTTCGACACGACATCGTCTCTGTGTGGGACGACCGCGACGTTACTTCGCGGCGGACGTGGGGGAAACGTTCGCGCGATCTCTACGATTCCTTGCGGTGCGCGGCGAACGCCGCGCCCGCCGTCGTCGCCGCGGTCGGGCACAACGGTTTGTATCTCGGCCTCGATTACAAGCTCTCCGCCGTGTTCCACCCGACGGTTTTGCGAACCCTCGACGACATCGATTGGCCAGACGCTTTGGTCGATTCGATTTGCCGGGAAAACTTTGGCGATTTATCGGTTGATAGAAAAATCGAATCGTCCGACGACGCAAACCATCGCGCGTTCTTCGAGCTCGTCAAGGCGCTGAAAATCTCGCGGTGCGCGGACGTCTCCGAAAATCTTGCGGGCGGCGCGGTGATTGACGACGATGATTCGTCAGTCGCTCGGACGTACCACGACTCGTACATCGATGGTCGAAAGTTGACCTCGCTCGTACCGTTCTCCATCTTCGCCGGTTTTCTCGTCCTCATCGTCGTCTACGCCGTCGGTAGATTTGATTCCGAAACCGGGCGGGACGACCTCGACCTCGACGACTCGTACTTGGACGACGCGGATTCCATCGAACACTCGAAACTGAGCGGCGATGCTGGCTATGGCCGGCACAAGTCGTCGCTCAACATCGCGGGGTACTCGATCATAGACGTCATCGGTCGGGGAGCGAATGGCGTGGTATACCTGGCGTCCGTGCGCGACCCAGACGATTTCACCGTCACGACTTTGGTCGCCATCAAGGAACCGAACGACAGGTACAAGACCAAGGCGGAGATCGGATTCTTGGACTCGATAAAAAAGAGCGAGTATTTGTGCGAATACCTCGGACCTGTCGTGGAACCGCGAAGTCGAACGTGGATGATGATGTTTGAATTGTGTCAGCACGGGTCGCTGAGAAATTGCTTGAAAGAAAACACGTACCCGCGCGACGGGGCGACGATTTTCAAAGCCATCAACATGATGTTCCAAGGCGTCGCGCACGTGCACGCCGCAAACTTGGTGCATCGTGATATTAAGATGGATAACTTTCTCGTGGCGTGCGAGTGTCAAGGCTATCGCGGCTCGCAACTCTCGGGGCAGTGCCGCCGCAACCACGTGATTAAGATTTCAGACCTCGGTTTGGCGAAAGCGGGTAACATGATGTTTGATTCCAGCGCGCGACTCACCGGGACGCTGTGTTACGTCGCTCCCGAGCGATTGGACATCGTGCCAGGGTCGATCACGCCCGATAAGTATCGACTGGCTGATTTGTACGGCATCGGTTTGGCGGCGTGGGAGTTGCTCTATTACGCAAAGTTCGGGCGAGCCAAACACGTGATTGAAGACGTCGTGCCGGACGAAAACGAACGACGGATGCTCGTCGACGCGCAGCTTGTGATGTTGATTTCCACCGGTCGCATGGTGCCGAGCACGATGTGGATGACACCGCGCCTGCAGGTCTGGCTCAACCGTTGCGTCGCGTTCGACGCGGAAAAACGATTCAACTCCATCGAAATAGCGCTTAGAGAGTTGATGAAGTTAGAACAAGACTTCATAGCTGCGTTTCCAGGGAACGTCGACGACGGGTTCAGTGCTGCACTCAACGACGACTCGAGCAGCGCCGGGAGCGCGGGCGAAGTCGGCGACGCGCGCAGCCTTCGGCGCCGTTCGACGCGGCGACGTTAGACGTAGAAATATATTTAGCGTAAGACGAATAGAGTATCACCTCGAGTTGTGTAAAATTTCAACGTATTGACAAGACGTGTTCGATCGATCGACCGATTATTTCTTTTTCGCCGCGCCGCTGACGTTAAACTTGAAGAAGATCACGTCGGCGTCCTGCACCGTGTACATTTTCCCTTCCTGTCGATACTTGCCCGCGGTTTTCACCGCTTGCTCGGAACCGAGCTCTTTCAAATCGTCAAACGCCATGACTTCGGCACAGATGAAACCACGCTCAAAATCGGTGTGAATCGCGCCCGCGGCTTGCGGCGCTTTGTATCCTTTACGAATGCACCAAGCCTTGACCTCGTCCGGTCCCGCGGTGAAGAAGTAAATCAAGTGCACGGTGGAGAAAGCCGTCGTGATAATCTTCGGCAGCATCGATTGCACGCCTTGGTCCTTGCACCACTGCGCCTTGTCCTCTTCCGCGACTTGTTGAAGCTCGCTCTCGACTTCGGCGGAAAACGGAATGATGGTGCCGCCACCGTGCGCCTGCACCCACTCGTGAATCTTGACCAAGAATTTATTCTTTTTGCGCTCGAAATCTTTACGGCTCAGGTTGACCAAGTAAATCACCGGCTTGGCCGTCAACAACTGATACTTGTTCAAGTACATCACATCATTCGACGTCCACTGCTCCATGCCGTGACGAACCTCCTTCCCGCTCTCGAGCCAATCGACAACCTTACAAATCGTCTCCAACTCTTGCTTTTGCTCCTTCGCGGCCATCGCGTTCGCCGCGCGCGTGACCTCCTTCTCCGTTTTTTCCTTCAGCGCACTCATGAATTCCAAATCTTTCGCCCGCAATTCAGAGGTGATGATTTCGATATCATCCACCGGATCGACGCGATCCTCGACGTGTATGACATCCGCGTCCTCGAAGCATCGCATCACGTGCGCGATGCCGTCGACGGCTTTGATGTGCGACAAAAACGAATTTCCGAGTCCAGCGCCCGTGGACGCCCCTTTCACCAACCCCGCGATATCGACAATCTCTAAATACGGCGCCACCACGCTCTTGGGTTTGTTTTGCTCGACGAGCCAATCGAATCTCGCGTCCGGCACGTTGACGCGCGTGCTGTTCGGCTCGATCGTGCAAAAGGGAAAGTTCTCCGCCGGAATCGCGCAGTTCGTCAGCGCGTTATACAGCGTGGACTTCCCCACGTTGGGCATACCGACGATGCCGACCTGCGCCGGGCGTCAGAGCGCGAAACGCGCGGCGCGTCAGTCGTCGAGCGGCGATCGCGCGCGCGAAAAGCGCATCCATCATCGGGACGCGATTTTCGACGACGACGACGCGCGATCGAGCGCGTCGAGGCGCACCTTGAGGTTGCTCGAAAATCGACCGAGCGACCACGGGCCGAGGACTTCCTCTTCGACGACTTTTTTCGGGGGCATCGCGGGCGGCGCTTCGAGGTTTGGGGACTCGAGCCGAGGCGCCGGCGGCGAGACGAAGAAACGATCGAATCAACGATCGCGGACGGCGGTGGAACGCGTCGATGACTACGGCAAAACGCTAACTAGATGGGATCGGGTTCTAAATGCGCCATGAACGTCGAGGCGATGCGCGCGAGGACGTCTTCCGCGTGCGCGCCGCGACCGTACTCGCGATACGCCGCGCTCGAGGCGGCTCTCACGAGGAAACACGCCGCGGCGACGGCGGCGACGTAATCGTCTAAACGATCGGTCGCGGTTTCGGCGTCCGTGCGCTGGGACCAGAGGAGGAAAACGGCGAGGACGCCGGCGAGAATGTCGCCCTGACCGCCGGAGCGTTTCGGCGAGCCGACGCCGTCGAAACGGAGCCGAACGATCGACGCGTCGCCGTTCGCCGCGCGCTCGCTGTCCCACACCGACGGCGCGACGTCCCAGTGTTGAATGAATAAGTAATCGTCCTCGCCCTTGACGAGGAAATTGTAGCCGGCGTACCGTCGCAGCGCGCTCGCGATTTTCTCCCTGTCCTCGCGCGCGCTCAAATCCATCGTCGTCACCCCCCCCTCGAACGCCCCCGACGCCTTTCGCACCAATCGCCACAGCTCCATCTTATTCGGCGTCGCCAACGCCGTCGGATTCCGTCCTCGCCGCGCCTCCGCGCCGTCCTCGTCCCCGCTCGTCGGCGCCAGCGCCTTCAACCCGTCGGCGTCCACGACGCACGCCGCCGTCGCCTCTCGCAGCGCCTCCACCGCCTCCAGCGCCGCCCCTCCCCCCAATCCCGGTCCTATCACCGCGTTATCGATCCTGAACCTCCCGAACGCCTCGACGAGATCGTTCGTCGTCGTCGATTCTTCTTCTTCGTCGTCGCTCGCCGTCCCGCTCGCGCGTCCCGGTCGCGCGTCGCTCGACCACGCCTCGTGCACGATCACGTCCGCCCCGTACCCCTTCATCGCCGGCGCGCACCTCGCGTGCGTGAACGCGTGACACAGATCGCACCCCGCCCGCATCGCCGCCGCGCTCGCGAGCCACGGCGCGCCCGCGTACAGCTCGGACCCACCGACGACGGCGATCTTCCCGCCGTGCGACCCCTTGTGCGCGCGCGCGCCGCGCAAGCGCGGGACGACGCGCGTCGCGAAGCGCGCCAACGCGCGTCCCGCGTCGCCCGCGAGCTCGAGCGCGCGCATCGCGGCGCGCTGTGACGCCAGTGCGCGACGCGCGCGAATCATTCATTCATTCGTCATGTCCCGCGACGCCGAAATCGCGCCGCCGTCGCCTCGCGTCCACGAGCGCTGGCCCGGAAACGAAACGTTCGTGTGCGACGGACGATGCGTCGCCGGTCCGCGGCCGCGCGCGGCGCTCGCGACGGCGGCGCTGATCGCGGCGCCGTCGCTCGTGAATCTCCTGGTCGTCATCGAGCCGCTGTTGCGACGGAAGCTCGGCGCGTGGACGCTCGCATGCGGCGCGGCGCTCCCGGCGTGGTGCCTGGGATGGTTGGCGAAGACCGCGCTGACGGATCCCGGGATCCTGCCGCGGTTGGCGCGGAAACACGGGACGAGCTCGATGCGAGGGAAGACGCGAGAGACGACGGTGGCGACGACGGGACGGACGACGACGATAAAGTGGAACGACACGTGCGGGTACTTCCAGCCGCCCAGGGCGCATCACTGCAGCGTGTGCAACGATTGCGTGGAAAAGTTCGATCATCACTGCCCGTGGACGGGGACGACGATCGGGAGGAGGAATTACAGGGCGTTTTTGATGTTTACGTACGGGACGACGGCGCTGTGCGCGTTCACGATGACGACGTGCGCGTACAGCGTGAGCTACAGAGGGGTGAAGAGATCGGGCGTGGCGATCGCGGTGTTCGTCGTGGCGTTCGTGGCGTTCGTGTTCGTGGGGGCGTTGAGTTGTTTTCACGCGTATTTAGTGTCGACGAATCAGACGACGTACGAGAATTTTAGAGACGCGCACGGTTGGCGAGCGAATCCGTACAACACCGGGAGCGTGTTGAAGAATTGCGCCGAGGTGTGGTTCGCGAAAATAGGGCCTCCGCGCGTGCGCTTCGACGCGCGCGCGAGCGAGAACGACAGCGCGAGGACGTTTGAGAGGGAAATCGCCGAGGCGGACGAAGCCGCCGCCGCCGCCGCCGCCGCCGCGAGAGACTCGGCGGCCGAAGCCGGCGTCGCCGGTCGCGACGTCGAGCTCGAAGTCATCGCGTCGTCGCCGTAGCGCGCGATCGCCGGCGCGGACGCATCGCGAGCGCCGCGCGCGTGTAATTTCCAGTCTTCGCGCGTCGCGCGTCCCGCCGCGCGTCGCCACATCGCGCCGCGATGTCGGCGGCGAGACCTCGCCGTCGCGGCCTCGCGCGCTGCGCCTTCGCGCTGTGCCTGGCGTACATCGCGTTTTTGGGTTACCCCGCGGTGAAATCACCGCCCGGCGCGCCCGCGCGAGCGCGCGCGGCGCGCGAATCTTCGTCATCCACATCCATCGTCGCGAAACGCGCGACGCGATCGACGTCGAGCGCGCGCGTCGACGCGCCCGAACCGCGCGTCGAGGCCGAAACGTCGCCGCGGACGACCGCGCGCGTCGAGCCGCGCGCGCGGACGACGCGTCGGGCGCGACGGGAGACGCTGAAGCTGAGCGGCTTTCAGCCGCGCGAAGGCTTCGAAGCCGGCGGCGACGTCGTCAAGTGGGGGGAGACGTTCCTGAAAGACAGCGCCGAGGCGTGTCACGACGCGTGCGTGGAGATGCGAGACGAGGGGTGCACGGTGTTCGTGTGGTGCAAGCACGAGCGCGGGTGCCTGGGACAGCCTCACAAGGCGTGTTGGTTGAAGAAGCAGGCGCGCGCGACGATGACGACGGGGACGGAGGATAACAGCAATCCCTGGACGAGCGGATCGATATACGTGCAGGACGACATGCGGGGCGATCCCGATCCGTCGCGAAAGTTTCACGTGGTGATGACGACGAATAACGCGGTGTATCAGGGGTGGCAGGCGCGGGTGATGTATTATCACTTTCAAAAGCAAAAAGCCGCGCAAGGACCGAACGGGCAGATGGGCGGGTTCACGCGCGTGCTTCACGACGTCGCGGATGGGTTAGAGGACGAGATTCCGACGTGCATCGTGGATAGATTAGATGATGAGTTAGGGTTCGTGGTCTTGAGCCGCCCGTTTGCGTTCGTGCAGTTTTTTGAAAAGTGTCCGCAAATCGAAGAAGACTTCATCTTGATGGCGGAGCCGGACCACTTGTACATTAAACCCGTGCCGAACTTGATGCGCGGCGACACGCCGGCGGCGTTTCCATTCTTTTACATCAACCCCAAAGAGAAACCGGACATCCTCAGGCGGTTTTTGCCGGGAATCACGGATGAAGAGATGAAGGATATCGACGGCATCGGAAGCTCGCCCGTGTTCATTAGAAAAGACGACCTCAGGCGTCTCGCCCCGGCGTGGGCGGAGATGTCGGTGGCGCTACAAAAAGACAGCGACGCAAAAGCGGCGTGGGGATGGGTGATCGAGATGTACGGGTACACGTTAGCCGCGTACAAGCTCGGGATCTTGCACGATTTGCGACCGCAACTGGCGGCGCAGCCGCCGTGGGACAAGGACATCGGTAACTTCATCTCCATCCACTTCACCTACGGCATGGATTACGACTTGGACGGCAACCCAACCCCGGGAAAAATCGGCGCCTGGCGTTTCGACAAGCGCTCGTACTCCCACGCGTACCCTCCCAAAAAAATCCCCGACCCGCCGAAGGGCGTGAACAACGATTTAGTGCGCGCCCTCGTCGACGCCGTGAACGAGGCGTCGGCCGCGCTTCCGGACTGGGGCAAGTGGGGCGCCGAAACCGTCGTCGCGGAATTTCATTAGTCATCGGTTTTCAACGCGGCCCGCGTCGACGTCGTCGTCATCGCGATATCTTCGTTCGCGCGCTTCGCCGTCGCGCGCGCGTCCCGACTCGACCCGCGCGCGTCGTCGCGCCTGCGTCACACCGACGCGCGCGCGATCGACGCGAGCGTTCGAGCGCCGAAATCCGCGCGCGCGCGAACGATGGCGTCCAGCGCCGTCACCGCCGCGCCCGCGCGCGCGCCGCGCGCGGCGCGCCGTCGCGATTCGTCGCGGTCGAGCGCGACGTCACCGCGCGCGCGAGTCCTCGCGCGCGCGAGCGGCGCCCTGGACGCGCTGCGCGGCGCCACGATCATCGCCCCCGGCGGCGACGCGGGCGTGCGCGCGAGCGTGCAAAAGTACTACGGCGAGACGCTGAGCACGAGCGACGACTTGAAGACGAGCGCGTGCTGCACGCCGAGCGAACAAATCCCGAAAGCCGTGCGCGAGGCGCTGCGAGAGGTGCCGGACGAGGTCAAGGCGAAATACTACGGGTGCGGAAGCCCGACGCCGATCGGGATCGAGGGCCTGCGCGTGCTGGATTTGGGAAGCGGAAGCGGACGAGACTGTTACGTCGCGGCGAGGCTCGTCGGCGAAAACGGAAGCGTGCTGGGAGTGGACATGACGGATGGACAGTTGGAAGTGGCGAGAAAATACGTCGATGAATACTGCACGAAGACGCTCGGGTACGCGAGGGCGAACATGCGATTCGAGAAGGGAACCATCGAGGATTTGAAAGCCGCGGGCGTGGCGGATGCCAGCGTGGACATGATAATCAGCAACTGCGTCATCAATCTGAGCCCGGACAAGCCCGCCGTCTTGCGCGAGGCGCACCGCGTCTTGGCGAACGGCGGTGAGTTTTACTTCAGCGACGTGTACTGCGACCGAAGACTTCCGGAAGATTTGCGCTCGCACGAAATTTTACTCGGCGAGTGCCTGGGAGGCGCCATGTACGTCGAAGACTTCAAGCGTCTTTGCCAAGCCGTCGGCTTTACCGATCCGCGCGTTTTGGCCGGTCACGAGATCGAAGTGCGCGATCCTGCGCTCGCGGAACTTTTGGGCGAGGCCAAGTTCTACTCCATCACCTACCGCCTGTTCAAGCTTCCCCCGGGTTGCTTGGAGACGCTCTGCGAAGACTACGGCCAATACGCCGTGTACAACGGCGGCTTACCGGGCGCGCCGAACGCGTACCAACTCGACGACCATCACCGATTCGAAAAGAACAAACCCATGCTCGTGTGCGGCAACACGGGATCCATGGTCGGCGAGACCTGGCTCGGCAAGTACTTCACCCTCGTCGGCGACCGCTCCGTGCACTACGGCTTGTTCGACTGCGGTCCGTCGCCCGTCGCCGCCTCATCCGGCGCCGCGCCCGCCGGCGGCGCGTGCTGCTGAGCGCCCCCGTCCGCTCGCAGCGCCGTCTCGCGCCCTTTCAATCGTCATCATTCTTTCCCATCGCGCGCGCGCGCGCGTTCGTCGGCGACTCGCGCGCGCGTTCGCGCGTCGTCCCGGTCGCCGCGGCCTCTATCCAAATCCTCGATTCGCCCATTCGCGCCTCTTCGACCGCACTCCGCGCCGATGGCGCTCGCGCGGCCGCTCGGCGCGCGCGCGCCGTCGCCGCGCGCGTCGTCGAGCGCGTCGCCGCGCGCGCCGTCGACGAGCGGCCGCGCGGCGCGCCCGCTCGCGCGCGCGACGCCGCGCGACGTCACGCCGCCGCCGAGCGACGAAACCACCGCGCGCGCGCTCGCGAGCGCGCTCGCGTCCGTCCAGGCGGTGCGAAACGGCGCGCGCGATGCGTTCGACGCGCTCGACGCGCGCGCGATCGAGGGCGCGCTCGACGCGCTGACGCGAGACGGCGAGGCGGGGACGAGCGAGCGGGACGCGGCGCGACGGACGAAAAAGGCGTGCGCGCTGATACGCGAAGTCGAGCAGGCGTGCGCGAAGGCGAGGTGTAAAACGTGCGTGAAAGCGGTGACGTTGGAGAGGGTGGCGCGGATGGGGTGCGCGGTGCGGGACGACGCGTCGGTGACGCTGGCGACGACGCGAGCGTTTTACGCGATTGCGAAGAAGGGTCCGGGAGCGACGAGCGATGAACACGCGACGCTGCGAACGTACACGGATGTGATCGCGGCGTTGAGTCGGTGTGCGGCGAACGCGAGAGCGAGCGGGACGGCGCGAGCGACGCCGAGTCCGGTGGAGGTGTGGTTGATGTTGCGAGCGACGCCGCTGCGGTTGGACGGAGCGGCGTTCGCGGCGGGCGTGGGGGCGTACGTCAGCGAAGGGCGCGTGGAGGAGGCGGAACGCGTGCTGAGGGAGATGACGGCAGAAGGCGTCAGGGCGGGACCGAGATTGTTTAACACGCTGATCACCGGGTACGGGCGAGAGAAGAATTTACGAGGCGTCGAGGCGAGCTCGATGGCGATGCGTACGCTCGGCGTGACGCCGAATCAAGCGACGTGGGGGGCGAAAGTGAACGCCTACGTGAGCTGCGATAGATTAGATTTAGCCATGGATGCGCTTGAGCAGGGCGTGCGATTCTCTCCGCGCGCCGAACGTCGGCCCGGGGTGCAGGCGTACACGGCGCTCGTGCAAGGATTGGCGCACTCGGGACGAGTGGTCGAGGCGGACGAGCTCCTTCGCCGGATGTCTCGAGATGGCGTCAAGCCGAACGTGTACACGTATTCCACACTCATCGACGGCTTGGCGAAAAGCGCGCAAATAGGGCTCGCCGAGACGGCGCTGGCGGAGATGCGCCGCGCAAAAATCAAGCCGAGCGTCGTGACGTACAATTCGTTGCTCAAGGGCATCGTGCGTGGCATCGGTAAGGCGGATCGCACGGATGAAGTTCTCCGACGCGCGCGTGAAATGTTTGATAGGATGCGGGACGACGGCGTGCCACCCGATTTGGTGACGTACAACACGTTGATTGACGCGTGCATCAACGCTCGCGCTCCCGCCGAGGCGTGGAACATTTTGCGCGAGATATCGGAATCTGGTTTGAAGCCCGATGTCGTGACGTACACGACGCTGCTGAAGTATTTCGTGCAAGTCGGTGACGACTCGGCGACGCAATGGGTGATCGCCGAGCTGGAAACCGATCCAGAAGTCGTCGAGGACGTCGGCGTGTACAACTGCTTAATCAACGCCTACGCGCGTCAAGGCGACATGTGCCGCGCCGTCGAGACGCTCGAAGGCATGAAGACGAAGAACATCACGCCCAACATATCCACGTACGGCTCGATATTAGAAGGGTACATTCGTCTCGGGAACGTGGGCGAGGCTTTTAAGGTGTACAATCTGTGCGTAAAGTCGGCTGGACTGGCGCCGGACGCTCGCATGCGAAAGTCGCTCATCTACGGCTGCGGTTTGCACGGAATGTCAGACATCGCCGAGTGCGTCATCGCCGATTTACAAGCGGCGGGAGGGGCGGCGGCGAAAGAATCACGAACACTGCGATTTGTTCTCAAGGCTGCCGTCGAGGCGAAATCCGAAGGCGTCGCCGGGCGAGTCAACCCGCGTCGCCGGGCGACTAAAAGTCGCGAGCCGAGGCGTCGCGGCGCCGAGAGCGCCATCACGACCGACGGCGTCGTTTCGACATCAGCAGAGTTCGGCTTAGCGAGCGACGATGATCCGTGCCCGGTGCAGGAAACTCCCGTGGAGTGGAATCGCGGATTAGAAATGTGGAAGTATTGGCTCGGTTTGCCGAACAGTTACTACGAAGCGCCGGCGAACGACTCCGACGCCGCCTCCGGCGTCGCCAACGAGCCTCGATTCAGCAGCGACAAACCGTAGGTAGAAGACGTGCTATTCACTATTTATCAATATTAGATGACTCTCGCGCTCATAAAACTAGTCGCGATCTCTGGACGCCGCGATGCCGTGCGCGAGCCACGACGCCGCGACCGAGCTCCCCGCGTGCACGCCCACGAGATGCGTCCACGTCGTCCGACGATACACGAACCGCTTGCGCTCCCGCGTCGCGCCGTCGCGCCTCCACGCGCGCAGCTCTCGACGAAACGCCGTCTCGTTCGCCGCGTACGCCGCGAACGCGATCGGCATCCCGCACCACCACCCTCGCGCGTGCGCCCAATCCATCGTCGTCGCCAACCAGCACCCGTACCCCACCGACGCCCACACGACGCACAGATCGAAGTACCGTCGCGGGCCGTCCCACCTCGGCCCGCGCCAGTGTCCGAGACTGCTCGCGACGAGCGCCGCGCTCAGCGCCGCGAGGCCCCGCGCGCGCGCGTCGCGCGCCGACCGCGCCATCGCGACGCACGCCGGCGCCAGCGGGAACCAGCTCGTGTACACCAGCGGTCGGCACATCGCCGGCGGGATGACGTACGCGTCGCGCGCGTCGTCGCCGAGGTCGTCGTCGTCGTCGAGGTCGTCGTCATCTTCGTCGTCGAATTCGCGACGCTTTTCGCCGTCGCTCGACGCCCGCTCGACGGCCTCGCGCGCGCGTCGCGCGCGTCGCGGAGGCGACGACGGCGTCGCGTCGCGTCGCGCGGGCGATCGCTCGACGTCGCGCATCGCGCGCGCGCGTGCGGCGCGCGCGACGCGCGGCGTCGACGGTCGGGTCACCGCCCGCGCTGTTTACCCGCGCGCGCGGATGTCTTCGCGACGCCGATCGCGATTCGCGATTCGTCACGTCGCCGCGCGCTCGCGCGACGCGTCGCGATCGCGCGCGTCGACGGATCGCGCGCGAGGCGCGCGCGCGGCGTCGACGACGACGCCGGATAGCGCCGTCGGCGCGGCGATTCGACGCGCGCGCGCGAAGAAGTCGAATCGATCGAGGGCGATTCGTTCGAGCGCGCGGACGACGATGTCGGCGCTGGAGCGCGCGTTCGAGCGCGCGCGCGCGCTGAACGTCGATCTCGTCCAACTCGCGGACAGGATCGAGCGCGACGGGAGCGGGGCGACGGCGAGCGCGAGCGCGCGGGAGGGGACGCTGCTGGGCGCGCTCGAGCGCCTGGCGGTCGGCGAGCGGAGGCTGGAGGCGGGCGACCACGGGGGCGCGGTGACGGCGTACGACGAGTGCCTGAGGAAGTGCGTGAAGGCGTGGATGAACGGGAGGGCGGAGGTGTCGGCGCTGGTGGCGAGCGCGTGCGGGATGCTGGAGGGAGGGACGACGGCGAAGCGAGGGCAGTGCGCGGTGGTGGCGTATCGGGCGTGCGCGGGGACGGCGCTGAGTGGACGGGCGGTGGCGCAGCTTCGGTTGGGACGGTGGTGCGAGGCGTTGAGAGATGCGGAGGCGGCGTTGGATTGCGCGCCGGATGGGGCGAAGATGCACGAACGCATGGGAATCGTCTTGAAGGAGACGGAGGCGGCGGGCGATTTGGCGGGGGAGTACGCGAAGACGGCGGAGACGCTCAAGGGGAAGCAAATGAACGGTTCGATTCGAAGCGAAGATTTCGAAGGGGACTCGGCGGATGAGTTGACCGCGGTCACCGCTCGACCGAGCGCCTCGAAGTGCATAGAAGAGGAGGATTGGGTGCGAGCGCGTCAGTCGATGCTGTACGGCGCGGGCGTGCTCTTCGCCGGGCGCGACGACGAGCGCATGTACCGCGATCGCATACTATTCCTCGAGCGCGCGAAGACCATTTTCGTGATGACAAACATGGAATCACAAAAAGCCGGCACCTCGTCCGAGGCCGATGCGGGCGACGATGAGAAGCAAGCCGACCGGTCCAAGGTCACTTGGCTCGACAACGCCTTTCTCCTCGCCGGATTTGACAATTTGAGCGCGTACGATCGATCGCACGTGTGCTTGACCATCGGGAACGTGTTCTCTTGGGTCGGTCATTTCGGCGGTGCATCGGAGCTTTATTCGTGCGGCCTGAACGTCATCGCGAACTCGGATGAAGACGAAATCTCAGACGCGCTCGACGAGCTCGAGCCCGTTCTCGCGACAAACCGAGTGCTTTGTCAACTTCGTAACGATCAGAACACTAAGGCTTGGAAGAACATTCGCAAGCTCATGCGAGATTCAAAACTTCGAGAATTTGCCGCGGGCTTTTTGCGCATCGCCGAAGTTGCGTGCTCGCGCCAGGAGTGGGACACCGCCGAGCAAAGTTTCCGCATCGCCGGACGCCTCGGCACCGAGTTCCAGGTTCGTCACAAAGTTGTCATGTCGCGGCGCACGGCTTTAGACGCTAAACCGGCGATGGTGGACGTCGAACAACTCGAAGAGTTGGACAAAGTTCAAGAAGGGACGACGATGGAGTTCGAGGAGACCCCGAGGTTCGCAACGACGCCGAAACAAAATTCTCTGAATGACAAATCCATGCCCGAGGATTTTCATCAGGCGGCGAAAGAAATCGTTTACGACCTTCAAGAGGCGCATTCGCCCGCGACGAGTCAGGATTCTCATAGCTCACACAGCAAAATATTCACCAGTCAAGGTGGCGCGCGATCGTTCCGTTTGAATGAAGTCTTGCAGGATTTAGACGGTGCGATATCGCCCGGGCGGAAGAAACGCAAGACTCGCGCCGACGCGTGCTCGTGCACTGAAGTCTTCTCGTTTCTCGGCTGGGGTTCGTTAGATATTAAGAAGTCGAGCGCAGACGAAGATATATTTTTGGCAGCTTTGCTCGAAGCGCCGCCGTCGGATGCCGCCGACGCGCAAGAAGCCGTCGACAAGATGGATATTGACAACATGGACCTCGACGCGCTCGTAGAAGCGACGACGCCCGCGCCCATTGAAGTCGAGGGCACAGAGGCACCGAAGACGCGACGAAGCCGTCGATAACTACGTGCGATCGCTTGTACCATAATACTCACAAAATCTTAATTTACATCGATTTACAGCGCAGTTCACACGCCCTCACGGCTGCGGCGTCTCGTCTGTCAGCAGCCCTCGCAACGCCTCCTTGACGCGCGACGCCCCGCGCTCTGGAACCTCACTATCTACAACGTTTCGCCTCAACACTAACTCAAACTCCCTCCTCAGCTCATGAAGCACCGGAAGCGCCGACGCGTACCGCTCCCGCCGCTCGCTTTCCGTCGTTTCGTTCGACTCTCGATCGCTCGTCGTCGACCACGGTATATTCGCCGGCGTCGGCGCCGCGTCCTCGGGTATGTCCCTCCCACTCGTCCTCGCCTCACCTCGCTCGCTCTCCGCGTCCGCCAACGACCTTCGACACTGCGGGCAGCACTTCGACCGCGCGAGCCATCTCTCGACGCACCGCGGATGAAATCCGTGTCCGCAAGGCATGCGCGACTCCTCGTCGCCGTCCCGCACCGCCGTCAGGCATATCGCGCACGCGTCCCCGCTCTCCCCGCCCTCGCGCGCGCGCCGCACGACCCGCGCGACGCGCGCGAGCTCTTCCGCCGTCGCCGCCGTCGCGGCACCGCTCGAAAACGGGTCCTCGCCCTCGTTTCCGCTCCACGCGGCGAGCCACTGCTCGTAGTCGAGCGGTTGAATCGAAATCAACTCCGCCGCGTCGCGCTGATTCGTCCGCCGCGCGTCGCGGAACACGCGATGCACGCGCGCTGGACCCATGCGCGCGGCGGCGCGAGCGCGAGCGCGAGCGCGGCGACGCCGCGGCGACGAGTGCGGTCGGGACAGGTCGGGACGCGGCGGCGCGTCCCGGGACGCGAGGGACGGCGCTCGTTCGATCGACGACGCGCGCCGTTCGGACGAACGAGGTCGAAAAGAATAGAGACTAAATAATAGAGACTACAGAAATATGGAACTACTTGGCGGCTTCCATGGAGCCGCCGGCGAGACGAAGGCGTCGCATTTTGATTTTGTACAAGCCGAACAGAGCCGTCGCGGTGGCGACGGTGCCGACGACGTACTTCCACCCCATCGGTTTCGGGTACACCAAGAGTGATAACGCCAAGGATAACATCTTGCGCACGGCTTTGATGACCTCGGTGTTCGTGGCGCCGTAGTGACGGAGACAGAGCAAGATGCACGTGACGGAGATGTATCCGAACGCGGCGGCGACGCAAATCGCCGCGAGCACGCCGGGTTCGCCGAGCAAGTGCGCGACGGAGGTGAAGAGCTCGCCCGAGGCGAACAAACCGAGCGCGATCCACGCGCTTCCGATGGCGTTGACGTAAAACACCACCTCGCAGTGCGAAATGGGTTGAGGAATGTTGAAGAAGCGTCGTTCCTCGAAATTCCCCGCCGTGCTCTCCGTGAACAGCGCGATGGTGATGTACGTCACCCCGCGATAATCAAAATTCGGAAACGAATCCACGTCGCCCATGGTGAACATCGTGATCCCAATCACGAGCAACACGCACATGGCGTAATCCTCCAATCCGTACCGTCTACCGTGCATGAACGTCCCCACGATCATCACCGGTATCACCTTTGAACACTTGGCGACGATTCTCGTCGTGTAGTTGATGTAACTCAACGCCGCGTTCGTGAGATACATCGACCCGCTCGTCATCACGCTCAACATCGCGTAATCTCTCAGACTCCCCCTTCGCGCGCCGTGATCGCCGTTACTGACGCGTTCGCACTGCGCCAGCGCGCAGTACACCGCGCACGTGCACAGCGACACCACGCCGCCGTATTTAAACTCCTTCGTCGCCCGTCTGAACACCCCCTCCTGCGTCATCGTGAACGCGACGTACGCGAACAGCGCACCCGCGCTCAGCGTCGCCAGCAGCGCGCCCTCGCTCAGGCGGAGCTCGCGTCCCCACACGCGCGCCGGCGTCGTCGCGTTGAGCCGCTTCATCGCGCCCGGCGAGATCAGCTCCCCGTCGCCGCGGTCGCTCGCGAATCCCTGCTCGACGTCCCCCACGTCGGCGCTCGGCGACCGTCGCGTGACGCGCGCGCCCTGCCGCTCGTAATTCATCAACCCGCCGCCGAACGAGCTCACGGATGGGATCGCGCGGAGCGACCACTCCGATCGCTCGCGCGCGATCGGCGCGTCCTCGCGTCGCGCCCGGCGCGCGCGCTCGGCCGCGCTCGCGCGATGCGACGCGTCGGCGTCGTCGGCGTCGGCGACGTCGCGCGCGGGCGAGGTCCGCGCGCTCGCGGCGACGCCCATGGCGATCGATCGATCGCGGCGGTCGCGGCGCGGTGTGACGCGCGGGCGCTCGACGGCGCGCGAGGCGCGACGCGCGGTCGCGCGGCGCGTCGCGCGCGGTCGAGCGACGGCGCGCGAGCCGCGCGACGCGCGCGACGCGCCGACGCGCGCGCGCGCGCCGAGAGGGGCGAACGGGCGAGGCTCGAGGCGTTTTCGAGGCGTTACCGTCGAAAACGCTCGCGAGGCGACGTCGCGAGGCGACGGCACACGACGGCGCGCGCGCGAGAACGATGAGCGGGAACGAGACGGAGATCGAACCGTGGTACAAGCGGGTGAAGGGACCGTTCCCGGAGCGGTACGGGTGCGTGGGCGTGAAGGCGGACGGCGGCGGGTCGATGCGAGGGCGAGGCACGGTGGGAGAGATGAAGATTCATCGAGCGGTGTTCAATCGCGACGAAGCGCTGGTGAGGCGATTGATCGAGGAGGGAGTCGACGTGAATGAGGTGGACGGCGCGGGATCGACGCCGATCATGTGCGCGGCGTTCGAGGGGTGGTGCGAGGGCGTGGACGCGCTGGTCGAGCTCGGCGCCAAGGTGAACGCGAGCAATAACGCCGGGGACACCGCGTATCAGTGGGCGGAGAACATGCAAGACGAAGAAATGATGGAAAAGTTGAAGCAACACGGCGCGGATCCGAATTACGTCGGGCAGGTGATCGTTCCCGAACACATTCCCAAGGTGAAGGACTTTTACGACAGCGAAGAGGGACAAAAGCACCCGAAGCCGAGCGAAGAGTTCTTGGAGTATCAAGCCGAACGGGACGCGCAGATGCAAGACGCCACGGATGAAGCGCTCGTTATTTAAATACAACCGACTCTCACGACTCGATGGGCGCCGACTAGCAGAACAGCGCGCGCGCGGTGCGGTTGATTATTTTGTGATTATATTTGAGCGACTCTTCGCCGTCGACGCGAATGCTTTACGCCGCCGCCTCGGCTTGCAAGTCGAGCGCTTTCTTCACCGTGGCGTCGTTATACACGCCGCGAATTAAGCCTTCGATGTAAGGTTTCCATAAACGTGCGCGAGCGTTGACGAACCAGTCGCCAACTTGCGTCGTCGTCAAACCCGTCTGGCGCGCGAGATCTTCTTTTTCCGCGCGCGTCGGAATCGGTTTCAAGCGCTCGTCCGTCGGGTAGAAATGATCCCAGAGCCACGCGGACAAGATCTTCTTCGCGTGCTTTTCGTGCCTTCCCTGTGCGTTTTGCTGCTCCACGGCGTTTGAGTTACCCGAATTTTGTTCAGATTGTCGAGACGCGGGTGTCTTCGCCTTGGCCGCGGTCGTCTTCGCCTTGGCCACGACGTGTTCGAACGCCGCGTCGAACGAATCAAGCACACTCACGAGTGTGGTATTGAACGTTTTCTTCAACATCAACGTCGGATCGGGCAGATTCAAGCATAAATTCTTCGAGACGAGCGTCTCCGCCGCGCGGCGCTCGAGCGCGTCGGCGCGCGCAGCGAACGTTCGAAGCTCTGCGACGAACATGTCGCGCAACATCTTCAAACGATTCGTCGTCGCGGTGTCGGCCGACGCTCCCAGCGCACGCAATCGCGCGTACACACGCGATCGCACGTACTTGATCGCCTTTCCCGCATCCTCCGCTTCGCGTCTCTTGGTCTCCCATTCGCCCTCGTCGCTCGCCCAGCTCAATTCGCTCTCGCCGGCGCTCAGCGCGTCTCTCAGCGCGCTCGCGACGTGTTCGCGCACCGCCTTGGCCGCGTTTCGCCGCGACGCATCGTAACCATCGACATCATCGGCGTCCTTCGCTTCAACGTCCAAGTCGGGCCAAGCCGCGCATCCGAACGCGTCGACGTCGAACGCGCTCGCGTCTTCGCGAAACGCGTCGAACGCATTCAGCACGTCGTCCCACGCTTCGGCGTCGAACGGCGCCTCGTCCGTCCCCGTCTCGCCGCGCTCGCGAAACATAAATCCACTCTCGTCGTCGTCGGCGTCGAACAGCACCAGGTCCAACCCATCCGGCGTCGCGCGCGCCGTCGGCGAAAACGCCATTGTGTCCGCTCGTCTTCCCTCGAGCTTCGTCGCGCGCGTCCGTCGCGTCGCGCGTCGTCGCGCGCGTCGCGCGTCCGAGTCGAGTCGCTAAAATATTCGCAACGCGCGTTCGCGCGTCGCGCGCGCCCGTCGGTCGTCCCGTCGCCGCGCGTCGCGCTGTCCCGTCGCCGCGCGCGTCCGTTCGAGCCGCCGAGCGTCCGACCGCACTCTCGCGCGCGACGGTTCGCGTCCGCGCGCGATGCTCGCCGCCGTCTACGTCTGCGGCTTCGTCGCGACGCTCTGGCTCCCGTTCGTGTGCGCCGACGCGCGATCGCGCGCGCCGCCGAGCGCGAGCGTCGTCGAGGCGCTCGCGCGCGAGGCGAACCCGAAGCTGGCGCTGTTGTTACTGTTCAACGCCGTGAACGCGCTGATATGCGTGTGGGAGATCGCGCTCTGGACGCACCGCGCGAACGTGCAAAAGTTACACCGCGGGTACCTGAAAAAGTTCGGGAACAGGGTGCGCGAGGGCGAGAAGACGCGGACGAGAAGACGCGCGCGGGACGGCGCGTTCGAACGGAACGAAGGGCGACGGACGGACTGACGACGCGCGATGACGAACGCCGAGCAGGTGCTCCCGAGACCGTTATGTTTATTCGAAGATATTACGCTCGCGCAAGCGCTGTCGCTGAAGCACTGGTCGATCGTGTTCGCGCAGTACGCCAGTCTCGATCCGTCGTACGTCCAGCACACGTCGTGGAGCTTTTGGATAGACGTCGGCAACGGCTTCACCATGCTCGTCCCCACCGTCGCGCTCTCCATCGCCGTCACGTCCTGGCCCGAGGTTCCCATGATCGCGTCCATCACCCCGCGCTCGGTCGGCATCGTCGCCATCGTGATGAATTATCAAATGTTTTACGGCACCGTGGTGTACTACTGCAACTATTGCTACAATCGCTACGACGTCGGCGCGTCCGCGACGAGCAAAGTCGTCGTCTTCGCCGCCAATCTCGTGTGGATCGTCGGTCCGTTGGCGTGGATCTTTTACGCCGTGCGTTTCGTGCACTCCAATTCGTTAGCCATCGTGTAGAAATCGTGTTGTCCGTCGTCTCGGCGTCGTCGCGCCTCCGCCCGCCTCGCGCGCGCTTTTCGAGCCGCTTTATCCGCCTTCGCGAAATCGACGAGTCGTGACTCGGCGATGGGGACTCGCGGAAACCTCGTCGCGCGCGCCGCGGCGCGCGCGCGGCACTCCTCGTCGTCTCGGTGCGCGCGACGCGCGGCTCTCGACGCGAACCGTCGACGCGAGCGCGCGCGACTCGAGCGCGCGCGCCGACGCCGCGCGCGTCGCGGCGGCGGGACGACCGCGGCGCGCGCGCGCGACGCGAACCTCGATCGCGGCGGGGACAATCCTGCGCGCGTTATCCGTCGACTGACGCGCGATCGACGCGCGAACGCAGGAAACGAGCGCGCGAGAACTCGAAGGAAACCTCAAACGACGCGCACGCGATGCAAGGCGTGATGCGGGCGACCGCGTCGAACGCGCACGTCGCGCGAGGCGCGAAGACGGCGAGACGAGGGACGGCGGCGCGCGCGGGAGCGACGAAGACAAAGGGACCGCCGGCGAATTTGGAGCGATTTCGCATCGAGACGCCGTGGGATAAGGCGAAACAAGTGTTGAAGGAAGAGTTCGGGGCGACGGATGAGGAGTTGAAGCGATGTGAGGACTTGAGTGATGAGGATTTGAGCAAGGCGTATTACATGATGCAGTTGTGCCGGGACTTTGAAAACGAGTGCAACCAAGCGTACATGGCGGGTAAGATTCGCGGTTTCATGCACCTTGACAACGGTCAAGAGTCGATTCCGGCGCTCTTGGCGGACGCGATCCGTAAGGATGATTTGAAGCACTCTTACTACCGCGACCATTGCCATGCCTTGGCGTGCGGTGTGGATAGCGGCGCCGTCATGGCGGAGTTGTTCGGTAAGGACGGTGGCACGTGCCGAGGTACCGGGGGTTCGATGCACGTGTACGACATGGATACGAACTTTCAAGGTGGGTGGGCGCTCGTCGCGGAGCAATTGCCGTACGCGGTCGGTGCGGCGCGATCCATCGTCCTCGACAAGATGCTCGGGCGCGACGACGCGCACGACCGCGTCACAGTCGTCTTCGTCGGCGAAGGTGGCGCCCAAAACGGGCGCATGGCAGAGTGCTTGAACGCGGCGGCGAAGGAAAACTTGCCGATTCTTTTCTTGGTGATCGATAACGGTCGCGCGATCAACACCTTCACCAAGGATGTCGCGACGAACCAAGAGGTTTTCAACCAAGGCAAGCACTACGGCGTTCCCGGCGTGCTCGTCGACGGTCAAAACGTGCAAGATGTCTTGCGCGTCGGTCGCGCGGCGATCAACCACGTGCGCACGAAGGGTCCGGCGATCTTGCAAGTGCACACGTTCCGATTCAACGGGCACTCCCCGGCTGATCCGGAGCACGAACGCAACCGCAAGGATGAAAAGCGTTGGGCGCGCGCCGAGTGCGACCCGATTACGATTTTCGAAGAGTCTGCCGACGCTAAGCGCGTCGACCTCGCGGCGCAGACCGCCAAGGCCAAGGCAGAAGTGCAGCGCGCTTTGGCGTTCGCCGATGCTTCTCCTCCGCCGCCCGCCAACTTGGCTGCCGAGCTCGAGTACCCGGATCCGAGCGGCAAAGTCGACTACGCCGCGCGCGAACCCGTCGAAGGTCTCGCCTCGGCGGCGGCTGTGACGGAGAAAATCGTTCCTGCGGAGACGCTCGCCGCACTCAAGGCACGCATCGAAGCTCTTCGCGCGATGTGCTTGGATCCGCGCGGGATCTCCATCGGTGACGCCGTCAACCTCGCCATTCTCGAAGAAATGTTGCGCGACCCGACGTGCGTGGCGCACGCGGAAGATCTCCAAGCGGGTTCTTCTTACAACATTCCAGCCAACACGCAGCAAGCCTTCGGTACGCTTCGCGCGGCGGATGAAATCATTGACGAAGGTCACTTCATGGGCAAGGCTTTGGGCGAGGCCATGAACGGCTACCGCCCCATCGTCGAGCTCATGAATGCCAACTTTGGTATTTACGGCATGGCTGAGCTCTCGTCCGCCGGGAACACGTACGCGACGACTGGTGGGCAATTCCAGATGCCCATGACCGTCATCGGTGCCGGTGGTACCGCCCCGAACCAATCTCTCGGCGCCGAACACTCGCAACCGTTCCACGCGTACATCATGGGCATTCCCGGCTTGAAGATTTGCTCGGCGTCCAAGCCCCAAGAGGCGTACGGCTTGGCCAAGTCTATGATTCGCGACAACGGCCCGGGCGTGCTGTTGCTTCCGGTGAAGATGATGAAATCTCGCGGACCGGTGACGCCCGATTCTTTCCTCCCGCTCCACAAGTCCACCGTTCACCACTTGGCGAGCGACGAATCCGTCAAGAACGACAAAGCCGTCACCATCGTCACCTACCTCCACGGCGTCAAGGAAACCGAGGAAGCCATCGCGGAGCTCAACGCCAAGGGCATCGACACCGACTTCATCGAGCTCACGTGCATGAAGCCCGTGGATTGGAAAACCATCCAAACCAGTCTTCAGCGCACGCACAAGTTGGTCATCCTGGACGAATCCACGCGCACCGGCGGCGTCGGCGCCACCGTGAGCGCCTTCGTCGGCGAAAACCTCTTCGACGAGCTCGACGCCCCCGTGATGCGTCTGTGCATGGAGGACGCCCCCGTGCCGTACGCCAGCGAGATGGAGAAGACCGTCGTCAAGCGCGCCGCCGACGTCGTCACCGCCGTGACGTACATGATCGACCGTCAGGCGTGACAGCCGCAGACACCTCCGACCGACCCTCGCGCTCATCAATCAATCACGTAGACACCAGACACTCGCCGAACCACCGAACCCTAATTATCACCCGACGCGCGCGTTCGAGCCCGTATTCGAGCGCGCCGACGCGCCATCGCGCGTCCCCGCGTCCGCCCGCCCGCGCGCGCGCGCCGTCGCGCGCGGCACACCGCGCCCGCGATGCCGACGACGACGACCGCCGCGCTCGCGCGCCCCGCGCTCGCGCGTTTCGCGCGCAAGGTGCGACGCGACGCGACGCGACGCGATCGGCGCCTCGCGATCGACGCGCGCGCGCGACGCGACGACCGCGCGACGCGCGACGCTCGACGCGATTCGAGGACGATCTCAAGATAAGCCTCGACGCCGATCGACGATCGCGATCGCGTCCGACGACGCGCGACGACGCGCGACGACGCGCGACGCCGACGACGCGCGACGACGTCGAGCGCGATCGTCGATCGGCGGACGACGACGGCGGAGGACGCGCGCGCGTCGGACGAGGCGGACGAGACGACGACGCGAGGGCGACGACGCGAGGGACGAGACGACTGACGGAGGCGAACGCGAACGCGAGACAGACGGCGACGAAGCGCGCGGGAAGAGCCGGCGTCGTCGTGAGAGCGACGGACGCGAGCGAACGATTGGAAGCGGCGCTTAAGGCGGCGGAGGAGTGCGTCGATGATTGCGCGGTCGCCTGGGACGACGTCGAGGAACTGAGCGCGGCGTCCAAGGACAAGGGACAAGACTCCATGAAGGAGGTCGAGATCTCGGCGGCGGACAAGGCGTTCATCGAATCGACGAAGAAGACGATCTCCGCGGCGCGCGCGGCCGGTCAAGTCGACGAGAAGACGTTGAAGGAAATCGAAGCCGCGGCCGCGGGCATGAAGGAAGTCACGAAGAAGGTGAACACGGCGCGCATGCAAAAGATGGAGAAGGCGCTGGAAGCCGCCATCGCGGCGGCGAAGCAGTGCACGGATGATTGCCCGGCTGCCTGGGAAGAAGTCGAAGAAATCTCCGCCGCGAAGAGCCGCGAGGCGGGTAGAGATTAAGTCGTCGTCGTCGTCGTTTGATTCGTACGATGCGCGACTGATTGGATTTCACGTTGACACCGTCGCGGCGTTTCTTTCAATATAAATCGCCACAGCTATACAATTACAACCCCCCCTATTCGTCACGCCGACGCGTCCGCGGATCGACCGTAATCCGCGTCCTCGTGCTCCAAATACGTCACTTCGAGCGCGATGTCGGGTCGATGCTGACGCACGCGCACGCCCGCGAGATTTAAAAGCCTATTCGCGGCGGCGTAAATCGGGTCGTCGCGCTTGGCCACGCGCGCGTCGCCCGGCGTCGTCGGCGTCTCCCTCGTCCCACTGATTTTCCCTTCGTAATACACCACCTCCTTGATCCCAGCCTGGATCACCAATTTCGCGCATTCGTTGCACGGATACATCGTCACGAACAGCGATCCACCGGCGACGGAGGCGGAGTTCTTGTTCATAATCGCGTTCATCTCCGCGTGGCACACGTACGCGTACTTGGTCTCCAACGGATCGTCATTCGCGCTCTTTTTACTCCACGGCAGCGCGTTATCGGCGCATCCGCGAGGAAATCCGTTATACCCCACGCCTAAGATCAGCTTATCCTTCCCCACGATGCACGCGCCGACTTGTTTATTCGGATCTTTCGACCGCTGCGCGCTCAGAAACGCCACCGACATGAAATAATCATCCCAAGACAGATACCGCGGTCGCGCCGACGCGTTGAACGGGTCCGGTTTTTTCGCCGCGAGCGGTGTTTTCGGCGGCGACGTCCACGCGCCGTCCGCGGACGCTTCGGGCGCGCCGTCCGTCGGTTCGCAACAGCCGCAGTACGCCGGCCGAGGCGTCGCCGCCGTGAGCGACACCGACAGCGTCGGTTTTCCCGCGTATCTCGGCGCCGGGCGCTTCGCGGCGAACGAAACGTCATCGCGCGATCGTCGTCAGTCGTTCGCGTCTCGCGTCGCTCGCGTCTCGCGTCTCGAGCGCGCGTCGAAGATGATTGATTATTTTGAATCATTCATTCATTCATTCATTCGTCGTCGCGGACGCACCGGCTCTCTCTCGCGCTTCGCGCGTTTTCGACGATCGTTCACGTCGTGGATGACGTGCACGAGCGCGGCG
>JACLAB010001622.1_pt1 | contig 25383 bp, 20 predicted proteins | sample 8027921 | NCBI WGS metagenome assembly JACLAB01 (sample SAMN15725117, study PRJNA655200) | protist metagenome | isolation source: fluorescence activated cell sorting (FACS) single amplified genomes of... | place: USA: West Boothbay Harbor, Gulf of Maine | collected 2000-07-19
CGCGGTGGGCGTGCGTTCGTACGCTGAAGCCATTCCAGCGCGCGGCGCGCACTGGCGTCGTCACTCACGAACACGCACGCATGGGCGCGCGCGCGAGTACATCGCGCAGCGCGGCGCGGGTGACGACTGACGCGATTTTAGATCCGTGAGCGACGAGCGTTCGAGCGCCGGCGCCGAGTCGCGCGCGTGGAGGCGCGTCAAATAGAGTGATGGAGCACGACTTTGGCCACGACGCATTCGCATTCGACGACTACGCACCGCGCACGCGCGAGGCGGGCGCGCGCGAGGCGAGCGACGCGAATGATATCGTCGACGTCGACGTCGATGGCGTGATTCGTGCGTATGAGGATCGAGCGCGCGACGCTCGAGGCGGCGGCTCGCGAGCGCCGACGACGAGTTTAGCGACGACGTCGGCGATCCGTAAACGCCGCTCTGCGCTCGATGGATTCGTACCGCTCCCGCATCCGAATGCGCCGACGTGGATGAGTGATGCGCTGGCGGATGACGATGAGCCGATGTCGAGGTCGAGGCGGGACGGTGGAAAGCGAGGCAAACGAAGCGGCGGCTCGTCGACGAGGACGCACAAGGCAGCTTCAAAGGCGTTTGTTGAACGCGTTTTGGCGTGGTCGGTGCGTGGTTTGCAAACAGGCACGCGTGAGGGTGTCGGAGAATCGCCCATGGTGAACGCAACGGCGACGTATGAAACTGTTGAGCACTGGTTTGCGGTGCAAGAGGAATTGGCATACGAAGAGGCGCGGGCGACGCTCGCGGTGGCGCTCGTGCGACAGCGGCACATGTCGGCGGCGTTTCGTGTCATGGTCAAAGTGTTACCGAGTTCAAAAGGTATGGGGCGATTGCGAATGATTGAAGCGACGCGGCTGTCGAGAGATGTGTTGAATGATTGGCGTCGGCCCGCGACGGCGATTTTGCTCAAGCGAGACGCCTCGGACGTCGGCGTCTTAGCCATCGTGGCGGCGAGTCAAGAGGCCTCAGGAGCCGAGAGCGTTCCATTGTGGGTGCAAGCCCGCGACGTGGCAAGTATTGATGGTTCGAGTAATACGTGGACGGCGGCAGCGTTGGATTCACTCATTTCATATCAACGCATGGCGTGCGCGTGCTTCATGCGACCAAAAGTCTCGTTCGCACACCAACTCATTGGACACAAGCCATCGACGCACACGAAGTTCGTCGATTCAGATTCAGAATACGGCGACGACGGCAATGAAGATGGCGGTGGCGTTCGCGATGACGCATTAGCAGCAGAAAATGGTGAAGATGACGCATATTTGGCTCATGGTGAGCTCAACACATCTCAACGTCGAGCAATGCAACGATTTCTCTCTCGTAATGGACACATGGACCAGCTTCAAATGGTACAAGGGCCACCCGGATGCGGGAAAACGCACTTTACCGTGTCTCTTCTGCGTGCGTTGGCTAAGAAAAATCGACGCGTTCTGGTGTGCGCCCCGAGCAACAAAGCGGTGTGCGTCGCCTTAGAGTTGTTCTTGCGCACGCAAGGCGCTACGGACGCGTGCGCACCGTGCATACTTCTCGGTGTCGAGGACTCGCTCGAAGAATGCTCAACCCCTGCGAGCGAAACGTTTCCAATCTGTGTGATGGACTACTTTATCTATCGCCGCGCGAGCGCTATCGCAGGAGGTATCGAGCGCGCACTGGCTGATATGAAGGCTGAGAAATTGAGCCAATTCAGCCTCGATGCCGTTGGCGAAGCATTGGATTTAGCGCGCAAGCAACTCAAAACTGCGGCACCACAATTCTTGAAGGGTGAGATAAGTAGTGGTTTCAAAGCTATTGAGTCGCTTTTACACGAAATGGATGCCACGAAGGCGAGTGAAATTCAGGAACAAGGCGCAAAACTTGTGGCAAATATTTCAAAGGCGTCTGGCCGCGGCGAACGTGCGGATGAATTTGCGGTCGAGTCTTTAAACAGAGCGCAGTTGGTGTTCTGCACGCTTGCAAGCGCAGGCCAATCAATCATGGCGATGTTGAATCCACCCGATGTACTCCTCGTCGACGAAGCTGCCCAAGCTCTTGAGCCAGAGATTGCGATACCGTTCCTTCGCAATCCGAGCAAGTGTCTACTCGTGGGTGATCCAGCACAGTTGCCTGCAACGTTGAGTTCTGAGACCGCACGTCGGCATGGACACGCAACGTCATTGATGGAACGTTTGATGACACTCAATGACAAAGGCGTGAGCTTACTGGACACGCAATATCGCATGCATCAAGAGATTGCACATTGGCCTTCGGCGTACTTTTACGCAAACCGGTTGCTCAGTGCTGATTACATCACGACTCGAGAGTTACCAAGCGATTTCCCAACGCATCTGAAGCCGTATACATTTGTTGACGTGCACGAGGGCGAAGAAACTGGCAAACGCGGCGCGAGCAAATCAAACCAAAGTGAGGCGAGATTAGCGTGCGCGTTCATCGAAACGCTCGTCAAATTTCAGCGAGGTAATACGAAGACATTTAGCGTCGTCGTGATTACATTTTACAGCGCACAAGTTCAATGTATTGGCCGCATGCTTGCGTCACATGGTATCAAGCATGTCGCCGTACATAGTGTCGATAGTTTTCAAGGCTCAGAAGCTGACGTCGTGATTTGTTCAGCGGTGCGAAACAACAAAGCCAACACTGTTGGTTTTCTTGCCGATAAGCGAAGGCTCAACGTAGCCTTAACTCGTGCAAAACATGCGCTTGTTGTTTTAGCGTGTGCCAAGACACTTTCCAGCGGAAATGCTGATCTAAAGGCGCTCGTCGATGATGCAAAACAGAGAGGCGTTATCATTTCTCAACATCAATTTGCAAATAGCTTTCATTCAGTCAGTAGAACGTAGAAATTAGATCATGTAATAGACGACGTGACAATTGCTAGACTATATCAGCGCATCTTTTTACTATCAGCACACCCCTTCGCTTTTCAATCGTTGAATGAATAGATTAATCGGCGATAACAAGCACGTCGGATCCTCCATCGTGACGACAGTCCCGCATCCTTCCATTTCAATCCACGCCACCTTCCTCGGACGCATCACCGCATTCATGTGCAGCGTATCCTTATACCATGGGGAATTTGTACCTGCTAAAATAATCGCATCTATGTCTAAGTGTTCGTAAATGTGCGTGTTGTCCAATCGATTCAACGCCGCTTCATAATAGGCCAACACCGCCTTGGCATTCAACTCGCTCATTTCTCGCTTTGCCGTGCACGCTAAATCACTGCCGAACAATCCGCCACTTCCTCCAGCTAGCGCTCTATAAGAGAACATTCGTTTCATCAAATGTTGTAACGACCAAGACGTCCATCCGTACCGTCGAAGATTAAATTTCGCCGCCGCGCCGAGCACGTGCTCCATGGTCGATGCTCGCGTACAGCTCGGACTAATCAGCATCGCCGCAACCACTGGACTGGCGTGCCGTCCAGCATATAGCGCCATCACTGTCGCACCGGCGCCTACACCGAGCACGGTGACGTTTGTGAGCCCGAAATACGTCGCCACGTCCTCGCACCGCTCCGCCAACGCGTCGAGCGTTTCGCCATCCCTAAGCAACGCGCAAGGCGCGTATTCCACTCCCGCGCCGCCGTCTTCGCACCCAGGGGCATCGATATGGTAAATGCGAAATCTTCGCAGTAAGTCCGACGACGTGCCAGCGCACACGAAGAGCGGCTGGAAGCATGTGCGATGATTTAATCCAACGTCGTGAAAAGTCATGAGTGGCGGCTTGGAACGATCGCCTTGAACGGTGACGGTGATTGGACCGTACCGCGTTTCGACCACGTACGCATCGCTGGTGGATTCAAATCCGGAGATTGATATCGACATTGCGCGTTTAAACACGTGTGCGTGGGCGTGGCGTGCGTTGAAGTGGCGATGCCTGCAGGCTGCGACTGAGGAGAGTTGGCGGTTGGCGTTACACAATAACAGTTACACAATAAGTGCGTACAAATGTCATCTTTAGACGTTTTCATTGAAACATACGGTGACTTTAAAATCGTGGTCGTCGTCGATCGAAGTGTGCCCGCGCACGACACTCGTGTGACGAAGTTTAAGCTCCTCTAGCAACGTTTTACATTCGATGGATAAATCATCCGAGTCTTCGTACGGCTCGTCGGCGTGCACGAAGTCTGAGAGAATCTCCACGTGCGACTTGGCGCCTTGGCCGCGCTCAAAAATAGACTGGAACACCGCGTCGTCGTTATCTTTTGCCAGAATCACGTGTAACTCGCCACTGTGACGCTCAAATGTCCACGTGCTCTCGCTCGATTTGACTCGTCGGCTCAACGCGCCGCTCAACGTCTCTACGCACCCCGTCCAAGACGTCCAAAGCTTGAAATGTGAATCGGTCAACTCAATCTTAATATCTTTCATCGTCGTCTCGCGCGGAAGCGCGATGATCATCTCCACCGTCGTCGTCGTTTGCGTCCACTGCACAATCCCATTCGCACCAAAGCATGTCTTCGCGTCGCCGACCGCGCACGCCCACGCGCGGCGCGCGCGCGCCACGCGCGCATCCGCGCCACCACTGACGCGCTCGCGGCATCCATCGCTATCGTACCCATCCTCGGCGTCAAACGTCATCGCGCGTCGTGCGTGCGTGCGTGCGTGCGTCGAGACATGACGTGTCCTGGGACACCAACAGTCGCTATAAAAGTGTCGGAAAAGCGCACCGCAGGGTTACGACGCGACTTGCCGACGCGCGACGCACGCGGTGCGACGCGCACACGTCTCGCGTCGCGCGCGAAACGATAGCGTCGATGGCGATGATGTCGACAGACGGCGGCGGCGGCGATGTGAGTGACGCGGGCGTCAGCGACGCCCGAGGCGCGCATGAAGTGCAGGGCGTGCGCGTGTTCACCGATGCGCTGTCGAGCGACGCGCACGATGGAATCGTGAGGTGGATTGCGGAGGAGCTCGCGCGCGGACGTCGTAGTGAACTTCATGGACGCACATTCGCGCCCGTGCCGCCAAAGTGGGCGAAGCGCGATCAGTCGAGGGAGATGTTGCAGTACGGGACGTACACGCACAGCAACCGCGTGGAGGTTGACTTTGAGGTGAGCGCGCTGCCAAAAGAACTTATTGATGTCGTCGATGCGCTCATAGCGTGTGGGGTGATTCAAGAGTGTGAAAGATTTGATTCGTGTACGATAAATGTGTACGGCAAAGGCCAATGGATCCCGCCTCATATTGATAATCCGGCGTTTGCGAGGCCGTTTGTGACGGTTTCGTTGCTGAGCGCGCAAGACATGGTGCTTGGACGTGGAATCATTTGGCCCGCAGATGATAAGCCCGAGCGCGAGGCAGTCTATGAAGGAGAAGAATTGCGCTTAAGCCTTCCCGCGAGGTCTGCGGTGCGTGTTGAGGGTGATGCGGCTGATGTATATGAACACGCGATCCCACCCGTGAGCGAAGACAGAATTTCGCTCACGTTTAGACGAAGACTAGATTTACAACAAGAGACGGATTTGATTGCTGCACAGGTGGCGATGACGGAAAGCTTTAGAAGCTTGTATAGAGAAAAGCGTAGAAGTGGTCGTGTGGAAACGCCAACGCTGCCGAAAGAGGAGTCTGATGAGACGAAGCGTCGCCTCGCCATTGCCGCCGAACGCGCGCGGATTAAAGCTGCCAGAGAAGAGCGTAAAAAGGCCAAAGCGTTGAGAAAAGAAGGCTACGTTGCCGCTGCGGAAGAATTGGAGAAGTCAGCGACAGCATTAGCCGAAACAGACGTAGCAAGCGCGAGCAGTTCTTCGGCTAAAGCAGCAGAAGAGGCTGAAGTACAATTGGTGAAGAAGCCGCCCAAGCGCGCATGCGCCGTCGTGCCTGAAAATCTTATCGACGCCGCCGCAAAAGTCACAGCCATGCCCGAGGTTGAGCGTGAACACGTACAAAAAGTGTATGACATCGTCGCTCAACAGTGGCACGGCACGAGGTATCGCGCGTGGACCGGTGTTGAGGCGTTTATTAGAAAGCAACCGGCTGGTTTATTAGCCGCCGACGTCGGTTGCGGAAATGGAAAAAACATTCCCGAAGTTGTAAAGGGTGGTGGTTTCGCTCTCGGGAGTGACTTTAGTCGCGGTTTGATTGAGATTTGTCGCGACAACAGCTACGAGGTCATGGTCGCCGATGCGGTAATTCTACCGTATCGATCCAACGTCTTTGATTACGCGTTGAACATCGCCGTGTTGCATCACATTTCCTCCCCAGAGCGCCGCGTGGAGCTCGTCAAGGAAACCATGCGCATCATCAAAGTCGGCGGTGTGGCATTATTCTACGCCTGGGCGCTCGAACAGGAACAAGGTGGGGTATCAGGCCATCAGTTTGAAGGCCAAGACGTCTTGGTACCGTTCCATAACAAGATTAAAGTCAAGGGCGTCGCCCCAGAGACGCAACGCGAACGCGAATCCCGCGTCGCCGGCGCACCCGCCCACGGCGAAGCCGACCCCGAAAAACGATCCGTCGTATACCAGCGATACTGTCACGTATACGTTCGTGGTGAACTCTCAACGTTATTCACGCATCTTCCGTGGTGCGACGTCGAGCGCGAATATTACGACCACGGCAACTGGTGCGTCGAGGTTCGCAAAACCACCCATCACCCCCAACCCTGACCTCACCACCATCCCACGTTCACCATGTGTATACAATACAATACAATATATATCATCACTATCGCCACCACCATCACATCACCGCAAAGAATACACCAAAACGCGTCACAACGCGCCGAAACGCGCCGCGCCACCATGTGCAGCTGTGCACCATGTGAATCATTCAAAACGGCTCATATGCGGTCGGTCGGCCGTCCACGTGATAAATCACACCCCACGTGGAAAAAATAAGGAATATTCCCCCGAAACTACGGCGGCGCGACTGTTCGCGGCTGCGCGCGGTCGGCGTCACACGCCCACGCGCACGACACTCGACACGCACACACCATGGGTTGCGGACCTTCAGCGCCATCGATGATGGCATCGAGCACGATTGACATCGTGCTTCGCGTGCCGGACGCCGACGTGGCGACCGTGGATGCGTTTTTCGCGCGCGTGGCGCAGGCGTTCGCGCGATTGCACACGAAAGGGGTGGATATTCAACAGTTTTATATAGCCAAGGGCGCGGCTCGCGTGAATGCGATGGATGCGGCGTCGGGAACGAGTGGGTTTACCGAGTATTACATGTACGAGGAGTACGCCGATGCGGCGAGCGCAAAGGCGCACTTTGAAAAGTTTCAGAATGAGCCAATCTTTAAAGAGTTTGGGGAGGTCATCATGCCCAAGTACGGCGCGTGCTTCAAGTCCTTGAAGACCGGACGTGACGATGTCGTGTTGCAAAGTTGGAATGGGCTAGTTCCGGAGTTCTCTCCCGCCGTGGGTGAAACGCCCTTCGTCGCGGAATTTATCGTGGACAAGGCCAAGGAGGAACACTACGACGAGCTCTTCACGTCGCACCAGCGATTTGTTCAGGTCACGTCTTCGTTCACACCCAAGGGCACGTTTGAGCCGAGAATTACGCAATACAACGTCATGAAAGCTAATGAAGGCGCTGATAAGATTGCGTACACTATGCATATGGTTTTCCCTGGGGGCGACCGTGCCGTGAACAAGCACATGGAATGCCAAAAGCTTGACTGGAAGCTCGGCGCCATGGAACAGTTGCTTGCGCTGGTGAACTCAGGCAGCTTTGCTCTGATGGGTAACGCTCGCATCATTCATGCCATGTGAGGCATGGAATAATTTTCATTTCTTAACGATGTGTTGTTGCATTGTAGTTTTTATGCGTTGAACAAATAGAGATTGTTTTATTCGTGTTTTGCTTTTGTGTAGTTTCTAAATTTTCATCAACCTACTACCTAAATTCGATTCGCACCGCTTTGCGAGACTTGTGCACGTTGTGACGCGCTAGTTTTACGCGCTGGCGAGCATTTTTATACGTTCTCTGTGCCTCACTCCACTGTTTTCTCGCGTCTAATAACTCACCCTGCGCGAGCAAGTAGCGCTCGCTATTCGCCTTTTGCGACGACTTGCGAGGTCGGGCGCTTGAATCGTCAATTAATTCACGCATATCGCGCCATGTCGCGTCATCGCGCACGATACTCACACTCGCATCGTCTCCGTCAATCATAGACACGAGTCCGTCGAAAATTTCGCGAATCCACTGCCATTCTTCGTGCGACAATGCCACGCCCGTGGCGTCCAAATACAAGTTTACGTTGGCGCACGCCAACCGCCATCGGACAGGAATCTTTCCTGTTTCATCCACGCTCGCTAAAATTTCACTCGTCTTATCATCCATTGCAAACTTTTCCTCTTCCAGGATAGCATCGTGTAAATAACACCGCACCACGCGCTCGACGTCTCGCCGAGCCGCCGTCACGAGCGCCGCCACCGCGCGCGCCGACGGCGCGTCCCGTACATCCTCTGCCCCTAAAGACGCCTCCACCGCGGCTAATCCACCGCCAACGCGCCATTTCCATCGTTCACTAATCTTTGTACACCTTCGCACCTCGGCTGGTTGCATCTCTCGCGCGCGAACCGCCCCCGTCCACGCGCACGCCGCCACGGCGTTCCAGTCCACAACCCCAACTCTCGCGCGTTCCAACGCTCGCCCCGCGCGCTCCGCGTCCGGTTTCTCCTCGCACACGCGCGCCATGAACCATTCAAGATCATTCGCACACCATTTCGGCGACGCCTCGGCGACGCCTTCCGCGCGACACGCCGTAAAGCGCGGCGGTTGAAGCTTATGTCCGCGCTTGGCCACCTCCTGGCGGCGGCTCTCGAGCGCACGCCGCGCGCGCGCCGGCGCCGCCGTCGCCGCCTGCGGCGCACGAGGCGCGCGCGTGGACGCAATCGACGACGCACGCATCGTCGTCCCCGGGACCGCGCTCGTTCGCATCGCGCGGGCTACGGTGTACGTGCTGCGAAGTGTCGTCACTTTGGCGCACGGAATACGCATGACGACGCCGAGCGCGCCGGACGGCGGCGCGAGCGGCCGAAGGATACGACGATTACCCATCGACGTCGTCAATCGCGTCGCCGCGGGCGAGGTGAGGCGGAACGCGAGCGCGCGAGCGCGCGAGCGCGCGCAAAGCTGATTGGTTTTGAAACCAAACGCACCTGTGTCGCGCACCTTTTTTGATTCGCAACGCGAAGACTGACGACGATGTCGATTTGTGCGTGACAGGTGATTCATCGACCGTCGAATGCGTTGAAGGAGCTCGTGGAGAACGCGCTCGATGCCGGAGCGAGGACGATAAATGTTGTGGTGAAGGAGGGTGGGAACAAGTTGTTACAGGTGCAAGACGACGGACGAGGCGTGGACGAGAGCGATTTACCGTTACTGTGCGAACGTCACGCGACGTCGAAGATTGTGAATTTTGAGGATTTGAGTCAGTGTTCGACGTTTGGGTTTCGCGGAGAGGCTTTGGCGAGTATGAGTTATGTGTCGCACTTGTCGTGTACAACGATGACGGCGAACGCGTCGCACGCGTTACGAGCGACGTACGTCGACGGGAAAATGGATGAAGAAGGGGCAAAGCCGTGCGCTGGGGTACAAGGGACGACAATTAGTGTGGAGAATTTGTTTTACAATGTCATTACGCGTAGAAAAGCATTGAAAGGGGCGTCTGAAGAGTACTCAAAAGTCTTAGAAGTGATGCAACGCTATGCTGCATTGCGCACAGATGTGTCATTTACGTGCCGCAAACACGGGGAATCGCGCGCGACATTGCATACGCCTATAGTTGACACCCGCATCGAACGTTTACAATCGATTTACGGGCCCTCGGTGGCGCGAGATTTGAAACCAATCGTCATAGACACAGAGCTGTCAAAGAAAAAGTTTGATTTCAAACTCAACGTCGAAGGTTTGGTGAGCGGCGGAAACTATCATTCGAAGAAAACGACGTTTATTTTGTTCATCAACTCTCGATTGGTGGAGTGTCCACCGCTTAAGCGCGCTTGCGAAGGTGTATATGCTGCGATTTTACCAAAGTCTGAGAAACCGTTTGTGTTTATGCACCTGCAACTTCCGCTTGAGGCTGTAGACGTCAACGTACATCCAACGAAGCAAGAAGTTCATTTTCTACATCAAGACGCTACCATTGAGCTTGTACAATCAAAGTTGGAAAAGCTTTTACTAGCGTCGAATTCAACGAGAACATTTACCGTGCAGACTCTCCTTCCCGGGGCAGAAAATCTTCGATCCGCTGCAAACGCCGCCGACGACGAAGACGGTCAAGAGAATACTCCTAGTACGCAAAACAAAGTGAAGAGCACGCAGAGAGAAAAAGCGGGTGGTGATCATAAATTAGTCCGTACCGACGCGAATTTGGCTGCTGGCAGTTTAGATGCGTATTTGAAACGCGCGATGAATTCAGAGGGCAGAGAGCATGAGAAAATTGAGGAGGTGCGAAGAACCGTTCGAGAGCGACGTGGTCGACGGATTGAACCCGATGAAGACTACGTATGCGAGTTGACATCTATCCAAGAGCTTAATGCCGAAGTCGCTGCGCGTGCGCACCGCGATCTGAGTGATGTCATCAGACAACACACGCTTGTCGGCGCCGTCGACGCTCGCAAAGGTGTTTGGTTACTTCAACATCAAACCAAACTTTTCATGGTCAACGCCTCCAAGCTGTCTGAAGAACTGTTTTATCAGTTGACTTTGAAGAATTTCTCTAATTTTGGGTATCAAGCGCTGCAAGAACCAGTATCATTATCCCAGCTCGCATTGCTCGCGTTGGAGGAAAAATTTGATGAAACTCTCTCATGGGATGACTCTGACGGCTCAAAAGAAGACGTCGCGCGCCGAGTGAGCGAGTTATTGTGCGAAAAAGCTGAAATGCTCAAGGAGTACCTTGGTGTTTACATCGATGCCGAAGGGCGACTCTTGGGCGTGCCCAATATGCTCGCAGGGTATACGCCAGAAATTGGCAAGCTTCCTGAATTCGTCCTCGCTCTTGCGGAGAATGTCGATTGGTCTACAGAGAAAGAATGCTTTCAGACCCTAGCGCGAGTGCTCGGTCATTTCTACGCCGTCGATTGTTCTTACGACGAAATCAACGCCAGCGCCGACGAGGGAGCTCAGATCACCCCAGCTGATGAAGAAACAGAGACGCAGCGAGTCATCCGCCTCGTCGTGTTTCCGGCGATGAAACGTAACCTACTCCCGCCTCGAGATTACGCCACCGATGGCACCGTGATCCAAATCGCCTGCCTTGAACAATTGTACAAGGTTTTTGAGCGATGTTAACACCATAGAAACATCACTAGCTACACGACTTAGAATTGCATATAGACGCACGCGCCCCTACCAAACATAAGATGCCTCGACGCGAGATCGGTGACGTCACTTGAACGCGCGCATCGTTGCCGTCGCCGCTCACCAGCGTCGTCGCTCTACATACACGCGTTTGATTCGATCTTGTATGCTCGCTCGACTCGCCGCGCGATCGCTCACGCTCAGGCCGACGTCATCAAAGCTCGCTTTGAGAGCCACGCGCTGCTCGTCGAGCATCGTTGAAAAGACACCTACGAGGCATCGCTCAACCATGGTTCGCGCCAACGCGACAAACGCGGACAAGCTCGCTGCGTTGCGAAGTGAGATGTCGGCACGCGAGCTGTCGGCATTCGTGGTACCGAGTGGGGACCCGCACTTTAGCGAGTACGTCGCGGCGTGCTTTGCGAGACGCTCCTGGATAAGTGATTTCACTGGTAGCGCCGGTACGGTCGTCGTGACTCAAGACAAAGCTTTGTTATGGACCGATGGTCGATACTTCGTCCAAGCCGAGGCGGAACTGACAGAGGATTGGACGTTGATGCGATCGGGGACGAAAGATGTACCAGACGTGAAGAAGTGGTTGTCCACGTTGGACGCTGGGAGTAAAGTTGGTATTGATCCGAACGTGCACTCTGTGTCTGAAGCTCGCGCGTTTAAAAAGGCATTAGAGAATGTTGGGTCGTCATTAGTCAGTGTGTCGGAAAACTTGGTTGATCTCATTTGGGAGGAACGCCCACCATTTCCAAAGACTCCGTTGCGCGTACATGGCATTGAATACTCTGGTCAAAGCGTAGCGGATAAGCTCGAAAAGATTCGCGAAAAGATGACGGAAAACAAGGTTCAACACCTTGTGGTGAGCTCTTTAGACGATGTGATGTGGTTGTGTAATGTCCGAGGTGGTGACGCCCCGTGCAACCCAGTGACGTTGTCATACGTTTTAGTCGGCGAGACGTCTGCGACGTTTTACGTAGATTTAGACAAGGTCACTGACGCCGTGAAGGCGCACTTATCTGAAGCAAACGTTGACATCAAGCCGTATGAAAACATGGCGCACGATGTGCGCGATGCTGCGCGACAAGGGCAAACGCTTTGGATGGATGTCGACACAGTGTCCATCGCCATGCTCGAGGAAGCTGAAGCTGGTGCCGAAGAAATGCCGGCGAGCGCCAAGGCTGCACGCACAGAAAATGCAACTGACGTCAGCGAGAGCAAATCCAAGGCTGTGAAAGAGGGCAAAAGTCCCATTCCAATCGCCAAGGCTGTGAAGAACGAAGCTGAAATGGCTGGTATGGTTGAAGCGCACCTCATGGACGGGGCCGCCATGGCGGAATTTTGGTGTTGGATTGAGAACGAAGTCGCCGCTGGGCGAGCGATTGATGAATACACAGCTGGTGAGAAGGTTATTGAGTGCCGTGCGAAACAAAAGGGATACATCGAAGAATCTTTCCCATCGATCGTTGGCGAAGGCCCGCACGGGGCGATTGTGCACTATCGTGCGACTGAAAAGAGCGCTCGCGACATCGGAGCGGAAAGTTTGGTGCTCCTCGACAGTGGAGGACAATTCGCCTGCGGTACGACCGATGTCACCAGAACAGCGCACTTTGGAACGCCCAGTGATCATCAGCGTGATTGCTACACCCGCGTACTCCAAGGTCACATTGCACTCGATCAAATGGTCTTCCCGGTTGGGACAAAGGGCTTTGTTCTCGATGCCTTTGCTCGGTCGCACCTGTGGGCGAATGGTTTAGACTATCGTCACGGCACCGGTCACGGTGTTGGAGCCGCATTGAACGTACACGAAGGTCCTCAAGGAATTTCACCACGTTTTGCCAACCTCACGGGGTTGTTGGCGGGCATGATTTTGAGTAACGAACCCGGGTACTACGAAGACGGCGCATTTGGCATTCGTATTGAAACCTTGTTACAAGTCGTGGAAGCGGATACCAAGTTTAACTTTGGTGACACAGGTTTCTTAGCCTTCGAAGTGTTGACGATGATTCCTATTCAAACGAAGTTGATGGATTTGAGCATCATGAGCGACAAAGAAATTAAGTGGGTGAATGACTACCACGCCAAGGTATGGAAGAACATCTCCCCACGCGTATCAGGCGACGTGTTGCGGTGGCTCGAGAATGCGTGTAAGCCAATTTCAAAATAGATAAAGCGCGAGGAGAAAAATTAATGATTCATATATATAAGTTGGTAACTGTGACATCCTTTACATCTTAATACCTAAACGTTCGCGAAAACTGTAAAACGCTTTCGCGAGTTATTGTTCTCGTCTTGCTAGGAGACTAGATTTTAGATGGCCTTGTATTCGACCGCGACGATCTTACCAAGCATGACCGCGGTGTTACCGTCCAAGAAGGCGATACGGGACAAACCTTCGCACTTCTTGAAGGAGTCGACGACGAGCGGGTGCACCGGTTCGAAGACGACTTCGGCGACTTCGTTGGACTTCAACGCCATCGGGGACTCGAGCTTCTTACCGCCGGTTTCCTTGCCAACCTTGAAGTTGAGCGCGGTGACCTTGCACGCGGAGCGACCGCAGCGGACGAAACCAATCGGGGAGTAACCCGGCTTGAGTTCACCCGGAATGTCGAGCGTTTGCACTTGCGCGGTGAATTGCTTGCACGGCGCGAGGGAGGTGTCCTTCTTGTAAATCATGACGTCACCAGTGCGCGGCATGTTTAGCTTGTCGAGACCCTTGATGTTCATACCGACGTTATCACCCGGAGCGGCGGCTTCGACGCGCTTGTGGTGCATTTCGACGGTGAAAACCTTACCACCGCACGGGTTGGAAGAGGTGTGGGTCGGGAGGAAGACGACATCTTCACCCGGCTTGACGAGACCTTGCTCGACGCGACCGGCGAGGACATCACCGACACCCTTAATCTTGTAGACACCAGAAATCGGGAGACGCATGGCGGCTTCGGTGTTGCGGTCGGGCTTGTCAACCATGTCGTTGAGAACGTTCAACAAGTAGTCGATGTGGAACTTCTTACCAGCGCCCATGTAGTCTTCGACGTCGACGCCGTTCCACCACGGCATCTTGGCAGACTTGGACAACAAGTTGTCACCGTTCCAGCCAGAGATCGGGAGGACCGGGAGGGACTTCTCGACGTAATCCTTCTTCCAGCCAACCTTGATCAACATGTTCTTCATTTCGTTGCGAATTTCTTCGTAACGTTCTTGCTTGTAGCCAGCCATGTCGCAATCCATCTTGTTGATACCGACGATCAATTGCTTGACACCGAGCAAGTTGAGAAGACGCGCGTGCTGACGCGTTTGGCCTTGGACTTCACCAGCCTTGTGGTTACCCTTTTGGATGGCAACGGTAAAGTTACCGTCAGCCGGGACCATGAGAAGCGCGACGTCGGCTTGGGCGGCGCCGGAAATCATATTCTTGATGAAATCGCGGTGACCCGGGGCGTCGATAATGGTGTAGTGCCACTTGTCCGTGAAGAACTCCTTGGTGGTACAAGAAATGGTCACACCACGCTCACGCTCTTCCTTTTGGCGATCCATATAGAACGCAAAGGCGAACGAAGACTTACCGAGCGCGTCGGCTTCGGCGCGAAGCTTTTCGAGTTCGCGCTCGGGGATACCCCCGAGCTCAAACAGTAAGCGACCAGTCGTGGTCGACTTACCGCTATCGACGTGACCGCAGATAACGATGGAGAGATGTTCCTTGCCTTCAGACATTGTAAATTCTGCGCGCGCGTATTGAACGAAACACCGAAAGATTCCAGACGTCAGTCCGCGGGTCCACGCGCGTGCACACATACACATAAAACCACGACATAGGCTTATACGTGAACCAATACGTAAACCCCCCCCCCAAAAAAATGCATGTACGCGACGTTCCCCATACATGCACGACAAACCTTCCGAACCATTCCACGTCGTCGGTCGTCGGTCGTCGGCGGCGGCGGCGCGAGGGTCGTCGCCCATCGCCGCCGCCGCGCGCGCGACCCTCGCGCGCGGACGACGCGACGCGACGCGCGCGACGCGCGACCGCGACCGCGACCGCGCGATGGAGAAATATCACCCCGTATCACGCGCGATACCGATCGCGTCATCGCCGTCGCGTCGCATCATCGTCGTCCTCCTCGCGATCGATTCGATCGATCGCGATTGATTTGGGGTCGCGATCGCGCGCGCGCGCGTGCTCGTCGTTCGCGCGCGCGCGCGTCGCGCGACGCGACCGAGCGATACGGACGAACGCGCGAGAGGGCGCGTGCATGCGCGAGTCGCGTCATCGTCGTCGCTATCACGTACCTTTGACGTCGACGAACGCGCGACGCAGTGTGACGCGCGCGCGGTGGCGTCGCCATCCATCCATCCAGGCGCACGGGGGTCGCGGTCGGGCGGCCGTGGGGGGTGATCGGACATTCGGCGTTGGTCCGTGTTTGAATGGTTCACGTCGTGACATCCGCAGACGCACGGGTGCGTGCGCGCGTCGTCGTCGTCGTCGTCGTCGTCGTGCGTCGTGCGTCGGTGACGGCAGACGACGTCGGTCGGTCGACGGTGCATGGCGCGCGATGGCGCGACGCAAAGCGCGAGGGATTTCATCGCGGGCATCACCGCCGGGGCGTCGTCCACGATTGCGTTTCAACCGCTCGATGTCATCAAAACGAGGCTGCAGGTGCAAGATGAGGTGGATGCGTCGCGACGACGGTACGCCGGGTTCGCGCGCGGGGTGCGGAAGATTGTGGCGGATGAGGGCGTGAGAGGGTTGTATGCGGGGACGACGCCGGCGGTGATTGGGAGCGCGGTGTCGTGGGGGGCGTATTTTACGTGTTATAACGCGGCGAGGAGGCGGTACGGGGCGGCGCGAGGCGAGGGCGGGAAGGACTTTGAGTTGTCAGCTAGGGAGAATTTTTACGCCGCGACGGAGGCTGGGATGGTGACGACGGTGCTGACGAATCCGATTTGGGTGATTAAGACGCGCATGCAGTTGCAACGCGCGGGGACGCTGGCGAGCGGAGCGGGGGCGGCGGCGGAGCCACCGTACTCGAGTTTTATCGATGCCTTGGCGCGCATCGCCGCAAAAGAAGGCGTGGGTGGGTTATATAAAGGTTTAGTCCCTTCATTAGTTCTCGTGTCACACGGCTCGATTCAGTTTGTGGCGTATGAGCACTTGAAGACGCTCGCAGCGCGGAGACGTCGCGGCGGCGGCGACGCGCGAGGCGTCGATCCATCCGAAGCCGCAGCCTTTGGCGTACTCTCTAAGCTCTTCGCCGCCACGGTGACGTACCCCATACAAGTCGTTCGCTCTCGCATTCAACAACGCATGGATGTGCGTTCGGCAGATGCGCCAACGTACGCGCGTTTCTCTCAAGCGCTCGTCCAAACGCTCACGCGCGAAGGCTTGTCCGGCTTATACAAGGGCATGACGCCAAACATTTTACGCGTCTTACCATCAAGCGCGGTCACATTCGCCGCGTACGAAACCGTCACGAAACTTTTAGCCTCCAACGACGATTGAGACGCATTATTAGTACCCCTAGTCCCATAGCCTTGTTCCGCGTTGTATTGTTAGTTGTGTCCCAGTCAAAATGCACGACACCAGCCTCGATCGCACCGCGCGCGCGCCGCACTTCCTGCCGCACCCGCGCGCGCATCGCACACACATCGACGACCGCATCGCGCATCACTACACTGGCGCGATGAGTTTGAAATCCGTCAACCCCAATGCTGAAGTCATGAACCGCGACGCGGCGTTATTCATGAACATCAACGCCGCCAAAGGTTTGCAGGATGTGATGAAGACAAACTTGGGACCAAAGGGGACGATTAAGATGCTCGTCGATGGTGCTGGAGGTGCGTTTTCGTGCCGACGCGGATGAGCACTCGTGATGAATGTTGTGTTCGTGCGATGCGTGCGTCGTCGACGCGCGATTGGCGGTCTGTTGGGCGACGAGAGACGCTTTCTCGCGCGCGCGCGATCGTAAAGATCTGTGGTTTGACTCGCGTTGACTGATGATTAATCGTTTGATGTTCGTGTAGGGTTGAAATTGACCAAGGATGGCAACGTGCTTTTGCGAGAGATGCAAATACAGAACCCCACGGCGGTGATGATTGCGCGCACTGCGGTGGCGCAAGATGATATCACGGGCGACGGGACGACGACGAGCGTGTTGGTTATTGGAGAAATGTTGAAACAAGCCGAGCGATACTTGAATGAAGGTTTGCACCCTCGAGTGTTAGTCGAAGGTTTTGATGCGGCGAAGCGTGCATCGTTACAATTTCTTGCGGAATTTAAGCGCGAGGCGCCAGGCATGGAGGCGCCTGATCGTGAATTGTTGTTGTGCGTCGCGCGCACAGCGTTGCGCACCAAGCTTCGCGAAGAGTTGGCGGATAGGTTGACCACAATTGTCGTCGATGCGGTGTTGTGTATTGGCAAGCCGGATCAGCCGATTGATTTACACATGGTTGAAATCATGACGATGAAGCATCAAACAGATAACGAGACGAAATTGGTGCAAGGTTTAGTGCTCGATCACGGCACAAGACATCCAGACATGAAGAAGCACGTGGACGACGCGTACGTGTTGACGTGCAACATCAGCTTAGAGTATGAACGTTCGGAAGTGAATTCGACGTTTATGTATACGGATGCGGAGCAGCGCGAGAAGATGGTGGCGGCAGAACGCGAGTACACGGATGAGACGGTCCGGAAGATCATCGCCTTGAAGAACAAGGTGTGCGACGGCAACGACAAGGGCTTTGTTGTCATCACGCAGAAGGGTATCGATCCAATCTCCCTCGACATGCTCTGCAAGGCAGGTATCATCGGTCTTCGTCGCGCTAAGCGCAGAAACATGGAACGCCTCGTGCTCGCGTGCGGCGGTCAATGCATCAACTCTGTCGAGGAGCTCTCGCCTGAAATTTTGGGCAAAGCCGGCGAAGTGTATGAGTACGTTTTAGGTGATGATAAGTACACATTTGTAGAGAAGGTGGAAAATCCGACGTCGTGTACGATTTTGTTGAAAGGTTCGAATGACCACACGATTTCGCAGTTGAAAGATGCGGTGAGAGATGGCTTGCGCGCGGTGAAGAACGTCTTGACGGACAAGGGCGTGGTGCCCGGCGCGGGGGCTTTTGAGGTCGCGCTCTACAAGCACCTTAATGACGTCTGTAAGAAGACAGTCGAGGGCCGTGCGAAGCGTGGAGTGGAGGCTTTCGCAGATGCTATGTTGGTTATCCCGAAGACGCTCGCGGAGAACAGCGGTTACGACGCCCAGGATGCGATTATTGCCATGCAAGAAGAGTTTGACCGGGGCAACGTCGTTGGGTTTGATATCACCACCGGCGAACCGTTCGATCCAGTCATGAACGGTATCTACGATAACTACCTCGTGAAACAACAAATCTTGCACTCGGCTCCCATCATTGCCACTCAATTGTTGCTCACGGATGAAGTCCTCCGCGCAGGGGTGAACATGCGCAAACGATAAAACATTTTAGAAAATCAATAGATCTGCAGTAGTAATGAAAGCTACGTCTAAAGCTAAAACTTTGTTCATGCGCGCGTAAAAATATACACGCCGCCGGCAGCGGCGCGACCGACTAACACGTCTTCGTCGCAGTACGTCAAGTGGTACGTGCCAACCGCTGCGCCTTGCGAGCCACCAATCGAAGTCAAAGCCCCACGTAACGGGAACTTCAATTCCAACTCTTTGATGAATAGCAGTACCTGATGGTTCAAACTCCCTCGAGGTAGCAATGCGGGCGCTAACAACGTCTCTGCGAGCGGTGAGATGGAAATCTCGCTCACCTGCGCCTCTTGAAACGTCAACGCCAAGCGGCGGCGACCGACGTCGTCAAACGACGCTTGCACGCGCAGACCGACGCCACCAGGCTCGCCCGGTTTCGCCGCTGACAACAAAAATGGCACGGACAATCGAATTTCATTCACAATTCCGGTATTCGTACCATTCGCGCAGCCGAAACTTTGAAAGATATCGCCCACCTCGGGTACACCAAACCGTTGCGACGCAATCAACAACCCAAGCACATCCGCCGCATTCGTGTACGCCAACCTCCATTTCCCATCCAACATATCAAAATCCAACGTTTCGCTCGAATTCAAACGCTCGAGCACGCCTTGCGCGGTATCAATCTCTCGCCTATCGCTCGACGTCGCCAACGCGCCTCGATACGTTCCGGCGATAGCCTCCAACAACCTCGCCTTGGCGTCCCGTCGCGCGCTTGCCTCGCCCCCATCACGCGCGCCGGTGGTCGTCGACGTCGTCATCGACGCCGATGCCGACGCGCGCGACGGCGAATCCTCGCTCGCGTCATCTGTAGCTCGCGTATGTATCCCACGACGCCTCGACGTGTGCGGCGCTGACGACGTCACGCATCCTCGTTCGGCACCTCCACGACGTCCCACGACGCGCGCGCGCGCCGTCGCGCGCACCGGTACCAAGTACGCACTCATTATCGCGTGTTGCGTGCGACGCGGCGTTCGATGGCGCGCGTACGCGTCGATCAATGCGGGTGAGCTGCGGATCCAAGCGATGCAAGCTTGATTTTTTCGCGAAATTAATCGGCATTCACCAGCGCGCGCGAACCACGAGCGATGTCGACGAGTCGGTCCAATCGCGGCGCGTCCACGGCGAACGCGTTGCGTAACGCCGATGACGTCAGCGCGAGGTTGTCGAACACGCGCACGGCGACGATGCAAGCGGTGGAGCTCACGGAACGCGCGCTGCGATCCTTCAAGGAGGACGGGACGGGACACGACGGTGGACGCGGGGGCGCTCGAGCCGGGGCGCCGCTGAGGGATGTTGACGATAACGATGGCGATACGGATGCTGCGTTGACGTCGCTGGTGAGGCAGTTGGAGTCGTTCTCGGAGAAACGAACGGGAGCGTCTCGCGGTGGGAAAGGTAGCGGAGGCGGACGGGCGGATAAATGGAGCACGCGTTCGATCGGGGGAGGCGATGACGACATCGCTGGAGGTGATGAAAATTCATTGGTTGGATATTCGATCATGTATGGCTCGACGGTGGATGACGGCGCGTCGGTGGCGGATATGGATGACTTACAGAGCGAGTATTCGGTGGACTTGTCCACTGTGGCGTCAACGAGAAATCGAGAGCATGGCACAATCGGCAGCGTGAATGGGCGAATCAGCGCCGTGAGTGATAGTTTAAACTTTTCGAAGCAACGTTTGAACGAAAGCATCGCTGCGTTAGAAGCCGAGGTGGGCGCGACGAATGACTTTGAACAGTTTAAAGACGACGGCATGCCAGTCGTCGGCAACACAAAGACGGGCCAACCCGTGATTGACATGTTCGCCTCTGACAATTCAGCGACGGGTAAGAAAACAGCGCCGGCAGCGGAGTTTAGTCCAATGATGAAATCGCTCACCGGATTTTTTGGCTGCTGCTCGACGCGCGGAGCGTGAGAAGCCACTGGCTGATGGACTCTCGCATGTATGCCACGCTCTACCTTTTGTACACCTACCACGGATCACACACCACCATCACACCACCTGCGCGCCGCGCGCATTACCGCCTCACATACTACTAATATTTATATACTTGTACCAGTGCAACAATGTCTTGCGCATCCATCAATGTCAGTGCGCGCGTAGCCTCGCCTCCGCTCCAAAACGCGCCTCTCGGGCCATGTCCACCACGCACGTCTCCATGCGTGCAGCCATCGCCGGGGCGTTCTCTCGCCCACAACTCACGAATCACATGCGTTGCCAACGCATCGTCCGCTCGCGCGCGTTGACCACGACGTCAGCGGCGGCGAAATCGCTCACTCTCACCAAGCCCGATGACTGGCACTTGCACGTGCGGGACGCGAGCAAGTTATCCGACGTCGTTCCGTTCACCAGCGCCACGTTCGCCCGGGCGTTGATCATGCCGAATCTCACCCCTCCTGTGCGCACGGCGGAGGACGCCAAGGAGTACAGAGACATGATCACGCGCGCCGCACACGATGGGTTTGAGGCACACATGACGTTGTATTTGACAGACAACACCACGCCGGCGCAAGTAGAAGCGGCAAAAGCGTGCGGTTTCGTTCGTGGATATAAACTCTACCCGGCAGGGGCGACGACCAATAGTGAGTATGGAGTGACTGACGTTCGCAAGGTGAAGGATACGATTAAGAAGATTTCTGAGCTCGGCCTGACGTTGCAAGTCCACGGGGAGGTGACGCACGCGAGCGTAGACGTGTTCGATAGAGAAGCGAAATTTATCGAGGAAGTTTTGATTCCTTTGTTGGATTCGGCGCCTGAATTACGAGTGGTGATGGAACACATCACGACACGTGATGCAGCAGAGTTCGTAGCCAGCGCTCCGGCGAACATTGGGGCGACAATTACTCCGCAACACGTGTTGTTCAACCGCAACGCCTTGTTCAAGGGTGGTTTACGACCGCACTTTTATTGTTTGCCTATATTAAAACGCGAAGAACATCGCGAAGCAGTACTCGCTGCCGCGACGAGTGGGAGTAAGAAGTTTTTTCTGGGCACAGATAGCGCACCTCACCCGAAGGGTGCGAAGGAAAGTGCGTGCGGCTGCGCAGGCATTTTCTCAGCGCACGCCGCGCTTCCGCTCTACGCCACGGCATTCGAGAGTGTAAACGCCTTGGATAAGCTCGAGGCGTTCGCGTCGCACAATGGTGCTGACTTTTATGGCGTCCCAAGAAATACTGGTACGGTGACTTTAGAGAAAAAGTCGTGGACCGTCCCTACAGAGTACAAGTTTGGCGACTCCGTCGTCGTTCCATTCTACGCCGGCGAAGACATTGAATGGCAAATGGTGTAAATATTGACGGATTATAATTAGAATAGCACAGGCATTACAAGTCAAACACTTTGGAATCCTTTACTCCGCACTCTTTGCAAAAGTCAATGCTCAAATCCCACAACGCGGCGTTCGATTCCGCGTTCTTTGCGCGAGGTGCCATGGCGTCGGCGCCAAATCCCGCAAACACTTTGGACAAGAGCGGCATCCCAAAGTTGTATGCCATATTTCTATTAATCTTGAACAGCTTGGACATTTTAATAGAAAATGGCATGTATAACGACGCCTTCTTGATTGACGGCAAAGACGCGGCGTTCACGCTCGTCATCGCGCCTTGCGCCGGTGTGAGCGCTAAAATCTTAGCCACCGTGCGCAGCACGGCGTTGTAGTCTCTCCAGATATCGCTATACACAAACCCCGGATCGGCGGCGGCACAGATAATTTTGTTATCCGGGTACGCCGCATCTAATCGCCGTTGAAGCTCCACCGTCATCGCCAAGCACGCGAGCTTACTCGAGCCGTAGTTACCCTTTGTCTTTGACGCGCCCTTGGTGTAGAAGTGATACTTGTTGGACGCGAACCATGTGGTGACGGAGCTCAAAGCCACGACGCGCGCATCTTCCGACGCCAACAATTGCGGTAAGAGCAAGGACGTGAGCATGAAATGTCCCAAGTAGTTCGTGCCCATGCAAATGTCGTACCCTTGCTTGGTAACCTTGGACCCGCGGTATCCCGCGCCGGCGTTCAAGCCAGCGTTGTTCACCAATATGTCAAGCTTTTTGTACTTTTTGGCAAACTTGGCGGCAAAGTCTTGCACCGACGCGGCATCGGATAAGTCAAGTGCCATCACATCTACATCCTTGGCGCCATTAGATGACGCGTACTTGGCCGCATCTCTCGCGCGCTCCACCGAACGACACGCCAAGATCACTTTCGCACCACCATCGGCGAGCATCTTCGCCGTTTGCAAACCAATCCCGGTGTTCGAACCGGTGACGACGGCAATTTTACCCGTCAAATTTGTCTTGCATCCCACCTTGAGTCCCATGTTGCGCGCGGTTCGCGTGCGTCGATCAGTGGAGGGTGTGTGCGAATGGATATACTCGTGCACTTTTTACACGGAAAACATCTTGAAGCACCTTTTGTTCGTGCGTCACACGCGGTCGCGCGATGAAGCGGCACCACCACTACGAAACTGGCACGTACAAGCCATCAGTGTCCTTCGTTCCCGCGGATGAGTACGCGCGCGCGCTGGATATCCTCGTCAAAGGGTGCGTGGACATTCTTTTGACAGACGAGAGCCGACAGCGCGTGATTCTTGGTTTGCGTAAACACGAGCCCGCGATGGGGGACTGGTGGTACATCGGTGGACGCATGCGATGCGGAGAGACGATAGAAGAAACTGCAGTGAGACACGTGAAGCGAGATATCGGTGTCGAGCTCGACCCGTCGAGATTTAAGTTTGTGTGTTCGAGCACGATGTGCTGGGAGTTTCGCGTGCAGGCGCCGGCTGGAAACGGGACGTGCGATTTAGGTGTCGTTATGACGGCGGCGTTGACGGAAGAGGAAATATCTAGATGGAAAATATGCGAACTCGAGTACGTGGAGCAAAAGTTCTGCAACGTGGCGGATGTCATCGCAGATGACACGCTGCCAGCGGCTATCCGCAATAGCGCGAAGAAAATGGTGTTTTGTGAGCGCGAGGACGCCGTGTTTGAAGCCGTGCGCGCGGATAAAAGCGACGCGGAGATTGCTGCGTTGGCACGAGCGGCATTTGCATTTAGCATGTAACTCGCGTTGTTGTTGCGTAGACCAGTGTTTAATTCTAGCCTATTATTTTTCATCTTTCTCCGACGTCTTTCGCACCTTCGCTCTGCGCTTGCATTACATACCGCCATATTTCGGTGTATGTGGTGTACGTGCGAGTGTGTAGTTGTGCACGATGTGCGTGGTTTATGTCAGCAAATGTTGCGTCTTCTTATTAAGCATCTACGTCTAACGTTTGTGGAATGAATTTTTATACAGCGTTGTCTACTCGTTGCGTCGCTTTCTCTGAAGAGAAAAGGAATTAGAAGAGGGCAGAGCCGTTGATGAACTTCTCAGCGATCGGAAGCGCAACGAGGCCAATCATGGAGGCACGGCCGTTGATCATTTCCGCGTTCGGGCTGAACGGACCGAAAGCCTTCGGTTCTTCGCTCAAGCCGTTCGGGGAGGAGTTTCTCATGGACGGCGCCAAGGACGCGAAGAGCGCGACGAGCGCGACCGGAACAATCATGTAGAAACCGGTGCCCGCGTACGTGGACGTGCGCACGACGCCATCCGCGAGGGTGATGGAGTGCTCACTGAACACTTGGTGACCAATGCTCGTTTGGCTGCTGAGTTCAGCACCGAGGGCGAGCATCCAGCCAATCATAGCCGCGCGGCCGTTGATGATTTCAACCGAGCGGGAATCCTTGAAGGCAACCATGACGTTGTCAAACGTAGAGTCGTCGTTCTTGGCGATCGCACGCGGCGGCATAGCCTTGGCGGCGGAACTGCATGAAGCGAAACAAAAATAAGAAAAAATTTGTCAGTCTCAAATTCATCGTCGTCGACGTCATCACTCTCTTCCAAGTAGGTTTACCACCGCGCAGTCGCGCGGTGCCTCAAGTGACGTCACGATGGTACTTTAATCGACACCAATCGCAACGTCGTCGTCGTCGCGCGATGCGACGCGCGATCACTCTCGCACGTACCCTTGCGCGGAAGCAGTCTTTTCGGTGGACATCTTCATCGCTTGTTCGGCCTCGGTGGTTTCACCAGTCGCCTTCATGCCTTCGTCAGCCTTGGCGTCCGCGCGCACGAGCACGACACGGGACGCGGATTGCGGGCGGCGCGTCGCAGTGACGGCGGAGCGGCGGGCGACGACGGTGGTCGACGCAGCGGAAGCGGTGATGGAGAACATTGTTTGTGTGGAGTGTTTTGTGTGTTTTGTGTTTTGTGCTGACGGAACGTCGAGCGTGTGCGAGTGCGGAAGTGACGTCGAAGAGCGCGTCGATTCGACTTTTGTCTTCTTTTTCGTGCTTTTTAGCGCGTGATGACGTCGATTGGTGACGTCGGCAGCGACGGCGACGGCACCCAGACGCGTTTTAACGACGTCGGCGCACGCGCGATGTCGAGTGTATTGGTTAGGACGCGCTCGCGACGCGCGATAGATGGTGCCTCGCGATGAATCGACGCTGGTGATGGCTCGTGGGCGCGCATCGTGGACGTGGCGCTTTTGGTGTCGCGGGCGCGCGGGCGCGCGGTTGCAAACGCCGCGTTAACGTAGA
>JACLAB010004750.1_pt1 | contig 25358 bp, 25 predicted proteins | sample 8027921 | NCBI WGS metagenome assembly JACLAB01 (sample SAMN15725117, study PRJNA655200) | protist metagenome | isolation source: fluorescence activated cell sorting (FACS) single amplified genomes of... | place: USA: West Boothbay Harbor, Gulf of Maine | collected 2000-07-19
ATTATAAATATCACAACAAGGCATCTTCATGTTTTGAATGTTTATTTCCTCAAACTGAACAAAATCACCGCTGTCTAAATAGTGCAATGATTGGTCCTGTAGCAGGTTTTGTTACTAGCCTTGCCTGCACTAAAATTATTTTTGCACTCGCCAATCAAAATTTAAAATTAAAGAATGAAATCAATCTGATAGATCTTTTGACATCAGATATAAACAAACTACAATTAAAAAAAATTAGTTGCCCGCATTGAAATGAACAATTTTACACCTCAACCTAGCTATACCTATGAAGAGATAATTGAATGTGGTAAAGGAAACCTTTTTGGACCTGGGAATGCACAATTACCTGCCCCTCCGATGCTTATGTTTGACCGTATTACAACCGTAAATAAAGATGGAGGCGTTCATGGGAAAGGTGAAATAATCGCTGAACTTGATGTAAAACCAGATCTTTGGTTTTTTGAGTGCCATTTTATTGGCGATCCTGTTATGCCCGGTTGCTTAGGATTAGATGCCTTGTGGCAGATGCTAGGCTTTTATTTAGGATGGCTTGGCTATCCTGGAAAAGGAAGGGCCTTAGGAGTGGGAGAAATAAAATTTGTTGAAGAGATTAAGCCAGATAAAAAATTGATACAATATAAAGTGAGTTTAAAGAAATCATTAAGCAAAAAAGGATTTTCCATCGGCTATGGAGATGGTCAGATAATACATCAAGACAAGGTTATTTATCATGCAAATGATTTAAAGGTGGGGCTATTTAATGAATAATAAAAGAGTAGTTATTACAGGGTATGGAATTGTTTCATGTATCGGAAATAATAAAGAAGAAGTTTTATCAAGTCTTCAAGAAGTTAAATCTGGAATAAGTCATTGTAAAGAATACGAAGAGCTTGGTATGCGTAGTCATGTTCATGGTAAGCCTTCTATCAATATTCAAGAAAATGTGGATAGAAAGATACTTCGTTTTATGGGAGAGGGTGCTGCTTATAACTATATTGCTATGCAAGAAGCAATTCAACACTCTGGTCTTGATGATAGTTTAGTTTCTAATATTAATACCGGTCTTGTAATGGGCTCAGGTGGTCCTTCAACATATCAACTTCAACAAGCTTTTGATATCGCAAGAGAAAAAGGTGTTAAAAAAATTGGTCCTTATATGGTGACTCGTACAATGGCATCAGGCAATTCAGCAACATTAGCTACACCTTTTAAAATTAAAGGTGTGAATTACTCTATCAGTTCAGCTTGCTCTACAAGCTTGCACTGTATTGGCAACGCATATGATCTCATCAGACACGGTCAACAAGAAATAGTTTTTGCAGGTGGTGGAGAAGAAACTCATTGGACAATGTCTATTTTATTTGATGCGATGGGTGCCTTATCAAGCAAATATAATGATGATCCTGCTAAAGCATCAAGGGCTTATGACTCCGATCGAGATGGATTTGTCATTGGAGGTGGAGCTGGGGTTTTAGTTGTAGAAAGTTTAGATAGCGCTAAAGCTCGTGGAGCTAATATTATCGCAGAAATTCAAGGTTTTGGACAGACATCAGATGGATACGATATGGTTCAACCTTCTGGTGAAGGTGCAGTTAGATGCATGCAAATGGCTACTGAAGGCAGACCAGTAGATTATATTAACTCTCACGGAACTTCGACACCGGTTGGTGATATGATTGAATTAAAAGGAATTAGAGAAGTATTTGGCGACAGTGTTCCTCCGACTAGTTCGACAAAATCTCTCACTGGTCACTCACTAGGAGCGACTGGTGTTCAAGAGGCTGTTTATTCATTGCTAATGATGGAAAATAATTTCATGGTGGAGTCAGCAAATATCTCTAACCTTGATGATCAAGCCGAGGGTATGAATATTCTTCGTGAAAGTAAAAAGGATGTGAAAATTAATTCTATTTTATCTAATAGTTTTGGCTTTGGGGGTACGAATGCCTCAATTTATATAACCAGCTTCAATGACTAAAGTTTTAGAAGGTAAAAAAGGATTGATTATTGGTATTGCCAATGATCACTCTATCGCTTGGGGTATAGCGAGATCCTTACATGAAGAAGGTGCCAGTATGTATCTTACCTATCAAAACGACTCTATCAAAAAAAGAGTGGAGCCCTTATCTCAAAAAATTAATTGTTTAGGAATTATGCCCTGTGATGTATCTGATACATCCTCACTTGAAAATGTATGTGATGGCATCAAAGATAAAATAGACTTTTTTGTTCACGCGGTTGCTTACTCTGATAAAAATGAATTATCAGGAAAATATCTACATACTTCAAAAGACAATTTTCTAAAAACCTTGCATATCTCTGCTTACTCTCTTACAGAGATGACTAGATTATTGGCTCCGAAGATGAACGATGGTGCTTCTATCATGGCACTTACTTATTATGGCTCCACTCGCTATATGCAAAGTTACAATGTTATGGGTGTTGCTAAAGCAGCACTAGAAACTTCAATCAAATATCTCGCTGTCGATATGGGAGATAGAGGCATTAGAGTTAATGCAATTTCTGCTGGTCCCATGCGAACTCTAGCTGGCGCAGTTATTAATAAATCAAGGCAGATTTATAATTACACTATTAATAATTCACCTATTAAAAAACCTTTATCTTTAGATGATATTGGAAAGTCGTCTGTATACTTGATGAGTGATCTTTCTAAAGGCGTTACTGGTGAAATTCTTTATGTTGATAATGGCTATAATAACGTCGGTATGAGCATTCAAGATTTAGCAGGCTTGTAAGGTTTTTTTTTAGTTTTTTTTCTACCAGCCTTAAAAGTCATTTTATGAAATTTTCTGAAAGATTTTTTTACTTTTTTCCTGCGAGAGTCAGTCTTTCTTTTTGGCGGTTCTGCGTTAGGATTAATTAATTTTTCAATTAAGTACCAGTTTTTTTGGTCAGCGGGCGTTAAGAATGTTAAAGCACTTCCTTTAGCACCTGCCCTAGCTGTTCTTCCTATTCGATGTATATAGTCTTCAGGATTTTGGGGTATATCATAATTAATGACGTGTTCAATGAGAGGGATATCTAATCCTCGTGCGGCTACATCGGTTGCAACTAAAATTTGAAATCTATTTTTTCTAAATTTCATTAAAACTTTTTCTCTTTTGCTTTGTCTTAAATCACCATGTATAGCTTCTGCATCAAATTTATCTTTTCGAAGTTGAAGGGCAATTTTATCTGCACTTCTTTTAGTTTTTACAAATAAGACAATGGAGCCTGTTCGCTCCAATAGCTCTATTTTTAGTTGATCATATTTTTCTTTTTGACTAACATTTCGAACTTCTTGTTTGATATCAATAATAGGAGTATTTTCTTTCCCCACATTCACTCGTTCTGGCTTATTTAAAAATTTTTGAGCTAAATCTGATATGTTTTTGGGAAGGGTAGCAGAAAATAGTAAAGTTTGATGGCTAGGTAGTTTTTCAATAATGGCTTTTATGTCGTCTACAAAGCCCATATCCAGCATTCTGTCAGTTTCATCTAGAACTAAATAATCAAATTTATTTAACTTTAAACTATTACGTTTCAAGTGGTCTTTCATACGACCTGGTGTTCCTACAACGAGTCTTGCTTTTTTTAATTGTTTTAATTGTTTTTGAATAGGATCCCCTCCTATCAATAAAGCAGCGTCTAATAGATTATCTTTAGAGGTAAGACTTTTTAAAGCTGTTAATACTTGTAATGCCAGCTCTCTTGTTGGGGTTAGAATTAATGCACAACTATCCTTGTTTAACGCTAAATGATTTACCAAAGGTATACCAAATGCAAAGGTTTTACCTGTACCAGTTTGTGCTGTTCCAAGTAAATCTCTACCTTCCATAGCTAAAGGAATAGAAAGTGCTTGAATGGGAGTTGGTTCTGATAAGTTTAATTTTTTGAGCGCAGTTAATACAGGCGGTGTAAGATTAAAATCAGAGAATTTTTTCATATGTTATAAGGATTGATATTAGAGGTTCGATCTATGGAATAAGATCTAGTATCACAAAATGGGACTTTAACCTAATTAATTATATTTGATCAATCTTAATCAGTTAATAAAAAAGAATTTTTAGCAGCACAAACAATAATTAGTCTGTGCTGCTAATAAATATTTTTTAGACTTCTTTCATGCTGAGCTTAACTTTGCCCGCACGATCAACATCAAGAACTTTCACTTGGACTTCTTGACCTTCTGATAAAACGTCAGAAACATTCTCCACTCTTTTTTGAGAGATTTGAGAAACGTGTAAAAGGCCATCACGCGCGCCCATAAAGTTAACAAAAGCTCCAAACTCAACGATTTTTACAACTTTGCCGTTATAGACTTTACCTATTTCGGGTTCAGCTACAATATCTTCAACCATTTGTTTAGCAGTATTAATAGACTCTTCATTGCTAGAGGCAATTTTGACTATACCATCATCATTAACTTCAAGCTTAGCTCCTGAGACTTCCACAATATTTCTAATTACTTTACCGCCAGAACCAATAACATCTTTGATCTTAGCTTTATCTATTGAAATAGAAATTACTTGTGGAGCATGTTTAGAGAACTTTGTTCGAGCTTCTGGTAAGGCTTCAGACATAACTCCAATAATATGTTTTCTTCCTCCTGCAGCTTGGTTTAAAGCAATCTCCATGATTTCCTTCGTTATACTTGTAATTTTGATATCCATTTGAAGAGATGTAATGCCGTCCATCGTACCTGCAACTTTAAAGTCCATGTCCCCTAAATGATCTTCATCTCCTAGGATATCGCTCAGTACAACAAAGTCATCACCCTCTTTGATAAGTCCCATTGCAATTCCACCAATATGTTTTTTAACTGGAACGCCTGCTGCCATTAAGGCTAAAGAAGAACCACAAACTGTGGCCATTGAGCTAGATCCATTAGACTCAGTAATTTCTGAAACTAATCGAAGTGTATAAGGAAAATCCTCTTTTGAAGGAAGCATAGGATTAACCGCTCTCCAAGCAAGTTTACCATGACCAATTTCTCTTCTGCTTGTAAAACCTGATCTACCTACTTCACCTACTGAATAAGGAGGGAAGTTATAATGCAACATAAAATGCTGCTTATGCATAGGGTCTAAGGAGTCGATCATTTGCTCATCATCACCCGTACCAAGTGTCATTACAACAAGTGCTTGGGTCTCTCCTCTTGTAAATAAACTAGAACCATGAGCGCGAGGAAGAATGTCTAAATCACATGTAATTTTTCTAACCTCATCAAGATTTCGTCCATCAATACGACTTTTATTTTTAATGATATCTCCACGAACAACACCTTTTTCAATGTCTTTAATAATGGTAGTTGCAGATAATACCTGATCATCTTCAACGTTTTCTATAATTGAAGATCTAATTTCACTAAGCTTTTGACTTCTTTCCTGTTTATCAGTTAGGCCATAGGCTTCTCTAATAGGATCGGCTATTTTAGAAGAAATATCCTTTTGGAGTCCTTCATAAAACTCAGGAAGGGAGGGTACATCAAAATTTTTAATTTCAGTTTTTCCTGCAAATGCCTGAATTTCTTTTATAAGACTTTGATAAAAATCATGTCCAAACATTACTGCTTCAAGCATGGTGCTCTCAGGAAGTTCTTTGGCTTCTGACTCAACCATTAAAACGCCTTCTTCTGTTCCAGCTACTACTAAATCTAGAGATGACTGTTCTAATTCTTGAATTGAAGGGTTTGCGACTAACTTACCATCTATATGTCCTACTCTAGCAGCACCTAATGTTCCAGCTACAGGTAAGCCTGATACCGCAAGCGCAGCACCCGTGGCATACATTGCAATAATATCTGGGTCTATAGATCCATCATAAGAAAGAACTGTAAGGGTTACTTGTGTTTCATTTTTAAAATTTTTATGAAATAAAGGCCTAATAGGTCTATCAATTAAACGACAGATCAATGTTTCTCTTTCAGTCGGCCTTGCTTCTCTTTTAAAAAAACCTCCAGGAATCTTTCCTGAAGCATAATATTTTTCCTGATAATTAACTGTTAAGGGAAAAAAATCGATATCAGGTTTTTGTGTTTTAGCAGCACAAATATTTGCCATCACCATGGTCTCCCCACAGGTAACAACAACAGATGCATCTGCTTGTTTTGCAATTCGATTAGTTTCTAGTGTGATTTGTTGGTTTCCCAACGTAAAAGTATGTTCTATTTTCATCTTCCTCTTTTCTACGTAATGACTAATTAAAAAGTATTTACTTTTTTCTTAGTTTTAGCTTATCTGCTACTTCTGTGTACTTTCCTACATTCCTCTTCTTTAAATACGCCATCAATCTATTTCTTTTACCAACCATCATCAGCAGACCTCTTCGAGAATGAAAATCCTTCTTATGTATTTTGATATGTTCTGTTAACAGATTAATTTTCTTTGTGAGAAAAAAAATTTGGGACTCTGGTGAACCAGTGTCGTTTTCAGCACGTGCTATATCGTTTATTTGTATTTCCGACATCGTTACTCCTTTCAAAGTAAAACATCATCTGACCAGGATGTCGCCCAGTTCAAATGGTAATTAGATTGCTATGTAAATCATTTATGGTTGAGAAATCAAGAATTTTCTCATAGGGAACAGCATCAATCTTTGTAAAATCACCTATTTTCAGTCTTTTTATAATACTGGCATAGGCAATATCTCCCAGAGAATGGGCAACCTCTTCAGCAAAAGCTCTGACATAAAATCCTGTCTGACAATCTAGCTCCAACCCTAACGTGTTTTGATTGGAGTAAAGTATCTTCATTCTTTTAATAGAAACATCTTTCATGCGCTCTTCGATCACTTCATTGTTCCTAGCTAACTCATAGAAATTTTTACCTTGAGATTTATGTGCAGAAAAATTTGGAATTTTTTGTTTATAATCTCCTATAAATTTTTTTAAATGATGCATACGGCTCATAGGAGAGTGAGAAACTGGCTTCATTTCTTCAAATCTCCCTTCAGAGTCAAGCGTCGGTGTTTTGGCACCAAATCGAATTTGCACTTGATAAGTTTTTTGAGCTTTGTGAACTTCAGGAATTTTTTTAGTAGCCTTATTAATTCCAATTAGTAACAAACCCGTTGCAAGCGGATCTAGAGTTCCTGCAAAACCTATTTTATGAAATTGAAAACGAAATTTTAATTTGCGAATGACACCAAAAGACTCTACACCCTCAGGTTTATCGACAAGAAGCCATCCATTGCTTACAAATTTTTCTTTCATAATTAAAGCTTATCAAGAAGAGATTGAACTTTTAAGGATTCTTGAAACGATTGATCAAAGCTTAATGAAATCTTAGGGGTATATTTAGTTGTTAGTGTTCTTGCTATAAGGTTTTGTATATCTTTTATATAGAGTTTACTGAAATATTTAAATTCATCTTCTGTAATATTATGTACTAAAAAAATTCTAGCAAAACGAAGATCCTTACTAACCTTAACATTAGTTATTTCAAAGCGAGCATTTGGAAATTTAGTGAGGTAATCGCGTTGTGTAACAAAAAATTCTGATACTAAGCGTTTAATTGATAATTCTATTTTTTTAGTTCGAAAGCTTGGTTTATTGTCCACTCTATAATTCTTTTTGAACTTCCTTGGTTATATAGAATTCGATTTCATCTTTGACGAGGATATCTGAGTAATCTTTAAATGAGATACCACATTCATAATTTTCACGAACTTCTTTGACGTCATCTTTGAATCTTTTGAGTGTGCCGACTTCACCCTCATGTATAATTTTACCTTCACGCACAAGTCTGATTTTAGCAGAGTTAGAGACAAGCCCATTAGTTACATAACACCCAGCAATTGTGCCCAATTTTGATGAGCTAAAGGTGTCACGAACTTCTGCATGACCGATAATTTCTTCTTTAGTGTCGGGTGTAAGCAGCCCTGAAAGCATCTTCTTCATATCATCGATAAGCTCGTAGATAATTGAATAATATCGAATATCTACTTTGTCTCTTTTGGCTATTGTTCTTGCCTGAGGTATCGCACGAATATTAAATCCTATCACTACACCTTGGGCAGAATTTGCAAGGCTAACATCACTTTCATTGATAGCACCGATGGCATTATGAATAACATTCATTTTAACTTCATCGTTACCAACTTTTTCAAGCGAAGAAACAATTGCTTCTAATGACCCTTGAACATCAGCTTTCACAATAATAGGTAATTTTTTAACTTCTCCTTTAGATACATTAGCCATCAACTCTTCTAAAGATGATTTTTTAATTGCTGCTGTCTCTTCTAATTTTTTTTGTTCTTTAACTTTTTCAGTTACAGATTTAGCTATCTCTTCGTTAGGAAGAGCAAATACGGTCTCCCCCGCTTGAGGAATAGAGTCAAAACCTAAAACTTCTACGGGCATTCCAGGAGGAGCAGATTTTACTCGTTTTCCTTCTTCATCAAATAATGCCTTTACTCTTCCAAATGAAGATCCACATGTAAAATGGTCTCCCTCTTTAAGCGTGCCGTTTTTAATAATTACTGTAGCAACTGAACCCTTACCTGTTTCTATTTTTGACTCAACAACTATAGCTTCAGCTAATTTGTTATGCTCTACGTTGAGATCTAATATTTCTACTTGCAATAAGATATTATCTAAAAGTTTGTCTAAATTTGTTTTTTTAATAGCTGAAATTTCTGTCTCTAAAACATCACCACTAAAAGTTTCTACTACCACTTCATGACTTAATAAGTCATTACGCACAACATTAGGGTCAACATCAGGTAAATCCATTTTATTAATAGCTAAAACAATTGGCACTTTAGCTGTTTTGGCATGAGATATTGCTTCAATAGTTTGAGGTTTAACACTATCGTTTGCGGCGACAACAAGCACTACAACATCCGTTAAGCTTGCGCCTCGTGAACGAATATTTGAAAAGGCAGCGTGGCCAGGTGTGTCTAAAAATGTAATTGGGGTTTTTTTATGTTGTATCTGATAAGCACCAATATGCTGAGTAATTCCACCCGATTCTCGTGCTGTAACGTTAGTATTTCTTAATGAGTCTAGCAGAGAAGTCTTACCATGATCAACGTGTCCCATAACTGTCACAATAGGTGGGCGGGGCTGCATTTTAGAATTTGACGTTTTTTGATGACTGGCAATTTCATCATTCAAGCTAATTGCTGCTTCACGCTTAGGTGTATGTCCTAGCTCGGTTACAATTAACTCTGCAGTATCACCGTCAATGTATTGATTAGCTGTTGCCATAATACCATTTTTCATTAAAGCCTTTACGACGTCACCTGTCTTTTCAGACATTCGACTAGCTAACTCTTGAATAGAAATCTTTACAGGAATGTCTACTTCTCTGACAATTTTTTGAGAACTAGTTAATTTTGGCTGATACTTTGTTTTCTGTTTTTCTCGGGCCCTTTTTGTTCGAGCCAAACTAGGCATTTTTTCGTAATCTGGTTCTTCTTCTAAAATATTGTTAACTGAAATTGTAGAGAGCTTTTTTTGGAAAGCGGTTGTGTTCAGTGTTAATTTTTTTCTAGGAGCTGCAGTACTCGGTGTAGTACTTTTAGACGACGTGCTAGGTGATGGAGTCTTTGTATCTTTTGTCATAGATTAATTCTTAACTGTTAAGATATATCTCCCTGGCATCCATAATGATTTTTTCAGCAACAGACTTTTCTATTCTCTTTTCAAGAATACCTTCTCTACCTACAAGCTCATCAGTAGCTAGATCGGCCAAATCTTGTCTGGTAAGAATTTTATTATCAATGAGCGTAGAAAGCATTTTATTATCTAGCTCTTGAACACCTTTAATATACTCGTCTAAACTGGATTGTTGAATAAGCTTTTCTAGTTCAGCTTTTTCATTTTCCATAAATTGAGAAGCACGAGCATAAATTTCAGCTGCTAGTTCACCATCAAATCCTTCAATTTTTTCAATATCATTGACAGATGCATTCGCAATTTTTTCGATACTGTTATATCCTTCAACAGCAAGTAACTGAGCAATCATATCTTCCAAATCAAGCTTTTCTGCAAATAAACTTGTTACCTTTTTGAATTCTTCTTGACGTCTTTCAGCGTCTTCTTTTTCAGTCAAGATATCTATCTCTAGACCTGTTAATATAGATGCTAATTTCACATTTTGCCCTCTACGTCCAATTGCTATACTTAATTGATCTTCTGGTAAAACTACTTCCACTCGATTGGCATCATCAAATTCATTAACTTTTGCAACCTGTGCTGGAGCAATAGCATTTTGTACGTACACAGATTTCACTTCTGACCAATTAACAATATCTATTTTTTCACCTTGTAGTTCATTAACAATTGCTTGAACACGAGAACCACGCATACCAACACAAGCACCGACAGGGTCAATCGATTTATCATTTGCCCTAACAGTAATTTTACCACGGCTTCCAGGATCTCTGGCAACAGATAAGATTTCTATTTGGCCTTCATAAATTTCAGGCACCTCTTGAACAAATAATTTTGCCATGAATTGAGGATGTGATCGAGAAAGAAAAATCTGATGACCTTTAGCTTCCTCTTTAATATCAAAAAAGTATGCTCTGATTCTATCGCCTGTTTTAAAATTCTCTCTTGGAATTAATTCATCTTTTCTTAAAAAGCCTTCGGCTTTTCCTAAATCAACAATAATATTGTTAAATTCAATTCTTTTCACAATGCCTGATAAAACTTCTCCTACCCGATCTTTAAAGTCATTAAACTGTCTACTTTTCTCCGCTTCACGGACGCGGGAGTAAATAACTTGGCGAGCCATATTGGCAGTCACTCTTCCAAAGTTTACTGCAGGAAGGGGGATATGAATTTGCTTACCTACTTCTGCTTCATCATCATATTTTTTGGCATGATCCAATAAAATTTGATTGGACTGAAGAATAGGATCAATTACTTCAACAACGTCTTTAACATGTGAGAGAGCAATGTTTCCTGTCATACGGTCAATAACTGCTTTGATGTTATTGTCCATTCCATATTTTGATTTACCAATTATTTCAAAAGACTCTTCTAGAGCCTTCATAACGATATCCTGATCGATGCCTTTCTCTTGAGAGACAACTTCTGCAACTTTTAAAATTTCTGTGTTATTTAGCATTATCTTTTCTAGTTAAAAAAAAAGGCGGGATAACCCACCTCCTTTATTGTTGGTTAATAATTTTTACGAACGCTAAAATAGAATAATTTATGATTTTTGTCTAAGGCTTTTTTCTCAAATTTTGTGTTTAAAGCATTGAATTCATTATATTTCCATGAATCTGGAGTAATATTAGTCAATTGATAGTTAAATTGTTTCATCAAAATCAGAGCTTTCAGAAAATAGTCACTATTATCTGTTGCAAAATGAATAAAGCCATTTTTTTTCAATTTATTTGTAAGGGTCTCAACCAGCTCAAAATTAAATGTTCTTCTTTTTTTATGTCTGGCTTTAGGCCACGGATCAGGAAAATATACTCGAATACCCTGAAAGTAATTATCTGGGACAAAAGGAAGGATGTCTTGAATATTTAAATGAAATACTAATAAGTTCTTAAGATTATTATCAAGAGAATTTCTTATTGCTCTTAAAACACCATCAGCAAAAATATCACATCCTATAAAATTTATATTATTTTGCTTTTTTGCATCTTCACTAATTTTTTCGCCATCACCAATTCCGATTTCGAGAACCCTTGGTGAATGAATTTTATCAAAAATACTTTTTGTTGGTAACTTCAATCTATTTTGTAGGTGCTCTAGGCGGATAAAGGATTTTCCTTTTTTTCTTCCATAATATTTATTTTTTGATTCGAACATAAAAATAGCTTCCACTAAAAAATAAAAATAAAAATACGACTGAATACAATAACTTTGAATGGCAATAACCTAAAGTTTCCTTAATTGGGTGTTGATAAATTAAATAATTACGTTGATCATTAGATATACTTTTTTCAATCACACCACTTGGATTAATTACTGCAGAAATACCAGAAGGTGTGGAGCGAATAAGGGTTTTTTGAAATTCAACACTGCGCAATAAGGAGTTAGCAAGATGTTGTTGGGGGCCATACCACTTACCAAACCATGAATCATTAGAGATTTGTATAACAAGATCAGTTTGACAAATATTTTGATTAATTAATTTATAATTAAATATGGACTCAAAACAAATCATTGGGATAGCTTGTACGTCTTTGGGTAGGCGAAGTATTGATTGACTCAGTCCAGGGGAATAATTCATTCCTAAATTTAAAAACTGACTAATAAATGGTTTTATAAAAGGAACATATTCACCAAACAAGACAAGTTTTTGCTTATCATAGTGATGTATAACATCACCGTCAGCGTTTATAACAAACAAACGATTGTAGAGTTGATTTTTTTCAATAGCACTTGCGCCTAAAATAATTATTTGATGATCTTTGATCAAATTTCCCACTCTGCTTAAAAGACCAGGTCGATTATTTAAATCAATAGGAAGAGAGCCCTCTGGCCAAATGATAACATCAATATTCTTATTATTTTTTAAGGCCTCCAAGGTGAGACTTTCATATTTTTCAAAATCATTTAGGACGTCAAACTGTACTAACGACTCATAAATATTAGGCTGGATGAGAGCTATATTGAGTGTTTTTTGATTACTCTCAGCACTAGGAGGATTGTAAAATAATCCAATTGTAAAAATAATGAATGCAAAAACTGAAAATAAGTAGCTTAATTTTTTTTTTCCAACAATCTGTAAGTAAATGATTAGTCCTATAAAGAGATGTATTAAAATTCCCATGCCATAAACACCTGTCAAGGGTAAGAAATTTAAAATCCATAAATTTTTATAATAGATAATTGCTGCAGGACTCCATGGGAAACCTCCGAAAATAAATTCTTTTAAAATTTCAACAAGACTTATACTTAATGGCAGCAATAAATATTTTAAATTTGATTGATGATAAAAGATGAAAGTTAATTTAATAAAAAGATAATTTAGAAATGCAATAAATGAAGCTAAAAGGATTATAAGAAGGATACCTAATATTAAGTATCCCCAACCCCCTGATGCAAACGATTGTATGATCCAACTAAGACTTAAAAATTGAATAATTAAAAAGAAAAAAAAATAATATCTATGATGATTAATAAAGTTATAAGCCATAACTAAAATAAATAATGAAAGGCCTAACCAATATAAAAAAGAAAGACTAAAAGGAGGTAGTGAAAGAACTATAAAAAAAGCACTAAGTACAATAAAAAAATAAGGTCTTTGTATAGTTTGAAACAAACTATTGAGATTTCACACCATTCACAATTACTTCCAGAATTTTTCGGGAGGAAACCTTATGTATGGTAAAAGATAATTTTTTATTTATAGAAAATTTTTCTTTTTTCTTAGGAATACGGCCTGCGAGGTTAAAAATAATTCCACCGATTGTTCCCACATCTTCCTTTAAATCATCTGGGATAATGACATCAAACTCTCGTTCAAAATCATCTACCAGCATGGCTGCATCCATAATTAACTGCCTATTTTTTTGATGATACATCGGAGTCTCTTCAGAGTCATGTTCATCTTCTATTTCTCCTACAATTTCTTCAACCAAATCCTCAATAGTGACTAATCCAGCAACGCTATTAAATTCGTCCATTACAATAGCGAGATGAATATTTTGTTTTTTCATTTTTTGAAGAAGGTTAAAAACAGGCGTTGCTGAAGGGATGTAAATTACTTCTCGTAAAAGGCTTTTAATATTGAGTGATTTATTGTTAATTTTTTTGAAAATATCTTTGATGTGAACCATACCTAGGCAATTTTCAAGATCACTTTTGACTACCGGCATCCTAGAGTGGGCCTCTTTATTAATAATTTTGATTAAGTTTTCTTTATCTATTTTTTGATCAATATAGATAATCTCTCCTCTTGGAACCATTACATCATCTACAGTTTGTTTATGCACTTTTAAAAGATTATTAAATATTTTCTTTTCTTCATTTTTAGCAATGCCTGAACTATCTGAATTAGCAGAAATTAAATCAATAAGGTCTTTTTTAAATTTTTCATCTTTTATAAGATCTTGAATTAATTTTAAAGCGATGTTTTTTTTAATCTTCATGAATTTTTTTTAAACCTAATAGGTCCATCAACATGTTCTCTAAAAATCTCATATTAGTTCGCGACTGTCTATCATAATGACTATAGTCAAATAAATGAAGGATGCCATGCCCCACTAACATAAAAAAATTTTGTGCATTTATAGTATTATTCTTGTTTAGAATATAACTATCAGCTATGGCTATATCACCTGAAGCATGATCATCAGGAAACGACAAAACATCAGTAACTTTATTTTTTTTTCGAAATTCTTTATTCAACGATTTGATCTCATCATTTGTAACAATTTTAATAGATATTAATGTTTGTTCTGTTCCTAAATGCAACGTATCAAAATAAGATAATAATTTTTTTAATCTCTTTTTCGAATTATTTAAAAACTTTTTTAATTCTGAGTTGCCAATAAACTCTATTATTAATCTTTTACTTTTAATTTTCAAAATTACTTATCATATGCATTAATAATTTTTTCAACTAACGTATGTCTACAGACATCACTACTATTTAAATGGACAAATCCAATATCTTTTACTTTTTCTAATTTTTCCATGGCATCTTGCATGCCGCTTTTGGCATTATCGGGTAAATCTTTTTGACTTAGGTCTCCTGTAATAACCATTTTAGAATTTTGCCCAAGCCTGGTTAAAAACATTTTCATTTGAGTAGATAGAGTGTTTTGAGCTTCATCCAAAATAATAAAAGATTTATTAAGAGTTCTTCCTCTCATAAAAGCCAATGGGGCTATTTCTATTAAATTATTGACCATTTTACGGTCTATTTCTTCTCCAGGCATCATTTCATATAATGCGTCATACAAAGGACGTAGATAAGGATCAATTTTTTCTTTCATGTCCCCTGGAAGAAACCCTAGCCTCTCCCCTGCCTCCACTGCTGGCCTTGATAGGATTAATCTATTTATCTTGCCCTCCACAAACAGACTAACAGCATACGCTACAGCTAAATAAGTTTTACCGGTACCCGCGGGTCCTACAGCAAAAACAATATCCTTTGATTTCATGAGTTTTAGGAAAATTTCTTGGTTCTTGGTTTTAGGATAAATAGTTTTGAGTTTAGTTGTAATTTGATGTTTCTGATCTTGTTCAATTTGTTCTTTGATGTATGCCGGCTTAGCTAAGTCAATATTATTTTCTATTTCTTCAGCAGAGATATCTTTATTTTTTAACTTCACATATAATCCTTGAATAACATAATAGGCTTTTTCAACAGGATCTCTACTTCCTTTAATTGAGAGGAAATTTCCTCGAGTATAAAGTTTAACTTTAAACTTATCCTCTAAAACTTTTAAGTTTTTGTCATGATAACCAAAGAGACTTGCAAGAAATTTATTATCGTCAAACTCTAATTGTTTTTGATGAGAAGAAGTATTAGGAGTAGCCATTAAGCTCTTTCACCTATAAGTGAATGCATTTTAACATCTTTGATTTGAACAGAGATAATTTGGCCAATATGATTTTCTTCTCCCTCAAGTGCAACGCTTTGGTTAAACTCTGATTTTCCTTTTATCTGTCCTTCATGCTTGCCTGCACCATCAATTAGGACTTTGACAGTTTTTGTAATAAAATTTCTATTATATTCCATTTGTTGTTCGTCCAATAGCTCTTGCGTTATGGCAAGCCGTTCATCAAGAATATCTTTATTGATTTCTTCTTTATTTGCAGCAGGAGTTCCTGGGCGCGGACTATATTTAAAAGAGTAAGAATTCATGTATTTTATACGTTTAATAAGCTCAAGTGTATCTTCAAAATCTTTTTGTGTTTCACCAGGAAACCCAATAATAAAATCAGACGATAAAGCTATATTTGGCTTGGCTTTTCTAACTTTTTCAATGATTTCAAAGTAATAATCTCGGGTGTGTTTTCTATTCATAAGTTTTAAGATTTTATCAGACCCTGATTGAACAGGGAGATGGAGAAAAGGCATTAATTTATGATTGGTGCCATGGAGTTCAATTAAATCATCCGTCATGTTAACGGGGTGACTAGTAGAGTATGTAATTCTTTCTACTCCATTAATCTGGGAAACTGTATCAATCAAGGAAGCTAGGCTATGTGACTGCCCTGATGCGTCTGAACCGTGAAATGCATTTACGTTCTGACCTAAAAGAGTAAATTCCACAACACCTAAATCAACTAGTGACTTTACTTCATCTTCGATCTCGTAAACTGTTCGAGAGTATTCTGAACCCCTCGTATAAGGAACAACACAGAAGTGGCAAAATTTATCACAACCTTCTTGGATAGTCACAAACGCTGATTTTGAATTTTGGGTTCTTTTAATTTGATTTAACGTATCGAATTTTTCGATGACATCAAAATCTGTAATAGATGTTTGGGAGAGGTCACTTTTTTGGAGAAAATGATTTAAAGATTGAATGGATTGAGGACCAATGACTAAATCAACATAAGGGGCTCTTTTTTGTATTAACTCTCCTTCTGCCTGAGCCACACATCCAGCGACAATAACTTTTTGGTCTTTTTTCCCTTTTTTATTAATTCGACCTAAATGAGAAAAGGTTTTTTCAGTTGCTTTTTCTCTAATATGGCAAGTATTCAAGACTACAAAGTCTGCGTTCAAATAATCATCTGTTGGTTGCATGTTATGAGAAATAAAAATATCTTTCATCTTGTCAGAGTCATAGACATTCATTTGACAACCAAAGGATTTAATAAAAAAGTTCTTAGCTGATGGCATTGAGGGATTTGACAAACAATATTGCGTCTTGGGAGAGCGGGGAGTTTATAGACTTGCTCCCGTAGTAATTTTTTCTTTCATTGTAGATTTTATAGCCTAATTTTTCATAAAGTTTAATAGCAAATTTATTAGCAGAGCCTGTCTCTAGAAATATATTGATGGTTTTTTCTTTTATTTTCAGGTGTTTTTCTAACTCTATCAACAGTTTATAACCATAACCTTGGTTTCTATAATTTGGTAATAAAGCGATATGCAAAATTTCAAATTCAATAAGTTTTATATCTTGAAAGATATAATGCCCGATCAACAATCCAATAGGAATTTGATCTTGCTGTATTATTAGATTAAAGGAATTTTCATTTTGAAAATGCTTTGAGATTGAATCGTTGCTCCAATTTAGTTCGAATTGGCTTTTGAATTGCATCAACCAATCACAAGATTGAGGAATAGAGTAATTAATATTCAAGTGTTTATATTATCATAAAATATTAAGAGCACCTTTACTTTTCAATCTCTTATGCCAATATGCCGAATTAGTATTTAATAATCAGTAATTAGTTTTTTTTTAGATCCTATGTCTGATTGTGACTAAAGGTGAAAATTTATTAAATGGCCAAGGATCAAAAACTCTATATTAAAAAAAATTCAAGAATTCATGCCTCTGGTCTTTTTGCAAGATCTAATATTGAGACTGGTTCTAGAATAATAGAATATCGTGGACTAAAGATCACAAAGTCCCAATCAGATAAAATTGCTGACGTTCACATTGAAGCTAATAAAAAAGAAGGAAATGTGGGTTCGGTATATATCTTTACTTTAAATGATCGATACGACATTAATGGAAAAGTTTCTTGGAACTTAGCAAAATATATTAATCATTCCTGTGACCCCAATTGTGAGACCGACATAGTAAGAGGCAAAATTTGGATAAGTGCAATTAAAGATATAAAAAAAGGTGAAGAGCTATCATATGACTATGGTTATGATATGCATTACTTTGAAGATCACCCTTGTCGATGTGGTTCCAAAAATTGTGTAGGCTTTATTGTTCGTAGTAATCTTCGCTGGCGAGTTCTAAAAAAAATTCAAAATAAAAAGAAAAAATAATTCATAAAATTTTCAAATACCGCTAAATCATTTTCCAATAAATTAAAATTATCTTTAAACTAAGTTTCCAATTAAGTTAAGTTCATCTAGTTGGATCTTTTTTGTATGGTTATATTTTTCAACCATTGCGTGGGTTCGTTTCGCAAGAATTGCAAAGATCCGCTGAAATTCATTTTCAATTTCTGCTTCGCTACCCTTAAACTAAGCTGGATCTTCTACGCCCCAATGCACTTTAGGAGCATTACTTAAATAAACAGGACAGGCTTCGCTACTAGCATTATTGCAAACTGTAATCACTAAATCAAAATCTATATCACTAAACTCATCCCAAGATTGGCTTTTATAATCTGTTTTAAAAATACCTGATTTTTCTAAAGTTTTAATACTCATTGGATGGACATAACCTGCGGGATTGCTCCCTGCACTAAAGACTTGAAAATTACCTTTACCAAAATGATTGATTAGCCCTTCTGTCATAATCGAGCGACAAGAGTTACCGGTACAGAGAACTAAAATTTTTTTTAATTATTCATCAAAATCTATGGAATAGCCTGCTGACCTAACTGTGCGAATTATATCTTTTTCTTCATCTTGATTTAGTTCTTTTCGAAGTCTCCGGATATGAACATCAACTGTTCTTAATTCTACGTTGACTTGATTAGGCCAAATTTTATTTAAAATTTGCTCTCGAGAGAAAACTCTTTGCTTGTTTTTTAGTAAGTAAAATAAAATATTAAATTCTGTTGGGCCAAGTTTAAGTCTCCTGTTTCCTCTGTAGGCTTTTTTTTGAACAGTATTTATTTTGATTTCATTAAAAATAAGATTTTCTTGATCTTGATTTGACTGACTAGTTCTTTTTAAAACTGCTTTAACTCTTGCAATAAGTTCGCTGGGTAAAAAGGGTTTAGTAATATAATCATCTAATCCACTTTCAAAACTTATAATTTTATCATGTTCAGAGTTTTTTGCTGTAAGCATTAATATGGGTAAATTTTTATTTTCTTGCTTATTTCGAATTCTTCTTAGAACCTCAAGGCCCGAAAGGCCTGGTATCATCCAATCTAATATAATGAAGTCGGGCATAAAACTATCAAGATGTGAAAGTGCATCCTCCCCATTATGAACAACTAAATAATCAAAACTATTTTTTTTTAAATGAAGAATAATTAGATCAGAAATAGCTTTATCATCTTCAACTACTAATATTTTAGGAAACAATTTTTATTATGAATTATTATACTTTCCTTCAATTAAGAAATGTACTTCTTCCATTATATTCGTTATGTAATCACCAATACGTTCAATGCCCTTAGATATTTGAATCAATGCCAATGAGTCTGGGATAAAATCATCATTATCTTTCATATATGACAAAACATCCTTTATGAAATTACCATGTAAATTATCGATAATATCATCTCTTTCAGCAATCTTATCAGCCTGCGATAATTTTCTCTCAAACAAACAATTTAATGCATCGTGTGTCATTACCGATGCCTTGTTTCCCAAAATTTCAAGTTTTTCAATTAATTGCTCAGGTATATTTGTGCTTACCCTATAGCCTTTTTTTGCAACAGTTGTTAAATGATCGCCTATCCTCTCGAGGTCTCGAATAATTTTAATTGAACAAAATAAAAATCTTAAATCATCTGCCATAGGTTGTCTCATAGCAATGATTTGAAATGCTAAATCACTAATCTCATGATTAAGTTGATTTATGAGATTATCTTTATCAACAACTTTATTTGCAAGATCTTGATCCCTAGTTGCGACGACTTTCAAAGCATCGCTAAATTGTAATTCTAAAATTGATCCCATTTTAACTAATTTTTCATTTATTAAATTAATCTGATTTTCATAATTTTTATCTGTATGTTGCATAATTAGCCGAACCTTCCTGTTATGTAGTCATTTGTCTTTTGGTTATCTGGTTTTGTAAAAATTTTTGAAGTGTCTCCCTCTTCGATTAAATTTCCTAAGTGGAAAAAAGCTGTTTTATCTGAAACTCGAGCTGCTTGTTGCATAGAATGAGTGACAATAATAATAGTATAGCTCTCCTTAAGCTCAGTAATTAATTCTTCAATTATTGAAGTTGCAATTGGGTCTAAGGCTGAACAAGGCTCATCCATTAAAATCACCTCTGGCTTAATAGCAATAGCTCGAGCAATACATAAACGCTGTTGTTGTCCTCCAGACAAGCTTGTTCCTAAATCATCTAATCGGTCTTTAACCTCTTCAAACAACCCAGCTTTTTTTAATGCTATTTCAACAATTTCATCCATTTCAGTTTTCTTATCAGTAAAGCCATGGATTTTGGGCCCATATGAAACGTTATCATAAATAGACTTTGGAAAAGGATTGGGTTTTTGAAAGACCATCCCAACCTTTTCTCTTAATTGTTCAACTTCGATATCATCGTTATAAATATCCAAGTCATTTATTGAAATTTTTCCTTCAATTCTACAAATTTCAATTACATCATTCATTCGGTTTAAACATCTAAGAAAAGTAGACTTCCCACAACCAGAAGGTCCGATCAGAGCAGTAACTTTATTTTTTAAAAAATTAAGAGATATATTATTAATGGCCTGTTTGTCTCCGTAGAAGACATTTACGTTTTCAGTTGTAATTGCATTTACCATTTTTTTTCATATTTCTTTCTAAAATAAACAGAAACAAAATTTACAACAATTAAAAAGATCAACAATAAAATAATAGCAGAGGATGTTTTTTCAATAAATCCTCGCTCTGCACTCTCTGACCATAAGTAAATTTGAGCTGGCATTCCAACAGCTGGCTTTAGAGGGGTAGAGGGAACATTCATTATAAAAGCAACCATTCCTATCATCAACAAAGGTGCTGTTTCTCCTACAGCTCTTGCTAGTCCTATTATCGTACCAGTTAAAGTTCCAGGCATTGCCAAAGGGAGAACGTGATGAAAAACAACTTGATTTTTTGTTGCTCCTAAAGCTAAAGCGCCTTCTCGAATAGATGGAGGAACAGCTCTTAATGATGATCTACAAGCCACAATAATGGTTGGTAATGTCATAAATGACAAAACCATTCCTCCAACCAAAGATGTAGATCTCGGCAAACCAAAGAAATTCAACAATATTCCAAGACCTAGTAAACCAAAAATAATAGAAGGAACAGCAGCAAGATTATTAATATTTATTTCAATTAAATCAGTTAATTTTCCTGGCTTTGAAAATTCCTCTAGATATATCGAAGCAAATATTGCAATTGGGAAGCTAAGTAAAAAGCAAATAAGAATTGTAAAAACTGATCCCATCACTGAACTTGCAACACCAGCAGACTCAGGATCACGAGAGTCACCTGATGAAAAATATTTTTTATTAAAAACACTTTTTACTTTTTCGGTTTCTACAAATTGATCATATATGCCTAATTGGAAATCATTTATAGCCCTTTGATTTTCAGGAATATTGCGATTAAAATTACCTTTATGGATCTGATCTATATCGGTTGAAGCTGTAAACAATAACTCAACTTTTTGATTTAAATATTCGGGGTTTTGGAGAAGATAGCCTTGTGCCTCTCTATCAATCTTTCGATAAAATAGTTTTTTAATTTTTTTTAATTCATCTTTTGAATACTGAGAAAAATTCTCTTTAAAATTATAAGAAATGAGCTTTCTAAATGAAGCGTCCTCAATTTGCTCAATTGAAGGATTATCTTCTAACTTCAAAAGTTTTTGATCAAAATGAACTTCCATTAAAAAACTTGTTTTATAAAATCCCCCAACTCCAGAAGAAAAAATATTTATAATTAATGTTAAAACAAAAAGAAGTGAAAGACTGACCGCAAATATCCCGTATAAATGGAACCTTCTCTCAGCTTTTTTTCTTTTAATCAAATTAGTCATATATTTCTCTATATTTCTTTACAATTTTAAGAGCAAAATAATTTAAAAATAGAGTGATAAAGAATAATGTCAGACCTAACGCAAAAGCAACTAGGGTTTTAGGATTGTCAAATTCAGTATCTCCCGTTAGTGCTGTAACAATCTGAGTTGTAATTGTTGTTGCTGGCTCTAAAGGATTGATTGTCAGATTTGCCTGTAGACTAGCTGCCATAACAACAATCATTGTTTCACCAATAGCTCTAGAAATAGCTAAAAGGAAAGAACCAATTATTCCAGGTAAAGCAGATGGCAGTATCACTTTGATTATAGTTTCTGATTTTGTAGCGCCCAAAGCATACGAGCCATCTCTAAGGCTTTGAGGAACTGCATTAATAACATCATCAGATAGCGATGATACAAAAGGAATGATCATAACTCCCATTACAAGGCCAGCTGCTAGCGCACTTTCTGATGAGATTTCAAAACCAATCGATTTACCAAGTATCACTATTTTGGGAGCTACAACCAAAGCAGCAAAAAAGCCATAAACCACTGTTGGAATTCCAGCCAAAATTTCGATAACAGGTTTTGAAAAGTTTCTAATTTTTTTCGGTGCATATTCAGCTAAGTATATAGCTGACATAAGCCCTAGAGGAATAGCAACTATCATTGCTAAAAAGGCTATCAGTAAAGTTCCTCCAAGCAGCGGTATAATTCCAAAAGCATCTCTTAAGACATCTTTATCAATTGTTTCAGCACTGTCGATAACAAAAGCTTTATTTGGACTCCAATTTAGACCAAATAAAAAATGTAAAGGATTGACATAGCTAAAAAAATTCAATGTTTCAAACACAAGTGAAAGAAAAATTCCTAAAGTAATTAATATAGCTATAAAAGAACAAATCTGAATAAATCGATTAATAATTTTTTCAACTATTCTTTGGCTTTTAAAATTAGGAATAACTTTTCTTCTAGCAATTAAAAAGGCAAAAATAGAAGATAGAGTAAGAACTAAATAAGTTAATAAAGAAAATATTTTATCAAAACTTTTAATTTTTTCTGCTGCAAATTTTTCAAGATCACTTTCGTTTCCAAATGATATGCCAAGAGATAAATTTTTAACTTTGCTTAGAAATAAATTTATTTCATCAGAATTCATTACACTTAATGAGTCATCTAAAATTAAAATTAAATATTTTTGAAGAATAATACTTTTACCAATTAAGAGCCCTAACCAAAGTATTATTGCAGGAATGAAAATATATAGGAAAGCTAGGTATCCATAATATGCGGGAAGACTGGCTAATTTTTGATTTTTTGATAAATGAACAGATCTATTTTTATTAAGATAAAAGCCTATAATTGAAAGCAGCAATAAAAATAGCACTGGGTAGAACATTTACAGTTTTTTTATATCAAATTATTAAATGCAAAAAGGGGGCTATTTGCAGCCCCCTGTGAATAAATTTAAATTACCTATCACTTACAAGCAGAACCAAAACCACTATACTCTTTAAGGGGATGTGTTTTTTCATAACAAGCCTGTAAATCCATAATCTCTAAATCTTCGACGGCTTCAATTGTTCTATCAGTTAAATCCTCGGTCATTGGTGCTAGGCCGTATTCAGTGAGATAGCCATCTTCGCCTATAGCATCCTCAGAAACCATAAGTAACGCATACTCTTGTATACCCGGTATTACGCCAATATGGGCTTTTTTGATATAAAAGAATAAGGGTCTGGCATTTGGGTAATCATATGATTGAATAGTATCCATAGTAGGCTCTATACCATCAATAAGACTTCCCTGAATTTTATCTTGGTTAGCACTTAAGAAGCTGTATCCAAAATATCCAAACCTTTCAGGATCTTCAGAGAGCTTTTGAACGATCAAGGTATCGTTTTCTCCCATTTCAATTGTTCTGCCATCTTCTCTATAAGAAGTACATCCTTTATCATCACCTTTAATTTCCGTATAGCCTGATCTTTCACAACCCTCTTCCATCACTAGTCCATCAAATGCGTCTCTAGTGCCAGAAGTTGGAGGAGCTACAAGAACTTCAATTTTATACTCTGGATATGAGGCATCTATTTCATTCCAAGTAGTATATGGATTTGTAACAATTGCTCCGTCCACTGGAACCTCAGCAGCCATAGCCAAAAAGATATGTTCTTTTTTTAAACTGAACCTTTCTGCTATTACACTATTGGAAAAAGTTAATCCATCGTTACCAAGAATTACTTCAATGACATCCGTTACACCATTATCTAAACAAAGTTTTGCTTCTTTAGCTTTCATTGGTCTTGAAGCATTAGTGATATCAGGGAATTTAGTTCCTAAACCTCCACAAAATAATTTCATACCTCCGCCAGTGCCTGTTGGCTCAACAGTAGCTCCATTAAAGCCTTCTTCTGTAAATCGCTCTGCACCAATTGTTGCATAAGGGAAGACAGTTGAAGAACCAACGATACTTATTGTGTCTCTGGCATAAGTAGTTGATGTAATCGCTAAAAGAGCCATTAATGTATAAAATTTTTTCATTATATATTTTCCTTATTAATTATTAATTTGATCTGAGTTTAAGAATTATTTATGTAATTATTATCAAAGAATTATTAAAGTTTTATGACAGTCTAAGTTCTATTTTAAATATAGAACCCTCACCAAGAATACTTGAAAACTCTAATTTATGGCCATTTTTTGAAAGTAATTTATCTACAATGGAAAGACCTAGGCCATGACCACCCGTATCACTATTTCGACTAAGGTCAGCTCTAAAAAATTTATTAGTAATTTTATCTAAATCTGTTTGTGCTATTCCAATACCCTCATCTTTGATTTCTATAGAGAGAGTTGAATGTGATATTTTAATTGCCGATATATAAACATTTTTTCCACTTGGTGTGTATTTAAGAGCATTTGATAAAAGATTATTTAAAATAAATTCAAAGTCATTCACAGTAAAATCAATTAAGATATTTTTAGTAGCTTTAATATCAATGATTAAATTTATACCTTTTTTATTAAAAAGAACCGAATGGCTTTCTAGAGTTTTTTGGATTGAGGCATAGAGATCAATACTAACTTGCTGTGAAGGATTTAGTTCTATTTCAGAAATTTTTAATATTTGCTCTATCAAGTCTTTCATTTCAAATGTTTTAGAATTGATAATCTCTAAGTATTTTTGATTTTCTTTGCTAGAAATATTTTCTAGATCAATTGTTTCTAAATAACCTATAATTACCGACAAAGGTGTTTTAAGTTCATGAGTGAGGTTTGATAAATTTTCATTAAAAGACTCTTCTTTGTTTTTTTCAGTTGTTATCTCATTAATTGTTAGTACATAAAAATTAGAAAGATTAAATATCTCTGTCGTAAAATACTGGTTATTAGGTAAAGGCTTACTCCAATTAAATTTATTATAATTATAATTATTTTTAAATTTTTCTACTTGAGAGATAAAATCATAATCTCTAATAACTGATATGATATCCTTATTGCTATTATCGCCATATGTTTTTTTGGCAAACAAATTTTGATAATAAATATTCAGGTCTTTTTGTATTATGAAAACCGAATGTGGAAATTGATCAAAAAAATTAAATAAT
>JACLAB010016313.1_pt1 | contig 25348 bp, 15 predicted proteins | sample 8027921 | NCBI WGS metagenome assembly JACLAB01 (sample SAMN15725117, study PRJNA655200) | protist metagenome | isolation source: fluorescence activated cell sorting (FACS) single amplified genomes of... | place: USA: West Boothbay Harbor, Gulf of Maine | collected 2000-07-19
CAAATCTTTTTTGTTGATTGTTCTTCTTCTCCTTCTCCTCTTTCTTCTTTGCCTTTGCTTTTTCTTTCAACTTTGCGTAAATTCTTTCTCTCATCGGCGCATATCTCAGCGCTATACTTTCAGCGCGTTCTAAGCACATTGCTCTGAATGCATTCGAAATGTTTGCCTGCGCACGTTTACACGTCGCTATATCTCTATCATTAATATTATTAATGCTCAATCTCTCTATCCTCGCTACGTCCTCTTCATCCGACGACAAAGAATCGCTATCCTCCGACCCCGACGCAAACAATCCGCCACCTTCATTCTTGTTCTTGTTCTTCCCGTTCTCCTTCTTCTCCTCTCCCTCCTGAATGTATGTCGCATTCGCTCCTTTCTCTTCATCCTCCAAAACTATCCCACCTTCCAAGCAAAACACAAACTCTTCCTCTTCGCTCCTTTTCGCAGAAAACGCCATCGCGCCCGAATACAACTCCGCGCGTATCTCCCGCGCTTTCTCTTCCGTTCCACAGTTTTCTATAATCAAAAACGCGTTCGATTTCCTCGCTTTCTCGATGAACTCGATCGCATCCGTCATCCACTTTTCTTCCTCTTCTTCTTCTGATGATGATGATGATGAAAATCGATCGAAGACGCGTATCCGCAGCGCCGCGGCGGCGGTCGCAGCAACATTTTTCTTCACCTCCACTCCACCCGGGAAACACCCACCTAAGAACTTTTCAGCGAATGTGTTCCTCTTCTTCCTCTCGCTTAGTGAAGACGATGACGATACAGCGTCCTCCTCCTCCTCCTCGTCTCCGTGGTAATAAAAGGACAGTTCCACGTCCTCTTTTTCGCTTCGCATCTCTCCCGCGAGTTGTTCAATCTCTTTCCTCGCGCGGTCGATGTCTTTATCATCGTCTTTGATTCCATCCTCATCGAATTCGTCGAGAAACTTCTTCGTCTCTGCGAGGACGCGTTTTGCGTTCTCCGCGAGTGCCCGGAGCGGCGTCATTTTCATCATCATCTCGCTGTTGTTCTTCGGCCACGAACGCTCCAGTTCGTCTCGTATTCTCGTCGTCATTCCTCGGTGGTGTTGTCAGGTCGTTCTCGGTTTAAACGAAATTATATTCACGCTTTTGCTGCGCTTAAGCTTTTCGTCATTTCTCTTTTAAAAGTAGTGTTACTCTGCTGTGTATGCGCGCGTGCGGAAGTAAAGTGACGAGACTTTTCCAATTCAGAATTTGAAATCTTTCCCGAAACTCCATTTGTTGTTGTACTCGTACGCGCTCGAAGACAAAGACAAAGGAGACAAAGAAGAAGAGAGAATGACGACGACGACTTCTTTTTTGAGCGGTGGTAATTTTGGTGTCGGTCCTGAAGACTATTCCTTGCTGAATGATGCTTCTGCGGGGGGTGAAACTGTCGGTGAATTTCCAAAGTTCGCTTCTCCGTCGGACGTAAACGACGACGTAAACGTAAACGAAGACGACGATGAAACGAACCTCATGCTCCTCGCCTCTCGAGAAATCGAAAGATTACGCGAAGAGAACGCAGAAATAAAACGTTCCGCGCGAGAAATCGCGAGCAAATGCGCGAGAAATCTCGAGGAAATGCGAGAAAGGTTGACACGAATAACACAAAGAGACAAACAGGAGCGAGAGGACGAGATGACGCGAATGCGAACGCAGATGGAAAAGATGGAATTGAAATGCGAGCAGTTACGAGAAGAGGTGAGGAAACACGAGCTGGAAAATGCGTTGGAGAAGCAACGTACGGAACAAAACGAGGAGGTATTGCGAGAGATGAAGAAGCGGGAAGCGAGCGTCGCGTTGGATTGCGAGAGGGCGAAGATGTTGGTGAAGAAAGAGAAGGAGAGGAGGAGGAGGAGGAAAGAAAAGGCTTCCGACGGCGAATCGTTATCGGAGAGCGAGGAGAGTAGAAAGAGCGAGTGGTAGAGAGATGCGGGTGGTGTTGTAGCTTTTTAGATTATTAATAGAGTAAAATAAAAATGAACGCGTATATGTTCGGCAGCGGCGCTCTCGTCGTCGTCGTCAATCACTTCTTTTTATTACCCAAAGGTTCAGACGCCGCGGATGGCTGCCACGTCACAAAGCTCGGTTCGAATCGCAAATTACTTCTGTTCGTCGTCGTCGTCTTTGAAAACGATTGCAAGTGCGTTTCGACAATTTTTGGCGTCGCGGAGACTATGTGTTGTCCTTTCCAATATTTTAACAAGTTTAAGCTTTGCAACGCGGAAGTCACGTCGCTTTCTCGAAACATAGTTTTCATGGACAAATCGCGGACGGTCAACCCGTTCATGTTCTTGTGCCCTCTCATGGCTTCGAGAATGTGTTTGGACCAATACGACCGGTAACTGACTCGACCGAGATCGGATAACGGTCGTTCCGGAGTCCCGAATTTGCCCTCTCGTTTCGAGAGTTCGTAACTCATGGAGATGAGAAAAGAACCGTAGCCTCTTCGTTGGTGCGAAGGCAAGGTGAGAATGCACGCCAAATTGTACTCTTCCGCGGATTGTTTTTCTTTTGAAAAGTAACCGACCGGGACGTGCACTCGATTATCCTTCTTTTTCATCGTATCCTTCTCGTTGCTATTTCTATGCGTATCGCTACTACTACTTTTACACTCCGTCATGACGTAAAAATTGAACGGCTCGACGTCGTAATACAACGTCTTGTGATCCAAAAACAGTTTCGCCACCAAGCAAAGGTTCTGGCAATACGTTTTGGCTTCTTTCCCGTCGATTTCCCAGAAGCAAATCGTGGTTTGTTCGTCGTTTGCGTTTTCGTGTTCGTAAATCTTCTTCCCCGGCGGGTGCGTGATCGTGCACTCTTTCTGGTGCTTTTGCATCGTTTTCGGTTTGCGCATGTACTTCATACAGTACGGGCAGACGTACAGCATGTCGCATTGGCCGGTAATTTCCGGGTACGGGCTGTAGTACCACGCGTCCATTTCGTACTTTCCAAACTGAACGCACTGAATATTTTTCATTTTTGTCTTCTCTTCGTGCTCTTTTTCCGCCAACTGGTCGATTCGAGGTAAATCTTCCACCGAGACGCCGTCGACGTTGTGAATTTCGTTGTATCTTCTTTTCATGGTTCGCGTCAATTTCCGAGTGGTCGTTCCTTCGCTGTGGGAGTTTTTGTTGTTTGACGATAACAATGGGTTCGTCGCCGAATGCGGCGTGGATTCTCCGTTCGTATTCACCGCTCCGTTGGTCTGCGTCGTCATCATTTTATTCGCGCTCCCAGCGACGCCTCCATTTTGCGCCTCGCTCTCGTCGAATAACCCGTCGCCCGCCGCGGTGTAGTCGTGCACATTCTCTGCGCTCACCCACTCGTCCAATCTCTTATCAAACTTATCGTAGTGAATGTAATACTTTTCAATCTCTCCTTCGCCGTCGTCAAAGTCTTTCTTTTTCGTTGAATTTCTTCGTTGAATTTCAACCACCGTCGCCGGGTGCAAGTGACCGTCGAAGGACGCCTTCGCGCTCACTTTCGATTTGATTGGAAACTCTTTATTCTTTTTATTCTTCTCTTCTTCTTCTTGGTGATGACAATTCGTTTTCTGATCATCATTGTCATCATCATCATCATCGTCATCCTTAGTATTACCTTGTTGTTGTTGTTGTTGTTCTGGTTGTGACGATGATTGTTCCACGTTATTGCTATTAATAGTATTATCATATACCAGAGGAGGCGTCGGCGCCGGCGTCTTCTCTTCTCCCGTTAAAGCTTGCGGTCCTTCTGAAATCAATTCCACCGTCTTCTTCGCTCCGTCATCGTCATCGTCAAAATCATCATCATCATCAAAATCGGTCGTCATCGTGTCGGCGCAAAATGAATGAAATTTAGGTGAAATTCAATCTTCTCTCTCTCTCTTTCTTTTAGTCGTATCTCTCAGTGCTCTTCCAATTTGCGCGCGACACCAAAAACAAAAACAACCTGATATCTCAACAAAATCTGTCTGTTTGAAGAGTGTGCGCGAGAGAGAATGAATGGAGCGTTTCTTGAACGAAAAGTTGTTTCCTTTTTCGCTTTTTCTGTCGTCACAAGATAAAAATACCGACGTCTGACAAAATTTTCAGAGGCCTACTCTTGCCTACATTTTCAAAAGGTTCAAAAAGTGCTCACAACTCTCCTCCAACGTGTGTTTTGCAAAAAGTGTTCTGAACCACAAAAAAATTTCAAACGTTTTCATCTCTTCTTTTTCCTTTATATTCTTCTTTTCTTCGCAACACAACGAACAAAAGTAACGAGATGACGACGACTTTGACGAATATATCACAGAAGAAAAAGAAGAGCTCTTCCGTGTTGATGGTGTTGTTCTCGATCTTACGAACGTGCGCTCTCGCGCTGATCACGTTTCCGATCGCGTTTGTTTTGCACGTTTTCGCGGTTTTTCTTTTGCCGTGGGAGATTACGAAAGCAACCGCGAGTGAGATTTTTTCTCATCATCATTCGATGAAGAAGACAAAGACGAACGACGATTCAGATGATTCAGACGACGACGACGAATGCGTGGAAAGGGAGACGAAAAGAGTGGTCACGATATCGCGCGCGTTTCGACGCATCCTCGAGAACGGGAATGGTTTTACCATCAAAGCTTTGTTTTTAGATGATGCGTCAAAACCACCAACGTCGAATACGACGCATACGTCCTTGAAGTTCTTTCAAGAGCAACATAAATACGTCGTCGAGGAGTTGAAATTTCAAGTGGAGGAAGCGGAATCGAGATTTCGAGCGAGCGTGCAAAAGATACGCGAGAGCGAGATACAGCGAGTGAAACTGAACGAAAAGTTACAGGAGACGGCGAGGAAGTTAGCGAGAGCGAGCGGGAAAGACGTGAGAGTGAGTCAGTCGTCGAAGACGCACTACGGTAGTGGGAGTAAGCGGGAATACGAGGACGATAGGAATAGCAGTCACGGGGGGAGTTCTAGCGCGGAGATGTTCGCGACGGGATGTTTGTGCGCGTATTATTTGTACTGCTTTTACGACGTGGAGGATCCGTTCAAATTCGACCGAAAAATGGCGACGCTGGTGCCTTTGTTTTGGGTGGCGTGTTTGGCGGTGAATTCGAATGGGGTTAATAAGTTGGCGACGGTCGCGAACCTTATTTTGACCGGATATTTTGGCGCTTTGGTATATACGAATCAAAGAACGATGACGCAATGAACACACGAAGTGACGACAGTATATTATACTCCACACTAAACCAGCTACATCTATTACTACTACTACTATATATATAAGCTTGTAACAAAAATGAGATCGATATTACGCTGTACACATTTTAATCGACCTACACTTGACCGCTCTTACCCGGCAACGGCGACGCGTCGGTATTCGACGTCATCATCATGCTCTTCTTCAACTCTCGCGAACCCCACACTCTGGAGACGTACGACAATACCCAAGGAGCTAACGTCTTATTACTCGGATCCCTCGCGTTTTCCTCGTAATATTTTGCCCATAATCCAGGATTATATTCTTTTATATTCGACGAGCTTCCGGAAAACGCATTCGTCCGAGAGTCGTATAGAAGTAAAGGCGAGTTCCCTGGCGCGTTTGAAAAAAACTCGCCTACGACTAAACTCCGCGGACGTCTCACCCACTCTTTCGGTGTAGCTAACGCAGCTTGGACGTAACGCACGTTATTCTCCAAAACTAAGTTCCATCCAAAATGGGTGTGACCAAAAGCGTGAGTATGCGAGTCCTTCCCCGATTTCTCGAGATGTAATATTTCTGTAACGCGCTCTATGCGTTCGTTTAAGATATTCGAGCCAACCGCTTGCGTCAACTTCGGATAGAGCAAGAAGCGCTTCTCTGGGATTAACTCAATCCTCGGAAGAAAATGCGAAAACGTAATCACCGTCACGTCTTTGCCTTCCTCTTTCGCTCGCTTCACGTTTTCTAAAAATCGTTCAAATTTGCCATCCGCGTCGTTCAAAGCGTCAATTTTCTTCGAAATGTAATAATCGTCTGACTTTATCGTCGTTGTCTTCGTGATCTCTTTTTTCCACGCGTCGAGTTTCGGCCACTTGCATAAACGATAATCCGTCATAACCCTCTCGACACCGGGAATGTTCACGCCCTCGGGCGCTTCCACCTCTTCTTCCGTATCGAACTCCCGCTCGTACCAGCTATGCACGGGAGCTATGAATACCCTCCTTTTTGCGTCGTCGTTCGGGCTACCAATCCCTTCTCCCGATGATGGATCCGTTTTCACCCCTAATCTCTCGCACAGCTTAAACACCGATTGAATCTTCTCCAGCGAACATTTTTCCTCTTTCGAGGCACACCACAGGTCGTGATTGCCAAAAGTATAAAAAACGCAATCAAACTTCTTCAAACACGTGCGAAAGCACCGCTCTAAATCGCTCAACTTTTCCGCGACATCGCCGGCGATGATGAGTATCGAATAGCAGTCGTCATCTTTGTTGTTGTTACTGTTCGAGGAGGATGGCATCTGCTCGATGAATCTCTCGTTTTCCTTCGCGTCAAAGTGGATGTCGGAAATGAGAAAAACTTTGATGTTTCCCTCGCGATGATGATGATGATGAGAATGATGATTATGATGCGTTACTTTTGGTCCCATGACGTTGGGACTCCTTTTTGTCAATTTGGTATTAGAAGCAGCGTTCGCATGAGCAGCACATCGCGGTGACGATAACGCCATGAGGTAAAAGAATGAAGAGCGAAAATCACCTGAAAACGGTTACTCTTTGTGCGCACATACGAATACTGTGAATAACAAACATCAACGAGGAAGTTCCAACACCTCACGACGCGGTATCATCGCTCGAAGTACTACTCACCGCGTCTAAGAAATCTTGCGGCTGTAAATTGGTCACGTACCCTTGTCCAATCTGACAACTGGCGCCGTTCAACTTGACGCCGCGCAACACGTTCTCGACCAACAGTTCCGGCATCAACTCTTCGATTTTCTTTTGCACTTGAATTCTCGTCGTGGAGGACGTTTCGTCTAATAAATTACACGCGATTTCAATTTCCATTTTGTTGTTTTGACGCGATGGTGATGGTGTTGATGGTGTTGTTGTTGTTCGCATCAGCGCCATGCTTTGGACGTTCGGTAACCCGTCGATTTCGTTTCGTTGACTGACGCGTTTCGCAATCTGTTTTCCCAAATCGAGCGCGAGTTTCTCTTGACTCTCGTCGCTCAGTTCGCATATCATTGGCACGTTGTAATTCACCACAAACGGCACTGCACCGACGCAACACACGCCTTTTTCTTCCACGTCGCTTTTCTCGCTCGAGCCAAAATCCGGCTTCACCTCCCACTTCTGCATTCGGTCGTACACGTCGGAAGCACCGACCCACGTCTCGTTTTTCCCGTTGGCGGAGAAGTACCCTAATTTTCGTCTAATTTCAGCTAATTCTCTCCGCTCGCGGTTACTCTCAGTATCCTTCTCTCTAGCACTATTCGCGCTGGCCTCACCACCTATGCCATCATCACCACCTTTTACCATCGTCGCGTGCCCGTACATGTACGCGTTCACCCCTAACTCGTCCCCGAATCGCCTCCCGACTGCTCTCGCCGCTTCCTTCGCCGCGTCCATATCGCACGTCCCAATCGGGTGCACCGAAACGTGGTCCACAATCCCAAGCCTCGGGTGCGTCGCCGAGTGTTTCTTAAACGAGCCAATTTCCATAAACGCCGACGTGGCGACTTCGTGGACTCTGTTCGCGATGAGACGCGAGACCTTCTTCTTCCGCCGCTCGTTCTTCGCTTTCCCGTCCAACACCACCAACGCACTGTTGTCACCACCATTCACGGCATCATCAAAATCATCATCCGTTCTCACCGCAAAGGTAAACCCGGTTCGGTTATACGGTTCATCGATGAATGTTTTCACCAATTTAACCGCGTTGTTGTTGTAGGTCTCGTCGTCGTCGTCTCTTTTCGTCTTCATATCATTCGGCTTCGTGGTAATCCGTTTTGATAAAGCGACGGATTCGATGGCTTTCAGCACGTCCATTCGTCTCCCTTCGGAGACGTACACCACGCACGCCAACGCGCCTCGAGCAGCACCAGTTCGAGCAGCAGCTAAAGGCGATGCCGATGCTGTTGCCGCTGCTGCCGCTGCTACTGCTGATGCAACCATGGTGTGTTGTTTACTTATTATGAGTTGTGGTGTACTTGAGGATAAAATCTCCATTATATCTTTCTTTTGATGAAACAATTTACCCCTAAAAGACGTTCATAAATGTCCTCCTCCTCTTCCTCCGGGCGACAAAGACGACGGCGAGCGATTGTTTTCTGTTTTTGTGCCGTCCTTTTCGTCTCGTTTCTTTTTAGCGCGCTCTTTTCATCACGCGATGATGTTTTTCATGGTGATGATGATTTCGCGGGGAAATCATCATCATCAACTTCGGTCGATGATGATGCGTTAAACGAGGATGATGCCACGAGGATGATGCAAAAGAAACAGCAGCAGCTTTTAATCCACAGAGCGAACAACCGACACGCGCGATCGTCCACGGTTTCCTCGTCGATTGTTCTCGAAAAAACGGAAGAATACGCGGAAAAAATCGAGGACGTGTTGGAACCGTATTACAGGCAAGTGTTTGGGAAGTTTGCACAGATGAGCGGGTTTGGCGCGAGCGCGGGTGAAGAGGAGCAAGAGGCTTTAAAGAAGAAAGAGGAGGAAGATTTAGATGAAGTGGACATGGGAACTCCGTTAATCGAGGACGACGCGTTGGAGCAAGAGAATCAGGATTTAGAGAGAGTAAACACGGAGGAAGAGGACGGTACCGAACCGATACCGGCGGAATCCGTCAAGATTAAATACAAAGACAAGGAGAAACGAGAGACGTGCGAACGGGAAGACGTGGCGATACGGACGAAGAGTTTAAATAGAAACGAACGGAATCGGATTCAGCAGATTAAGCCGAGGAAGTTTTGGGTGGCGAGAGATGAAGCCGCGAACGGAAGGAAGTATTCGCACATGGCGACTATCGGGAGGTGGAACGTGAACGCGACGAAGAAAGGGTTCGCCGTGGCGTGGCAATCGAGTAGCGGCATCGAAGGCATACGAGGCCAGTCGATTTTGATTTCCTACGCGGAGGATGTCGATCAACCGTGGTCGAAACCGAAGAGAGTGTCGAGCATGCAGAACGTGAAAACGGCGGTGTGGTCGCCGGTGCTTTTTAACCCGCCAAACGAGGAGAACGGTTTGTGGTTATTTTACACCGAGTCGCAAAACTGTTTGAGACCGGCAAGGGAGAACAAGAGCGGATCGAAAATCCCTCCGAGATTTTCACCAGGAGGAGACGTGAAAGTGACAAAATCGAGAGATGGTGGGAAGACGTGGTCGGAACCGCAAGAAGTGCACGCGCAAAGTAAAGAAGATTCACCAGGGATGCCGAAAGTGATTGCGAATAGAATCACCGTGCACACGCAGACCGGGAATTGGGTTTTGCCGTATTGGAAGGAGAAAGCGGAATCGAACGCGTGCAGGCAACCAAAATCGCCCGCTTCGCACGGCGTTTTAGTTTCTAAAGACCAAGGGAAGAGTTGGCAACCGAAAGGGAAGATTAGAGTGGGCGGGACGTGGTTGATTGAAGGCGCGGTTGTAGAAAGGAGAGATTATTCGCTGCAACTGTTTTTTCGAACGAGTAAAGGAAAAGTGTACACCGCGTTTTCCTGGGACGGTGGAGATACGTGGACCGGGGCAAACCCGACGACGGTACCAAATCCGGATTCGAAAATGGACGCGACCTCATTTCCCGATACGAGAGAGATTGTCGTCGCCTTTAACGATGCCACCGATAAGAATAAGATCAACAAAGGCCGGTGTCGATTACGCGTTTCGATTTCCTGCGACGGCGGCGTTGGGTTTAAAACCATCACCGAACTCGAAGAAGGGAGCTTGAAGATGTACATACACTACCCAACGGTCATTACCGACGGAGATCGCGCTATTGTGGCGTACTCGTTGATGGGCCATCCGCACTTGCGTCAAGGGGATATTGGAGGGATCAAAATCGCCGAGGTGAAATTCAATCCGAAGAGTTTCGAAAGGAAGAAATACGAGCCGAAAGTTCAACAGGTGGAAGAAGAGAAGATCTCGTCGTCGTTATCATCATCTTCTACATCATCAGGGGAAGGAGGAAGGGTAGAAGAAGGGGATATAGCCGTGAAAACGACGCTTTCGTACGAGCTGGACGGCCTCTGAGTGAAGATGAAGTAAGTTTTGTCCTTTTTTAGTTTCTAGATTTTAGCCGCTACAATTACCTTACAAGGAAGGTGTCGTTTCTAAATGAATGTGAGGATCGTCTATTGTAGTATCTTAGCCCCATCCGGTGATACCACCACCGCGCATACCAAAACCACCGTCGTTATTGTCGTTGTTGTCGTCCGAATCGTCGTCGTCGGATTCGTCGATATCGGATGGTTCGAACTCTTCCATGATTGCTGCCGCGCCGTAGCCTCCGCCGTCGTTGCCTTCTTCGCCGTCATCGTCGTAATAGTCATCGTCGTCGTCGGTACCGTCAGAGTCTGAAGCGACTTCGTAGTTTCGAATATCTCGAGAACGTTTACGACCGACGGCACCGGACCGTTGCAGTGCCGATTGTTGTTCGCGCCGCTTAGAAGATGCTGACATTTTCACGCGTCCGCCTCGATTAATCCTGCGTTTCCGTCGAAGTCTTCTCGCATCAAAGCTTCTAGAAATGTCCATCTTCTTCTCTTTAGTACTCCCATCATTGTTGACGGCGGGCGCTATAGTAGTGGGTGCGGTAGTTGTAGTTGTTGTATTCGCTTGCGATATCATTTCTTCAGCGGAAAGCGCCGAAGTGCGTTTTGCGGCAGCCGTTGCGGCGTCGAGTAGCGCCTTACATCGTCGAGGCGAGGCGTACACAGCCTTGCAATCAATCAAGGCATCGATTCCTTGAATGCACATCTCCAGCATGTTCTTTCGTCTGGCAATATCTTGCAAGTTCTGGTTGCTGAATTTTGCAAAGACGACCGATAACGACAACAGAGTGGACGCGGACGCCATCGCGAGTCTCCCAGCCATCACCGGTCCGGGCACTTCGAGTTCACACACAACACGAACGGCTCGTAAACCGTCCAAAAACAGCAAACACACCATTTCTGCATCAGCTATGGTGGTGCTTTGATCTTTGCTTTGTTGTTGATCTCCGCTTTCGCACTTTCTAATTTCGTCCGATAAGGCTTCGATTGTTTCAGACGCGACGAGGACGACCGCGCCGGGAGAAAGCGCCCCGCGATCGTTGACAATAGTTCTGGCATCTGGGTCGAGATTTCCTCCACCTTTACCTTCATCGAGTATCGACGAATCGGCAGAAGCCGCGGATGCTAAGCAAAAGTGCATCGCCGTTTTGTATAAGGACAACAAATTTTGCGAAGAGAAAGCTTTCTTCTTGAAGTGAGAGAATCCGCGCGAGACGAGTTCAGCTCTCCCTCGAAGACTCGCAAAGGTTGCTCTGGCGTTATTGCTGGCCTCATCTTCGTCTTCGTTGGTAAAAATTGTTAGGAAAGATGCCATTTGATTGTGCGTGTGCGTGTTCGAGGACGACGAACGCGCAAATGCGGCATCTCTCGAGATGGCAGAGATGGCATGTAGAACGTCATCTTCTTTGACCGCGTAGTTTTCTCTATCCATAGAGGCTTCATCATCGACACCGTTCGACCACGCCGCGGCGACGACATGTGCAATGGCAACATTCCTCGAAGTTTGAATCGAAATTTGACGCTGCTCTTCCTCATCGACGTTTTTCAAGTTGAACGTGGAACGACCAAGCATCAACGAAGTATCGTCGTCGAGCGCCGCTGCAAATCGCAGCGCCGGGTTGATTGCCCGAAGATCGTTCCATTCATTCGCGCGTTCGAGAGCCCATTTCGTTGCGAGTACACGTCCTGAAGTAGCGAACATTGCATCCCAAATACTTTGTCTCGCGTAGGTGTTCGCCGGTAAAAGATAGGCGCAGTTCAAAAGGGATATGCACGCTCCGACCATAGCCGCGCGAGACTCTTTCGGCAAGCTCAAGAAGCTTATTTCGTCGTCATCATCGTCGTCGTTTTTCATCACTCGCGGCGTAGATTTAGCACCGCTTGCTGGTGTGGTGATCAATTTACCGCCGGCAAGGCTCGAGGCAACTTCCGAGCATAAACGCAAGCATTTCGACGTAACCAACATGTGCGCGATATTATCGGGCGGCATGGAGGAAGAGCCATTGCTCGCCGCTTTGGCGATGGCCTGTGCGGCACGCTTTGTAATTGAAACTCGTCGTTCAGCAATCATGCGCTCGCTATAACTATCGTTGTGCTTATCGTCGTCGTCGATTATGGAATTGCCGCTTTGCATTTTGTTCAAAAGTGGCTCTGAATTTTTTAGACATCGAGAACAAGCGGCGACCCATTTAGAGGCTGGAATTCTGCACAACTCCAGGTCTGCTTTTTGACGTGTCCTCGCATCTAGGCACGCTTCGACATCAACGAGCGCGAGGAGTCGACGAAATGAATCGTCTTCAGACGCTTTTCTATCGATGACACATATTCTCAACGCTGCTGCGGTCGCGAACAAACTCGAAGTGTTATACGCGACTTCGTCCGAAATGTGCACATCCACCGTCTCGCTCTTTTTGTCGGCGTTTACGTTCACGCTCCGGTTAAAATTGTCTACGTTTTGAGAAAGTTCTTCGAGAAAACTTGAAAGTTCGAGCGAGGCTCGAACGAGCGCAAAGCCAGCCGAGGAGGTGAGACGGTCGGATTTTGGAATCATCGCAAACGCCATCGCATCTAATTGCTTCTTACCGAGGAAGTATGAAAAGTCATCGTTCCTGTTCTTTCCATCCTCGTCGTTGTTATTGTTGTTTTTGTCGTTTTCGTTCGCTACATCTCCTCCGAGGTGTAATTTTTGGCTCTTTAATCGAGGCTCTAGCCACGATTTCAGCACCGCTTGCACGGACACTGAGTCTAATTTCACGGCAAGCGCGCGAAGCGCATCCATGCCAACATTCACGATGCAATCGCTTCGCTTTTGGTGATGATCAGAATTTTCATCAGTCTCTTCTTCCTCTTCGTCGTCACCGTTGTCATCGTCATCGTCTCCGTCGTCATCCATGACGATTCTAGTATTTGCTATACATTTCAAGATATCGTGTGCGAGAATGATCCCTTGCGAAGGCTCCAAGAAGAATATTTCATTTCGATATCCATTCCAGGCTTCGTCTTTCTCTTTCTCTTCTTTGCCTTTCAGGAACATTCCTTCAACGACAGCCAACGCGACCAATCTGCTATCAATACTACCTCGCATCTTACGTTCCAGAAGGTCAAACTCTTTCGCACGAATCGGGTCGTCTTTGTCCTCCAAAGCCTCCATGCACTTTCGGAGCGCGAATCCGCACGCGTTTGCCCACACTCTGTTCGCGTCCAATCCGTTTGCGAATGAGTCAAAACTATCTATGCGTTCAGGAATGCACGCGTTAATTTCTTCAATCAGCGCGTGTATTTCCTTTTGAAATACAATATCATCTTCTGGCAATGACCATCCCCCCTCATTCCCTAGGATCTCGGATCCATGTTCATGCATCCATCGTAACTGTATTTGTTCGAATATGGCTGCAAACGCCCTCGCGCTCGAAGCGCACCGGTTGTTTTCCAAATTTTTATACCCTGCCCGATATTGTTCGACGCGCTCGTCTTCTTCCAGTTCTTCGTCCGTTTTATTCTTTACTTTATTTCTCTCGTTATCGTCGTCGTCGTCGTTTCCATCTCCTCCGTGTTCGCCTTCTCCTCTATTTTCATGCGCGCGTCGGTCCGCGGTAGTCGTCGCACCATCGATCTCATCGCCACCACTACCACCAGCAAACGACGCCGCCGAAGACATCAACAACAACGTGTTCGGATGTGCCGCTAACCTCAGAGACTTTACCATGCTCCTCGCCGTTTCCATATAATTCCAAACGTTGTAATCATCATCGGACCTCAATATCCAGAACTTCTTCTCGCCGTCCTCGCCGTCGGTTTCGCTTTTTTCCTCGCCGGGTTCTCGCCCGCGTCTTCTGTGTTCAAAATTTTCCACCAACGCTTCTATGAAACGTTCCACACTTTTCTCGCCAATCACCCACGCTCGAGGTGACTCTCGCATCGCATAGAGCAATTTCAATACCGTGGACATTTTTTCATCCATCCGTTCTGTTTTCCATGTAGACTTTTCCTTGTTCGTTCCTTTCAAAACGTGCAAAATATCTCTCACCTCAATCGCGTCTGCGTTTGCCATTTTTCTCAAATGATTGAATAACGTCGCTCTCGTTTCCTCGCTCAGCGTCAACACCTTATGACGTTCCTCCAGCAGTTTCAAGGATTTGTGCGCCTCGCAGACGGAAGAAGAGCCATTATTCGTGGACATCAAAAACGCGTGCAAAACGATTTCAATTTGCTCTCTCGGAGTGAATTCCGAATTCAATTTTCGCTTCGATATTGATGTCGACGACGACGACGGTAAAGACGAGACGAACGCGTCGCACGCGTCTTCCCTCCGCTTCCTCCTCTTGCTCTCCCAATTTGAGCTTCTCGACCCGTCGTCGTCGTTTTCATCGTCGTCGTCCATGGGTGAAGAAATCCTTTTTTTTTGAAGAAATTTTCGAAAGTTTTCTCGATTTTGAGCGATGGGCGAATGCATGTATATACTATTATTATGTTGAAAGTTTTTACAATAAATACAATGATGCGAATACCTCTTCGCGTGAACGTTGCGTATTTTCACCACCGCGAAAATGATGAAGTTCTCTCTTCTTCTTCTTTGAATTCTCACTTTGTTTTCTTGGGTTCGTCCCCGTCGGACTCTTCTACTTTCGCCGCCCTCTCGTCTTCGCCGCTGGACTTTGCCGAACTGTCGTCTTCGCTGGACGTGTCGAACTTACCCTCTCTTTGATACTGCAACGCGAACGAGAAGCACAAGACGAATAAGATCAACGCGATGACGAGCAACCACCAATACGTGGCTAATCGTTGCACCGGGGAGGAGGAGTTGGAGAATCTAAACGTCGCTCTGTGGTGGATGTTTTTCAATTTACCTAAAAGAGGCATAGACGGGAGGAAATTCGGGAGTCGTTTGATATCCACGAAGTTCATGTCGACGAAAACGGCGAGCGACTCTTCGATGGTATTACCCCTGGTTTCCCATTTTCGGTCGTACCAACTCCGGTGGGTTTTTTTGTGGTATCCTAAACAGAGAGGGAAGGAGGATTCGAGAGGGCCGAAAGCCATTTCCTTATCGAGCCAAGGGCCTAACTCGTCGCCGTCGACGCGAACGAAGGATATTTTGCGGTGTTTCAGCGCGAGTTTGTAAGCATTCTTCGCGAACGCTTCTATTTTAGCATCGCCTCCCGATTCGACCAGGAATACCGACGGGCTATCTAAATCGAGGATGTTGTTGAAGACGGATTGATCGAGTTTGGCTAACGGGGCGACGATTCTGGTGCGCACAAACGCAGACACGTTGCACGGATTTTCATACCCACTCGTCTCGCTCATATCGGCGTCGTTCGCGCGATAACTCTTCTTCTTCTTCTTTTTCTCCTCCTCCTCCTCCTCTTTCTCCTCCGCTACTCTACACAATACAACCTCGGTCGTAAACGCCTTATAATTCTCACCATCCGATACTAAGGAATCGTCGTCTTCATCTCCGGGCACTCTCGGGTGCACTGCTAACAAAACCGAATAACTTTCGTCTTTGCTTTGGATATCCTTCCACGGAAATTGCTTCGCGTGAAACGCGTCTAAAAACGCATTCGTTTCCTCAAACGTCTTTGGCGCGTCGCTTTCTCCGAACCACGCCTGTAAATTCTCCCTCTTCTTCGCCTCCGAGTCGAACGCTTTCTTAATCTTTAAACTCCCTCCATTCACCATTAAGTGAAAAAACATCGCGTTCGACTCGGTCGCTCTCAATTTCCCGTATTCTCGCGCCTCGCGCCAGTCTTTGAACGTCGCGACGTCCGACGCGCTCGCGCGACGGAGATAGTTCAACAGCGCGGCTTGACTCCGACTGCCTTTGTATTGTTTCGCCACGAACAATTCTTCTTCTTCTTCTTCTTCTTCTTCTTCACTCCTACTCCTACCACTCCTACTACTCTCATCGTCGCTCTTCTTTTCCAGCAGTAATAAAGTCGGATATCCCTTCACCCCGTACTTTTTCTTAAACGCTTTCCTCGCCTCCGTTTCTCTCTGCTCCATTTCCTCTCGAATTGGATATTTCCTCAAGTCTCCGTTCATTTTCACCACGTCCACGACGGTCTCGTCCGTGCCATCTACTTCTCGCACTATTTTCAGCGCGGAGACAAGTTCCGGTTCGAGCACTTTACAGTGCCCACACCACGGCGCGTACACGGAAACGATGAGTTTAAACCTCGGATTTTTCTTCACGCGCTCGGAGAAGCGCGAGAAAATCGAGGACGGTAACAGGTCGACGAGTTTTTTCTGTTCTCCTTCTCTTTCTCCTTCGTTTTCTTTCGCCGTCGAAAAGAACTCCCAGGAGAAAGACGAGAGGAGAAAGAGGAGGAGAAAGAGGAGGAAAGGGTTTCGAAGCCTTCTAGGCTTCGCTCTCCTCCTAGGTCTCTTCTTCATCACCGTTTGTTGTTGTAATGGTTGTTGTTCTTGTTGTCGTTGAATTTTTTGTGTCGAGTTTCCAAAAAAGGCACGAAGCTGTACGTGACCTTTGGTGCAACAGAAGAAAAAAAGGTCCGCGCTTTCACGGAGTCGTAGAACACTACCGAGAGACGATGATATCTGTTTAAGAAGATGAGACAAAACGATATACGAATAAAGAGCGCTGTTGTTTCTCTCTCTTCGTCTTCTTCTTCTTCTTCTTCTTCGTCTTCTTCCTCCTCTGCTTTGTGTTTCGTGAGTGTGCGTGTGAGTATGAAGAAAGAGATCATCAGATCACATATGAGTCCACTTTTTTGGGTCGTTTGGTCTTTCGTCGTTGGTCTTTTTTCGTTCGTGTGCAAAAAAATGAAAAAAAGGGCACCTCTTCTTTCCTCCATAATTTTGTTCATGTTGGTCTGCAGAAGGACATTCAGAGAGAGAGAGAGAGAGAGACGAATTCAATTTAAGTAACAGTAATAATAATAATAATAATAAGAGGTGTTTTTTGTCGTTGTACTCGTTGTTGTTGGTATAATACATGGGACCTTTAGGGGCGGCGAAACAAAAACGAAGGCCGTTTTTGGCAATTCGGAGGAAAAGAGAGGCGCGAGACGATGAGAGTGATGTGGAAGAAGAAGAAGAAGAAGATAAAGACGCGCAAGAGGAGAGGAATTCGTCGAAAAAGAAGAAGACAAAGAAGAAGAAGAAGAAGGCAGGAGTAGCGCTCTCGTTCGAGGAAGAAGAGGAAGAGGAAGAAGGTTTAACGAAAGAGAAGAGCGGAGAGGAATTGAAGAAGAAAAAGAAGAAGAAGAAGAAAGGACTGGGCGCTTTAGCCGTAGACGGAGGTCAAGAAGAGAAGAAAGACAAAGAAGAAGAGAAGCGCAAATACGATGCCAACGCGCTGAAGGAAGAGTTGGAAGCGCAACGACGCGTGGCTTTGAACAGACCGAAAGAACACGCGCAAGAAGAAGCGACTTTGACGACGGCGGAGGTGAATAATCCGTTTTCGAGAGAAGCGGAGGGCGACGACGACGACGATACTATTCAAACGGTAGATGATGGCGATGATCAGCAAATGGTACCATCGAATAAAGCGATATTGGAGGCAAAGTTGCAACGACGCGCGAAACAATCTTCGGGTGGTGGTGGAAAGAATTACATACCGCTCGATGTTGAGCAGAAGCAGAAGAATACGAAAAACGCGGCATCGCTAACGATGATGATGGACATCGATGACGAAGAAGAGGACGCAAACAAACAACACCAAGCGCAGCCGTCATCGAAAAGAGTCGTAATAGGAGAAAGGAATCAACGCAATACTAAATCCGCTGAAGAGCGCTCGAACCTCGCCTTGGCGAAACTTCAAAACGCGGCGCAAAACGTAAAGAGGAAACTGGACGCGTGTTTAGAAAACGTGGAAAGATCGAATCAAGCGTCCGTAAGATCTTCGGAAACGTTGAAAAGTTACGAAGGAACGTTAGAGGAATCAAAACTACGATACGCCTTAGCGCAAGAACTTGGCGTCTATTTCCGCGCCTTGTCTGGAATGCTCGCGGAGAAACTTCCGATGATTGAAGAGTTGGAGGCGCAAATGTTGGAGACGGTGCAAACGCGAGGTAAGAAACGGAAAGAGACGAGAGAGCATTTTAAGGTTGAAATCGGCGCGGAAACGAGCGTTGCTTTGCATCGAAACTCCTGCGACGCAATTTCCGAAAGCGAACTCTTAAACGCGGTGGTTCGAGCGAGCGGATGCGAGGAGGTAAAAATGGACGAACTCGGTCGGGACGTAAATCTCGCGAGGAAACGAGAGATTGAAAAGAGATGCAAAAGTCGCTACGAGGCGATAGAAGACGAAGGCGCGTACGAAAAAGTTGTTTTCGATCAGTTTAATTTGAATGAAGAAGATGATGAAAAGAAAAAGAAATTCCAGGAACGAGTCCAAAGCATTGCGGACATTGCAAAAAATGTTCTCTTCAAAGACGTGAACGAAGAGTTTGCTAGCGCGAGTAAAATTTTAGAGAAGATTTCAGAGTGGGAATCAAAAGACAAGAAGTCGCACGACGACTACTTGATTTACTTAGCGGACGTGTTTGAGCTCTTTGCAAGAGTTGATTTGCTGAAATCGTGTTGGATTACGGAAGTCTTTTGTTCGTCGTCGTCGAAATCTGACGCCAATATTAAAAACGTGTTGGTTGATTTTCCGTGGCAAAAGGATATCGTCGAGTACATCTCCTCCTCGCAAAGAACGAAAAAGGAGAAGGATACGTCCGTGGTCGCGTTAATTAATCTCAAGATAGAAGTGTACGCGCGAACAATCGCTAGTCTTTTCGCGAAGTGCATCGCCGATGAGAACGTTTGGGACATTTTCGAGAAACCCGACCGCGTCGCGAAAGCCATCCAACGAGTTCGCGAGGACGCGAATAAAACCATCCTGAATGAAAAACATAAGAAAGATGAAACTAAAGGAGACAAAGAATTAATCGATGTGTCGCATTTACAGGAATTGGTGAACGAGGCTACTCTGAATATTCAGCATCGTATAGACGACGCGTGTGTATATAGCGAATATCCATTTTGGAACGGAGAAAAATACGCCGCGCTCGTTGCTTCCGATCGGAAAGCGGGGAAAGCAATTGCCAAAACGTTCAATGCTTGGAAAGAAAACGAATCATCTTCGCTCGATTTGGTCGTGAAAACACTTGAAATGGAAGATATATAGAAATAGTTTTAGAGAGCTTTTAGAGAAAAAAGTAGTAGTAGTAGTAGTATGGGTAGAACAAGTTTAATTTCGTCGTCAAATCATCCCATTTTATCTCTCCCTTTGGCGAACGGGTTCGTCGTCCCTACGGCAACCTCGTTCCCTTCTAAACTCAACGCTATGCTAATCAAAACCACGCACAAAGAAATCAGCACCCCCATGCAAATTGCCATGAACTTCCCTCCGGTTTGCAGCACGATCCATCTATAACTTTGCCTCGACAAGCACGGCAACACCTCTCTCTCCGCGTAACTCTTCGACGGATCTCTCATTGGCGCCTGACTGTACATCGCCCCACTTCCTAAACAAATGAACAAGCTTAAAATCCCCGTCGGTGAGCTGTGTTGGTCCCATATGAACGTGTTCACTAAAATCGTCGCCACTTTACACATGTTCCCGACAATCGCGAACGACGTCGCGCTAATCATATCCCTCAAATGAAAAGACAAAAAGGACATCCCTAATCCAGCGACGCAACTCAACAAAATAAAGAAAACGGCTCCATACGTCCACTCCGTGTTCTCTAAAACCTGCCTTTCTCCTAACAAAATAAACATCATCAACAAAAACGGCACGGACAAAATGTTTTGGTAATACGTTTGCCCCCACGTCGTCATCGCGATCGACGAGACTAAATGTTTCACGTATATAATCTCGAAAATAGACACGACGTACCACACCACGATCCATAAATACGCTTGCACGGAAAAGTTTGAATCGATGTTCACGTACAACAAAACCCCCATCGCGATGCCAATCAAACTCCCGAAACTCTTCGCCGACGGTAAATCCCTCCCTAAGAAAACGTAATCCAAAACCGCTAAAATCAAAGGCGTCGTCGATCGTAAACATATGAACGTATCCACCGGAGCTAACTGTATGCTCTTCATGTTCGCAAATAACGTCGTCACGAACGTAAACACGACCACTAAAAACCCTTTCGCTTTTTCAACATCCAGCTTATCCGCCACTAACACCCTCAGTTCCGCTAAAACTCTCACCGCAACCCCAGAGGCTAAGAGCTGACAGAAAAGCAAAAAACACGGCGCTGGAACGTACGCCAGAGTGATTTTATTGATTATTAAGAGCTGCGAATTGCACAAGGAGTACCCGACGATCGCGGACACCAGTTGCACGTACGTCGGTGGTTTCTTGCTCACCGGTGATTGAGACGATGATGTTTGCGCTTTCGGCTGATGAGAATACTCCGGGATGATTTTATCCGTCGCGTCCTCGACGACTTCGCTCAACTTCACGTATTTGCGGGCATCGTTAGGAAAATCCTTCCCGCTGTTGTTGTTGTCACCATCACCTGAACTCACTAAATCGTTCAACCCGACCGAACTGCGGGTGTTTTCCGTGAACGCCGACCGTATCGCGGTAAACATATCTCTTCTTATTAATCTTCGTTCCAGGGAAAAAAAGTGCAGACTTTCGCTTCAGAAAAGAGATGTTTTACGCGCAGCAAAAGCCGCAACAGCCGCCCATTAAAACGGCGACGCTTTTATTACGCGACGTGGAAAAGACGCTACAAAGAGTCGCGAACAAATATTACAACAGCGCGAACGTGAAGCCGTCTCGAGCGTTCACGGGATGGATGAAGCAAAGGAAACGAGAGTTCACGGCGAAGGATGAAACGTCGGCGTTTTTAGAACGATGCGAATACGTATGCGTCGAGAATGAAGAAGACCAACGGCGACTCCCGACCGTGAACGAGAAAAGAGCGCGAGAATTATTCGAGGACTTCAAAGAACAGAGTTCTCCTTTCGCCGTTTTGCTCGTTCCTGGATTGTGGGGGCATCATTATCCAGGATATTACGTCACCGTGAGAGATATGTTTCGTTCGATAGATATCGAGTGCGAAATATCGCGAGTAAACTCGGAAGGTTCGGTGAAGGAGAACGCGAGAACAGTTAAGGACGAAATCGAGGCGTTGTGTGAGAATAAGAATAAAGACGACGAGAAGAGAATGAAAAGAGTTTTAGCGATGGGCCATTCGAAAGGTGGACTGGACATCGCCGCCGCGCTGGCGCTGTTTGAAACGGAGTTGGAAGACAAACTCGCGGGATTCGTGTGCGTTCAGTCGCCTTACGGGGGGTCACCAATTGCTGAAGATTTGTTGAGCAATAAGTACGTGCGATCGGGCGTTCATTTTGCGCTCGAGGCTGCGTTCGGAGAGAGCAGAAATTCAGAAGCGATTAAAAAGATGGTGAAGCCGGTGGAAGATTTAACGTATCGCGCGCGAATACGATTTCTTCGAAAACACCCGTTGCCGGAACAGTTCAGGGACAAAACGGTATGTTTCCACTCCAAAACGACCAGCAAAGATTCCGCGATGACCAACATCGCTCTGTACAGTTTATCGCAATACAACGAAGAAGGGGACGGTTTAGTCTGTCGGTCCGACGCCGAAATCCCACACACGAGAGTCGTTCGATACGACGAGGAATTCGATCACGTCGATCCCGCCTTTCCGACGTCATTTTCCGACGCGCTCGTCCGAGACCATCGCGAATTCTACGCGAAAGAAAACGAGCGAAGAATAAAACGTGGGAACAAAATGCTCCTACCCACCCCACTGGGCATCAAAGGCGCCGAGTTGACCTCTCAAGTTTTAGCCGTTCCGGGTAGAGTGAAACACGACACCGCTTCCGTCCATCTCGCGTTGGCGCATTTAGCTTTAAGCGCGCCCGCGAAGAAGAAGAAACAGAAGAAGAAGAAGGAAAGTATTCAAAACGGAGAGAGAGAGGTAGTAGTAAACGAGGACGACGCGCAACAAACCACAAAAACCACCGCAATAGAAGTCGCTTAAAATTAATGTTTGATACGCATATAGGCATAGAGCAAGCAAAAGCTAGAAAATAGAAGAAATCCCTCACTCTGAGTCACTCAGCGTTGTGTGTAAAATATTCTTATTCTCATCAATTCCTTCATAAATACACACGCACGCAGCACGAAACGACGAGAAGGAGAAGGCACAGACTTCATAAAGAGGAAGACTTGAGTAAAAATGTCGAGCGAAACGGTCACGGAACTCCTCAACCGGAAGAACCAATTGGAGAACTCCTTGCAACAAACCGAAAAGCAACTCTACGACTTGGAAACGGCGTATTTATCCAACGAACACGGCGGTTCTCACGGGAGCATCTTGAAAGGGTTCGAAGTCGCCTTGTCGCAAAACAAAACGCACGCGCAAGTCGCCGCCGGAGCTGGGCATCATCGAGAACATCATCATCTCGACGGCGGTGGGGGAAACGTGACGAAGAAAAAATCCGGATCGAACGCGAGTAAAAACACGAAACCAGAGGATAGATTGTTTAGCTTATCCTCGAAAACGAGTCCGGTGCAAGCGGAGGTGGCGAAGGAGAACGAGCAGGTCAGGCTGTCGACCACCGCGAGCGGGAGGATGACGAAGAGTTATAGGAAATAGAATTACTCAATTCGGAGCTAGAGAAAAACAACGTGTAAATGTAAAAACCTGCTCTTCTGTGTATATTATATAATATTACAATTCTCTCTTTCCCTCTCTCTGTCTATCTACTGAGAAAGAGAGAGAGAGATGAAAATGCTACGTGTGCGTGTGTCTCGCGTCAGAATATATTCCTGCGTTCTTTCTCTCTCGGAAGAACAACTTTATTACATAATCTTCGCCCCGTCTGCGCCGAAAATCTCCGTCCGAATCTCCGGCATCAACGCCTCGAACGTGTTCTTCACCCTCGCGTCGAGCGTGTTATCGCACGTCGTCTTCCCGTTGCTGGAAATCACCAAAACCCCCCCGACGCAACTCTTCCCATCCTTCGATATCTCCGGCGAAGGCGGTAAACTCTCTCGCAAATCCAACGTCGGGTGTAACCCGCTCACTCTCCCCGCGGCTAACGCGATGGCTTCTTTACACACGCTCTCGTCTTGTTTCCGACATCTTACGATGCACTGGAAGTCTTGTAATTTCTTCGCGCCTTGCGCGATTAACCCCGCCAGAAGTTGTTTATATTGCGGCGATTTCGAAACCTCCCCGAGTTTCGCTCTCGACGCGTTCAACAACTCCTCCATCATCTGATCTCTCGCCACGAGCACTTTAATCCTCGCCACGTTCCCAGTCGTCGACCGTTCGATTTTCTTCTTCACCGAGACCAAAGATTCTTTCCTCTCGTACTCTCGCTTGATTTTTTGCTTCTCGAGTTCCACCATTTGGAGTTTTTCGATGTTGAACTCCTCCTCGGCGGCGACTCGGATTTCGTTCGCTTTTTCCTCGGCTTCTTGCTTGATGAATTCAACCATCTGGTTGATTTGCTTTTGGACCTCCTGGTCGTCCATTCTTTCTTTTCTGCGAGTATTTAAGTCGCACCAAAAAGTGTCAAAAGCAGAGAGAGGATTAGTCGTTTTCAGCGAACGAGCGTGCGCGAATAGAATACTACACGGAGGGTGTTTTTGTCGTTTTCTCGCGCTGTGATGCGTGAAGATGATCTCGTGTTTTTCGTCTCTTTTTATCCATCAAAAACTCTTCTCTTTTTGTCTGTCCCTTTTTGAACGCGAGAGTGAGATTTTTTAGGAAACGCGCGTCGTCGTCATCGGGTACGTTTTATGACGATGCTTTTCGAAGAGAGGGACGAGAGGATCAGTGATGGTGATATAGACGATTTTGATGATGAGTACTAACTGCTTTTCGTAATAACCGGTAATAAAGGTATTACTCTTTTTATATCCTATTATTATATTTTTACGCGTCGTCGCGGAAGAATTTTGTTGGTAGTGTTGTTCATGTTACCAAACTTGGTCGCCGAAGTACTTCAACGCCGGGACGCCTCGAATTTCCAGATCGAACATCGGCGCCTCGATGCGTTTTAAGGTTTTGAGACCAGCGTCGGTGTCTAACATTTCCATCGCTTTTCGTTGGTCTTTTTCCTTCATTCGGACGAAAGAGACCGCTCTTTTAGAAGCCGAGGCTAAGCGTTCGCTTTCGGAGATTAACGTTTGGACGTCGGCGTCTTTGCTCGTTTCGTCGGTACTCGTTTTCAATTTTTCCGCAGCCGCGTTGCAGGCATCCGCGGCGTCTTGGAAATCGGCGACGTCGACGTTTAAGATTTGGTTGATGACGATTTTCGTGCACGGCACCGTTTCGTCTCTCAAAGATTTCAACAGTCGACCGCTTTCGCTAATGCCTAAAACGGTCGGGATAGTCGCGATGACAAACTCCGTCGTCTCTTTATTCCGGAACAAATCTTTCACCTCTTGTAAACGCTTCTTCAAATTTTCCAACTTTTCCACCGCCGCGTCTTGATTTTGGTTCTCCTGACCAAACAAACCTTTCACCATATCACCGGCGCTGGTTAATTTCTGTCTCAAACGAACAATCTTCCCGATTGATTTATCCAAGAACTCCGGCAACGATAACAATCTCAACGTGTGCCCGGTCGGCGCCGTGTCGAAGACGATCCTCGTAAACTTCGCGTACTTCTCATCCTTGGTAAACTGCACAACCTTTGCAATAGCAATCGCTTCGTCCAACCCGGGAGGAGGCGTATCCAACAACTCCCCTAACTTTAAATCCTGCAACGAATCCGAAATGCCGCTCAACCCAACGCTCCCCATAAAATCGCTCGCGCCTTTGGTAAAATCCGCGCTCTTTGAAAACTCCGAAAACTCACTCTTCGCTTGCGACGTGTCGATTTCCATCGCCCAAAGCATCCCGTCCGTACCTTCGACGGCGACGGGAACCCCGGACGAGACGTCCTGCGCCAAAGAATCGCTCAAAGAATGCGCCGGATCGGTCGAGACGATTAACGTCGGGTGTTGCCCAGAAGTTGCAAACTTCACCGCCAAGGAGGCGGACAACGACGTCTTCCCGACGCCTCCTTTCCCTCCGACGAGGTAATATTTCCGCGTTCGAATCGAAGACATTTCCTCGAAAACATCAGTATAACCACCATTTGCATCCGCAGCAGCATTCGCGATACG
>JACLAB010009070.1_pt1 | contig 25278 bp, 16 predicted proteins | sample 8027921 | NCBI WGS metagenome assembly JACLAB01 (sample SAMN15725117, study PRJNA655200) | protist metagenome | isolation source: fluorescence activated cell sorting (FACS) single amplified genomes of... | place: USA: West Boothbay Harbor, Gulf of Maine | collected 2000-07-19
CTCCCAATGTCTTGGTTGAACGCAGAAGCTTCAAAAAACATAGCATACATAGTAGTCACTTGCGCTGTGTTCCAATTCCGAATGTCTCGGTTGAACGCAGAAGCTTGATGAAACATATCATTCATATTAGTCACTTTCCCGGTGTCCCACTTCGAAATATCACCATTGAATGTACTTTTACCACCAAAGCCTTGAACACCTCCATCATATCCACTCATATCTTCCACCAAACTCACATCCCAATTCGACATCGTCCCGTACCAAACGTTTTGCGATCGAGCCCAGACTATACATTCTCCAGTCTCTCCAATCGCGTCAGATTCATCCAAACAATCCGCGACAAAAGTATGCCAGCTCGCGTCTGGAATTGGCGAGGGACCTACGCACGAATTCGCCGGACCGGTGACGGCGTTGGTGCACGCGAATTTCGCTTGAAACGCAGTTGCGTTGAGAAACATGTCAGTTTGCGCCGACGTCGCTGCGGATCCAGTCCACGAGGAAATGTCTTGGTTGAACGCAGAAGCGTATTGAAACATACCATGCATGGCAGTCACTTGCGATATGTTCCAATTCCCAATGTCTTGGTTGAACGAAGAAGCGGAAGCAAACATATATGCCATATCCGTCACTTGTGATGTGTCCCAACTCCCAATGTCTTGGTTGAATGCATTGGCACTACTAAATACAGAATTCATATTCGTCACTTTAGATGTGTCCCAACCCCCTATAGGTCTGTTGAAGGAAGTAGCTTGCCAAAACATAGCGTACATATTTGTCACTTGAGATGTGTCCCAGTTCGAAATGTCGCCGTTAAACGCAGAATTCCAGCTAAAACCTTGATAAGCACTTCCAGTATATCCACTCATATCCGTCACCAAACTCACGTTCCAATTTGGCATCGTCCCGTACCAAACGTTTTGCGATCGAGCCCAGACTATACATTCTCCAGTCTCCGCAATCGCGTCTTCTCCAATCGCTGCAGATTCATCCAAACACTCCCCGACGAAAGTATGCCAGCTTGTACCGGCCGGAATTGGCGAGGGACCTACGTACGAACTCGCCGGACCGGTGACGGCGTCGGTGCACTTAAACTTGGCCTGGAAAGCAGTCGCTTCGAGAAACATGTGTGCGCGTGAGGATGCTTTTGAATCATCCCAACTCGAAATGTCTTGGTTGAACGCAGAAGCGCTATTAAACATGTATTGCATATCTGTTACTTGCGACATGTCCCATTCCGTAATGTCACCATTGAATGAACTTTTACCCCCAAAGCCTCTGAGCACAGTTCCATCCGATCCACTCATATCCGTCACCAAACTTGTATCCCAATTTGGCATCGTCCCGTAATTATTTCCGGAAGCCCACTCAGTGCACTCGCCGGTAACTTCGGCCCCTTCTTCGGCCAAACACTCCGCGACAAGGGCGTGCCAACTCGCATCCGGGATAGGAGTGACGGGGGGCGGCGGCGGCGGCGACGGCGGTCGGATCGTCTCGCGCGTGCACGCGCTAATCGGTCCATCTCTGTCGCAGCTGAACTTTTCTCCGAAAGCTTTCGCGTTGATGAACACGTTTGGTTGCACCGTAGTCGCGCCCAAACCTTGCCACATCGATATATCGCGATCAAATGCGTTTGCCGATTCAAACATTGATTCCATGTTTTGAACCTTCGCCGTGTTCCATCCGCTAATGTTTTGATTAAACGCAGACGCGTTTCGAAACATCTCCCTCATCGTGATGACTTTTCCAGTATCCCACTGACCGATGTCTTGGTCAAACGCAATACTATCGCGGAACATTCCTTCCATGGTTGTGACTTGCAAAGTGTTCCATGATCCAATCTCGCCGTTAAACGTCGGATGCGCTTTAAACGCGTCGAGCATCTTGGTCACTTTGCTCGTGTCCCAAATACGTATCGCTCCGTAACTCGTCGAACGCCCATACGACGTGCACTGACCCTCAACGGGGGATTCTTGAAGACACTTTTGAATGGCGTCCATGAAAGTGGCATAATTATCCGGTGGAAGTGGTTCGCAATCGTCCCAGCGTTTCAAAGGATCCGTCGTATAGCACCAAATGTTCGTATGTTCATCTGGATTTCTGCAAAAGTTGTGGTCGCCAACCAAAGTGTTCGAGTGCGCGTGCGGGTCTTCCGAGCTCCAATTCATGCACGCGTACCCATTTTTCGTCTTCGTTTGACACCCAACGTAATCGACGCCCCCGGTTCCAGAAATTGTTTCGTTGCACGCATTTTCAATCGGAACTTGCGCGCACGCCTTTAAAGGACCGTCTTCTCCACAAATCGAGCCGTACTTTGACAGAAACGCCGTCGCCCCCGAAAACATTCCAGTTTGAGCGACAATGGTAGCTTTTCCGGTCCATTTTGAAATGAATTCATCTCGATTAAAAGAGATCGCGTCGCGAAATAAAAACGCCATGTCGAGCGCGTTGGACGTATCCCACGCGCTCACGTCCCGATTGAACGAATACGCCCGAGAAAACATCGCTCCCATCGATTTTAACTTCTTCACATCCCAATTACCAATCTCGCCATTGAAACGAGAAGCGTACTCAAACATGCGCTGCGTTGTCGTCACTTGTGACGTGTTTCATCTACTCAAATCTCCATCAAAAGCGGAAGCTTTGAAGAACATTTTGCGCATGGTCGTGACGCGCGACGTGTCCCAATTCGACAAGTCTCCGTTGAATTCCGCCTTTCCCGCAAATCCAATCAAAGTCGACGTAGTTTCATTTTCACCGTTCATGTTTGTCACCCAACGCGTGTTCCATTTCGGCATAACTCCAAATCTCATAGTCCTCGATCCATATTTTTCGCACAAACCGGCGACGGGATCTTCGGCTAAACACTCGCGAACGGCGTCGTAGAACATCGCATCCGTGAGACAGTACAACTTAGATTTACACTCGCAAGAGTGCACGGGGCCACTGTATTGATCGTCGCACGCGAACTTCTCCGAAAACGCCGTCGCTTGGTAGAATATGTAATGCTGATACGCTTTCGCGTCGTTCCATCGAGTAATACTCCCGGTAAACTTGGACGCCGCCCAAAACATGTATTGCATATTTGAGACCTGTGAAACGTCCCATCGACCAATTTCTTGGTCAAAAACTTTCGCCGTGTGAAACATATTTCCCATGTGCGTCACCCCCGACACGTCCCATTTGCCGATATCTTGATTAAACGCCTTCGCGTTTTGAAACATTTGATACATGTTCGTCACCCGCGATACGTTCCACTTCGAAACGTCCCCGTTGAACGTTTCTTGACAGGTACCAAACAGAGGATACTCGTTCATATTCGTAATCTGACTCGTATCCCAGTTTGGCATCGTTCCGTATCCCGAACTACTTCCATAATTCGGGCATTCGCCAGTAACGCAGCCGCTTTCGCTCAAGCACGCCGTAATCGCATTCGTGAACGTTGCATCCGTGAGCGCTTTCACCGATGCCACAGGCTCCATCGGCGGTGGAGGTGAGGCAATCGGCACCGTTGTCGTCGGCGGCGGTGGCGGTGGCGGTGGCGGTGACGCCAAATTTTCCGTCGGCGGAGGACTCGGAGGACCCGTCGGCGGTTCCGGCGGCGGCGTCAAAGTCGCCTGCAACCCCGCCGCCATCGCTCTCAAAGACGCCATCTCGTCCGAAAGGCCATCAATGGTATCTTCCACGTCCATATCGTTCACAACCACCCGCCCACCTTCTCGCACCACCACGGAGCCTTTTATTTCGCTCCTCTCCTCTTGGTTGTGCGCGTGCACGTCTCCGACGATCAACGTCTCCTCGTCCGCGTTGACGTGAATCTCGCGACCATTCCTCGTCACCATAATCGTATCGTTATGATACGTCGTCATAAACTTCACCGCCTCAACGCCGCACGCGATCCCTCTCGATGCCGCCCAGGAGGCCGACCAACCCGCCGACGATGACGAAACCACCGTCCTTGGCAAAGGTACGTTTACCATCCTCCCTCCCGGGGAGAACAAACACATCAGCACGACCCACGGACAAAACGCCCGCCCAACCCCGACGCCGCGCGCTCCTCGTTCGCTTCGAAGACGACGACGACGACGACGACCATCATCACCACCACCATCACCACCACCACCACTACCACCACCGCGCATCGTCGTCGTCGTCATCTTCTCCTTCTTCCTTCCAAATCCCTTTCACACACCCCCAACGACACCTTTTCGACAACACCAATATAATAAAGAAATGTCTTCTTCTTCTTCTTTGTCTTCTTTTCGAGAGGAGGTGTACCACCAACACCACGAAAGCGCGAAGGAGGACGAGGACGAGGACGAGGACGGTATATAAAAGTTACGCGTGTGCTGACGCTGCACGTACGCGCCGAGAGAGAGAGAATAGAGTGCTACTAATCGTGCGCCAGGGACGTACGTCTTTGAAGACCTTCGTTCGTCCTTTCGCGGAGATAAAAAAAGATCGATCGATCGATCGATAGATTTAGGGTTTTATTTTTGCTTTTTTTCCTCCTTTTTCGTATAACGGAAAAGAAGGAACCCATCTCTCTCTCTCTCTACAAATCACGCACGAATACTGTAACACAAATAATAAATACATTGGACTCTGCAGGCGAAGAATTCCTCGACGAGGAGGCGCGAACCCGTGAAAAGTTGGCGTCGTTCGCGTCTTCCGCGGAAGCTCTTTCCTCCTCGAAGCGTCGATCGAAAGGAGGAGGCGCTTTTTTATGACGATGACGACGACGATGATGCTCCTGTGCTTCCTCCTCGTCTTACCGCAAACAACAACCTCACGCGGTGGTGGTAAAAAGACCTCAGTCTTCTTTGCGAACGCGCAAAAACAGCAACAAAACGACGACGCGCTTTGGTGCGAACCGGAGAATTGCTACGATTTGTTGGAGTTGCACCAGCACAACGCGACCAAGGCGCTGATTAAAAAACAATATTTTAAGTTTTCAAGAATGTACCATCCGGATAAAATCGATACATACGCAGGCGCGGGCGAGGAGGACGATGAAGAAACGAGCAGCGGTAGTGATACTACTATTAACGACGAGGATGCAAAACTCGCGAAACGACGAAAAGAGATGACGCAAAAGTTTGCGAAGCTGGCTCGCGCGTACGAGGTGTTATCGGACGAAAGGAGACGTCAGGATTACGACTACGCGTTGAAGTATCCGGAGGATAAAGAACGAAATAGAGCGATGTTTTACAGAGACAAGTACTCCAATCAGCAAGGGTTAAAGGCGAGATTTACGTACATCTTTCTCGGGATTGCGATTGTGGTGACTTTGTTTCAGTTTTTTAACGATAGGAGCGTGTATAGAAACGTTTGGTTAGATTTCAAGGCGTCCGACATATACGCGAGGGAGATGAAGACGAGGTTGAAGAAAGTGAACGAAAAGAGGATGATGGCGAGCGTTGGTGGTGCCGGGAAGAAAAGAGGAGGAGGAGGAGGCTCGCTATCAGCCATGAATAGGGAGGATTCCAATTCGTCTTTGAACAACACGTCGACGAGCGGGAATAGTAACAATAAAGCGCACGCCAGTAAACGCGAAAAAAAGAAGTTCATGAGAAATCGAAGCAAAGAAGACGAAGAGAGAGATATATTAGACATCGAAGACGAGATGAAAGCGCAGTTGTTAGAACAAGGCGTGTTGTCGACGCCAACGTGGAAAAACTTAGCCGTTGTTATCCTTTCGAAATGGGCGGCGAAGAAGGCGAAAGAGCTTGGCGCAAAAGCGAAAGCGAAAGCGAGTGACCTCTCGAAGAAGAAAAAGTAGACGCGTTTAAAAGAGAGATTTGCCAACTATTGTTAACTTTAGCACCTAGTAGACGCCGCCCGTCGTTTCTTCGCTTCGGGACGAGCGTCGTAAAACTACATCGTCTAAACTTTTCTAATATTTTCCTAATTTATTCGCTACAAATCCTCTCCCTCTCTCTTTTACTCTTTCTTTTTTACTACTTTACTACATTTGATCGTACGTTTCCCTTCGAAGTTTATTACCCAACGTCAAGTACGCTTTTTGAATCATTTGAAACTTTTCCACCTTGCCTCCCTTCTTATCTGGGTGCCATCTGTGCGCCAATCGTCGATAACTATCCTTGATCTCCTCAATCGTCGCCTCGTTGCGTTTGTCGTCGAGTTCTAAAATCTTATAAAACGATTGCGAATCCGTCGAGAGTCCGCGATTTGCCGCCTTTCTTGACGCTCGATCCCAATCGTCTCCCCATTTCAAACGCTTCTCTTCCGCGCGCCTTTCCGCTTCCAACTTTTGCGCGCGTTGGCTCTCTAATTCTTCCCTTCGTTCGTTCCTCTCTCGACGCCGATAGACTTGATTCTCCCAAATGGCCAACGCCCACGATTTTCGTTCCTCGTTCACCCAATCCTCTCGCTTCGTGCGTTTCCACCGACTCCACTCCGCATCGTCTCTCGCGAGCTGCGCGCACTCGTCGAGCCAATATATAGATTGCTCTGTCGCAAAGTTAAACGCGTTGTGTTCTTTTACGACGTCTTCTCGATCCTTCTTTTGTTGCGCTCGTGAGCGAAAATCCAAAGTTTTCGCGTAGTGCGAAAGCAACGCCGCGGATACCACGCCGGATAAGAAGGATAGACCGTAATCTGTCATTCCAGAAAGCATAAACGTCAAGGTGCTCATACCTACACCTCCAATACCCATAGCGCGCTTCGAACACGCTAACTCATCGCACGCAACGTTTCCGGACGTTCCGCACACAATCGCGTTCCTGCGCAAATATCGAATCGTTTCCTTCTTTTCCGTTTCGTGTCCGTGCGTGAACTCTACGAGATACGCGGGCAAATACACAGCCAACGGCGTCCCCCGAGACACGACTTCCAAGTGAACGAGCACATCTTTCACGTGGTCCGTCGAAAACGTATCCTTGAGTTCCTTCGAAGCCTTTTCGCGAAGATCGTCTCGAATGTTCGCCAACGCCAACGTCCACGCGAACGAACGTTTAATTTCAAACGGCAACACGGTCGCATCGCTCGCGTTCTGTACTCTTCTCGTCTCTTCTTCTACTCCTACGTCCCCTTTCTCTCCCCCACTACCTCCTAACGACGTCGGCGGCTCCACCAACCTCGCAAAATCCGGCCGCACCGAGAACGTCGCAAACTGCCTCGCCGCCGCGTCCTTCTCGAAATCGTACCTCACCGCCTCGCCTCCGTTAAACTCTCGCCACTCCTCAATCTCTTTCCACTCCACGTCGTCGTCCGCGTTGCTCTCGCGCTCTCCTCCCCCATCTTTCCTCCCTCTCCCGCTAAACCCTACCTTCGCTTTATACTTCACCCGAAACGAAACGTCCGCAAACTTCCAATACGGTATCAACGTCTTCGAAACCGTCGCTCCGCCGCCGCCCGCCGCCTTCGACGACGACGGCGAAGAAGAAGAATCAACAACTTTCCTCGGTCGCAACGGATCGCGCTTCAGCCATCTCTCAAAAATCGCCAGCGCTTCTTTCTCCGTCTCGACGGTAAACGCGACCGTTTTCGCCCGGCACGATCCGAGAACGTCTTCTTGTTCTCGTCCGAGTCGTTCTTTGTCTTCTTTGTCTTCTTCTTCTTCCTCGCGTTCAAAGCGAGGCGAGTTCAACGACGACGACGATGAAAACAGCGTTTTGGCGGCGCGCAGAAGAACACCACGAGGAGAAGGATTTTGATATCGCGCGGGAGGAGCAGAAGTCGTCGTCTGAATCGTCGTCGTCGTCGTCGTCATCCAGCGTTGAAATCTTCTTCGTAAACACGACGACATGATGAATGCGCGCGCAAACAACAAAAGAAGACAAAGAAGACGCGAACGACTTTCGACGAGAAGACGACGAGGTGACGACGTTAGCACTCCTGCTCCGAAAAGGGAGGAAAAATCATCGTCGGTGTGGTCGTTTACGGGGTCGTCGTCGTCATCGCGGGGTAAAGTAAATGTTTTTGAAGAGTTTCGTGGTTGTGTGTTTCAGAGGAAAGAAAGTGAGAGTAAAATGTTGTGTTACATCAAACGGCGCTTTGCTCTCTTTAACTTTTAAGTGAGAGTAAAACGTTGTGTTACATCAAACGGCGCTTTGCTCTCTTTAACTCGTACTTCTCTCTTCTAGTTTTTGCGATGATGATCTTCTTCCTCGTCATCACGTGATGCTCATCATCCCCCGCAAAACCATCTCTCGCAACTGCCACGTCGGCTTGCTAAATTTCCTCCCGTCTTCGGTTTCAAACTCCACGTCGGATAACTGCATGGCCCATAAATAGTGCACGGATTGAATGTCGTCGTTGGCACCTTCGATGATTTCTTTCGTTTTCGCGTCGCGGACGCAGTTGACTTGTTGGCAGGCGAATTGTAAAACCACGGTTGGGGAGTTATCGAGGACGCGGATTTCCACGAGTTCGAGTTCGCTGACGTGTAATAATCGCGCGTCGACGACGTGACCTAAAGACTTCCAGGCGTTGATTTGACCGTCCATGCGTTCGATGATTTCCGGGGAAATGTTTTCCATTTTCTTCAACGACTCGACGTCGCCGAGGAGGTAGGATTTGATGACGTCCGGTACCGTGGATTTGACTTCGCTCAAGAAATCAGACGTGTTGAAACCAACGTCCATTTGGCGTATGAGTTTCATCGCTTCCGCTTGGTCGGTTTCACCGAAAAACGATTCGGAGGCGTCTTGGATGCGATGGACCATGGGAGAGTCCGAGGTTTCCCATCGTTCGCGCAAATCTTCTTGGACATTTTTCAGTTTTTTCACCGCTTCGGATTGTTGCAGTTTATCTAAATTTTCTTCGCTAAATCCGAGCTTTTGTTTCACGTCTTCAAACATGCGCTCGAATCGAGTTGGGTCTTTCGGCTTGACGATTTGTACCGCGGTCGAGGCAGGCGCGTCGCCGTCTCCTCCCCCAGCGGCGGCGGCGGCGTAATCTCGCATTTCCTTTTCGCGCTGTTTTTTCCGTTTTTCTTTAAACTGTTCGGTTTCGTCCATGTTGAGCAAACGCACTTCTTCTCGGATGGCGTCGAGGGCAACGTTAAAGTAACGGCCGATAAACGACGTCGATGCCGACGCCGACGACGACGCGCTCTTGCTGCTGCTACTGTCAGAGGAAGATGATTCAGGGGAAGCTTCTTTTTCCTCGCTCGCCCCTGAAGCGCTTTTTGCGCCGCCGCCTTTGCCAAACATCCTCTCCATCCCAACCTCTCTCTTCATCTCCTCCTTAAACTTCTTCGCTTCAGAAAACGCCTCTTTCACGCGTGGATCCGACTGTAACTTCTCTCGTTGTTTCCGAAACGCGTTCAATAAATCTTGCGCTTTCGCAGACGTGGTGGATTTCGCACCCCCTTCGAATCCATCTTTTTTCTTCTCCTTCTTTGTTGCATCATCATCATCATCATCATCCTTCTCTCGTTCGTTTCTCGTCGAACTGCTTTTGCTGTTACTGTTACTGCTGTCACTGCTCGACGACGACGACGGCGACGGCGACGCGTCGCTGCTCATCCCCCGTCGTCCTCCACTTTTCGAAGAAGTCGAAGAAGAAGTTAAAGAAGTTAAAGAAGAAGAACAAATCCATCGCCGATTTTTTCCATCGTCATCGCACTCGTCATCCTTTCTGTGACTCACGTTGTTGTTATTGTTGTCGCTCAGAAAAGAAGAAGAAAAACGCGTCGAACTCGAACGTCGTACTCTTCGTCCGGCGATGGCGATCATAGTTCTCTCTCTCTTTTACTCTCTCTCACTCTGGCGGGGTCGTTTTTTGCACAAAAAATGTCTCCCCGTGTGGGAGCTTTTTCTGAGGCTGCCAGAAAGTATTTCGAGACTTCGACACACAACACAGGTGAGAGCGTTCGATGTCTGTCGAAGATATGCGAGAGTCGTATTTTAGGAGCGTGTTTTTCCGGTCTAATTAAGAAGGTTTTTAGAAGTGTCCGATGACTCGTGATAGCTTTAATAACAGCTGCTTCGTTATCGAGATGATAAAATGTATATCATCGTTCGAGTCATCGGATAACCAAGAGTACGATATGTAGTGATGCTCTCGGTATGGCTGCTTCGCGTGCCATACACCCGCCGCTCCCATCTCTCCGCAGCGCAAACACTTGACGGTCGTTTGTGAGGGACTCGTCGTGCGTATAAAATTAAAAAATACGAGCGCGACGAATACGACGCACGCACCTCTGCTTTCTGATAAGAGTACGTCTTCTGCCACCTCTCCGCCACTCCTGGGCCACCGTTAAGTTGTTGTCACCTTTCCATCGCGCGCGCACTCTTCGCGCGCGCGATGCTGGTTACAGTTCGGCTTTGTTGCGATATGTTGGAGATCTCAACGCGCGCGTACTAACGCCGTTACGGATTGATTGATCAGTCGCGGAAACCAAAAATATCTGCCCGGGCGAGAGCTCTAGGGAAAATACAGTCACGTTTTGACAATTGTACGACACAGTGAACGCCTCCTTTAAAGGAGTGCACATATACTCACAGAGGCGCGCGAGAAACCCCCCACAAAGCTTCGTCTTCTCTCTCGCTGTTTCTCTTTTTTTTTTCTCTCTCTCTGTTTTTGTGCGTGCTTCAGAGCGCGCGCGCAACGCAGAAGAGGGACTTCCGATGGAGGAGGTCGTTTCCCCGTCGGCAACGGTTTCGTCGTCGTCGTCGTCTGCGACGAAAACAACGACGACGACGAAAGACGACGACGACGTGAACGCACTAAAGAATACGTGCCTCGTGTTCTTCGTGAACTCTCGCTCGGGGTCGCGCGCATCTCTCACTTTATGCGACCGAATCAAACGCAGATATCAAACGCACAAAGATTGCGAAGTGATTTTTCTCGACGACTATCGAGGCAACCAAGAGGTGTTGAGAGAACGCGTGCGGTACGAAGCGTACCGCAGACACAACAACGCAGCAGTAAGAGCGCGAGCGGTGGCGTGCGGAGGGGACGGGACGGTGTCGTGGACGTTTTCTTTGTTGAAAACCGCGTGCGAAGAAGAGGAAAGAGAGTTTGGTGTATCGGCGGGATATTGCGTTCCGGTCGGGCAACTGCCGATGGGGACCGGGAACGAGTTCGCGAGAGTGTTCGGATGGAACGAATCGAAAGACCGGTGGGAGAACGATTTCGACGCGTTTTGCGAAGAAATGAAACGAGGGGAGATTGCGACGGCGGATTTGTGGAAGTTTGTCAGCGAGAGCGTGGTTGATTTGCCGAAAAGCGGGGAGAGCGAGAACAACGGAAAGACGAAGAAGACGAAGATGTTGAAGGAGTATTTTTCATCTTCTTCTTCGAAATCTTCGTTGTTGCGACAAAGAAGTGCCGCTCCTACTACTACTAGAGGAGAAGAACAAAAAGAAAAAGAAGAAGAAAAAAGACGACGACGACGACGAAACTGGTCGTTTTCGGGACATTTGCGTTCACCGTCTGAACTCGAGGAGACTTTGGTTGAATCCATACGAGATCACGACTCGACGCAGACGACGCCGCATCCGAGTTTGCCCGCTTCGCTGTTCGCGGATCCACCGTTGAGTCCCCCCGGGGCGACGACGCAGATGGATCTGGTACAGAAAAGACGAGAATTCGTACCGCCAAAGTTAATCGTCGAAGAAACGATCAAAGCGACAACAACAAAAACGACGACGACGATAAATCCTTTCGTATCTTTACCTCCAGGAGAACACGTTCGAAATGACTCAATCGCGTCGTCGACGTCGTACATGTCCGCGATTGAAGGTGTCGTCGACGAAGAGAAGATAGAGTACGACGGCGCTAAAGATATCGAAGCCGGGGGCGCTAAAACGTCTCCGCCTCTGGTGAAAGTAGAAAAATTCGAAAAGCTCTCCGCCTGTTTCTTCTCGGTAGGTTTCGACGCCGGCATCGCTTTACAGTTCCATCAATTTCGAGAGAAAACGGAAAAGTGTTGCGTCGTTCCAAAAACAGTCTCCGCCAACGTCGCGGGATACGGCGTCCTCGGCGCGTTAGAGTGGCTTGCTAAACGCCGTTACCTTACACCGAAAACCATCCTCCTTTACGTGGACAACAAACAAATACCGATCCCGGAGCGCGCGAACACCATCCAAATCTTCAACATCCACTCCTCCACGACCGGCGTAGATTTTTTCGGCTCTGGCGAAAAATCCAAACCGCACGAGCACTTGCAAGACTTCCAACCGCCGTCTGTCCAAGACGGCTTAGTCGAAGTCGTCGCCACGTACGGCGTCGGCCACCTCTCCGCCATTCGCTTTCGAATGACGCACTCCCACCGCTTGGCGCAAGGCAAGAAAGTAGAAATCGTCTTGAAGCGACCGTTGCCGGTTCAAGTGGACGGCGAGCCGTGGTTAAACCCACCGGGGAGGTTAAAGTTCACCTTCTCTCGCTCTTGGCCGGTGGTTTTAGGTTTAGGCGAATTGCGAAACGTGTGCCCTTCTCCTCCGCCTCCTCCTCCTCCTCCTTCTAAAAGCGCGTCTCCTTCTTCTTCTTCGCCGTCGTCGAAACACCTCGGAAACCATCTCGACGACGAAAAGAAGAGCAAAACCGCCGCCGCTAAAAGAGTCATCGCACCACCACCCTTCGGAGACGAGATGGTTTGATTTAGCAGAGAGAGAAAAGAGAGAGAAAAGAAACGTACACAAAAAGTTTCGCGCGCCGCCCGCGCGGGGTTGTACAGCGGAAACATCTCAATTTTGTGAGAGAGACATCACTTAAAAACACAACACACAAAACGTGCTCGTTAAAATGCGCTTCTCAACCCGTACCAAAAGACGAATTTCGCGATGAGTTCGTTCGCGTCTTTGCGCGTCTGTCGGTCTTGCACTTCGCGTTCCTCGTCGTCTGAATCCTCCTCCTTCTCGTCGAAGAAGACAAAGAAGAAGAATCAGATGATGAGAATTTCCCCGACGGGGAAGGAAAGATACCAAAATCGAGAATTGAAAGAAGACGAAGACATCGACGGGCAATTCGCACTCGTTCGATTCAAACGGTGGCTGAAATCCTTACATATCGAAACGATGTCAACGTCTGAATTCGTATTCACGCATAAAATGGGGATCGGCGGGATCGTTTTGCAGGATAAAGAGGAGCGAGATGTGATTTTTCGGATACCGTTAGGGGAGAGGAGGAGGACTTCTGAAATCGGCGCAACAGTCGCCGGGAGGAATTCGACGGAAACGACGTTACCGACGGCGATGCGGTGGGACGTGTTTTTACGCGCCGATTGCGAACAGCTCGGGTTTAGCTCGAAAGTGGGGGAGATTTTCGTGAAAGAACAGTTCGCGAGTAAACTGAGAGGTGTTTTGATCGAAGACGATGATGAAGAATCGGATTTTGACGACGACGAGGACGGGGCGAACGCGTCGTCGTCGTTTCCGTTGGATTCGACGAGGACGAGCATGTTGGCGATGGCGCTGATGTATCAGGATCTGAAAGCGAGGAGTACTCGAAGAGCGGAAGAGTTAAGAGGAGAAAACGGAGATGAGAAGGAAGAAAGCTCGAGGGATGATTATTCACCGCATTGGCAGGCGTACGTGGATTTGTTGCCGACGAACGTGGATTCGCTTTTGTTGTGGTCGACGGAGGAGTTGGCGTTTTTGCAAAACAGTCGCATCGGAGAGAGAGCGAAACGGAGGAAGAAATTGGTCGCAGAGGAGTTTCAAGTTTTATTTTCCAACGCGAGTTTACGAGAAGAGTTTGAGCGGTTGATGATGCCGCAGACAAAACAGACGCAGACGCAGACGCGACAACGAAAACGACTGACGCCGTTTCGATTCGAGACGTTGCGAGAATGGTTCGAATGGGCGTACGCCACGGTATTAGCGCGCGCGTTTACGCTTCCGGAAATCGAAAACGGCGCTTTGCTCCTCTGTCCGGGCTTGGATATATTCAATTCCGCGAGAGACGCGGCGAAATGCGAGGTGCGACTTTCTCCTCACGACGACATCTCTTTGCACGCGACGGTGGGCGGATATCGCGCCGGAACGCAAGCCTTTCACGATTACGCCGATAAAAGTAGTGGCGGCGCACTTCTCGAGTTTGGTTTTATCTACGACGACGACGAGCGGTTGAATTTCCCGCTTTTTATGGACGACGACGACGAAAAAGAAAAAGCAAAAGAGTCGACGACGTTCATTTACGAAGGCGCGACGGAAATCGAAATCTCCGCCACCGCCGTGTTGCGCGACTTCTTGGCGCACCCGCGCGTTCTCGAAAAATGCAAACAGCTCGACGTCCTCGCCCCGTCCTCGACGACCGAAAGACCCGTCCTCCGCAAATTCCTCCTCTCCAACGTCACCGAAACGCCGTGGGACTCCTCCGCGGAAACAAAAATCCTCCATCCTTCCTTCCAATGCGTCTCGAAAGATTTACTCGACATCGTCCAAACGATCGAACGAGAATATATAACGACGACAAAAACCCCAACGACGACCACCACCGCGTCATCTTTGTTGCGACGAATATACAAACGCGAATTCGCTCGATACTCGGCGACGTCCATCGCGGAAGATTTGACCGCGTTACGGCGAATACAACAACGCCTAAAAGTCGACGGGACCAAGGAACGTCACGGCGACAAAAACCGAAAACAACGAAGCCGCCAAAAAAGAGTCCTCGTCGCTTTGAAACTTCGTCTGAGCGAAAAAATCTTGCTCCGAGCGTGCTTGAACGACGCCGCGTTCGCCGCGTCGTAAAAGCGTACGAGCGACGGATTGAAACGCGGCGGCGGTTACACTCATCACATGTAAGGGGAATAGGTATTCTTCTGCGCTCACTTTTATTACAGCATACTAAAGTATTACATCTCTGCGTTGTTCTACACGTTCTTCTCTCGTTGTTCCTCTTTCAAAACCTCCTCCAGTTCCTCTTTCGCTATTGGAAGCAGCAGCCCATCCTCTTCGGCATTTTTATCGAAAACAGACGACGAAGAAGAAGTCGTCGCCAGAGGAAAATACGACAGGAAAACCATCGCGGACAGAGAGAGTACAACGAAAAGCACGAGTCCTTTCCCGTTGATGACGATACTTTTAGTAGTATTATTCGGTCGTTGTTCGTCCTCGCGTTTCATCGTTTGAGCGTCTCTTCTGAAGACATTTTCGTCGGAGCAAAACAAAGAGAGGAAACTTAATTGAGCGTCAGCGATTTACAGACTGAGGAGTAAGCCTAAACACTAACAAGAGTACAAATTTTAGGGTATAAGAGTACTACAAGCACTTAAAAATTTAGGGTGTAAGTACGTAATTCTTACTCTCCCCTCTTTTTTGGTTGGTTTCCCGCCAAAAGTTTGACGCGTTCGACGCTCAAAGAAGAGCATCGCTCTCGTCTGATCCTTTTAAGCCGTTTACGATGACGATTCAGACGACCAAACGACTCAAACAGCAAAGGAGTCAAACAAACAACACGAATACTTCATCCTCCAGTGGGGGGGCTTTAACGAATGCGACGTTAAAAAATCGACGACGATACAATCTCCGCTCGAAGATGATTGGAAAAGATGCGATCGACGCGCTGTCGAGAGATGATGGGTCGTCGGACCTTTCCGAACGCGAGAACAATGACAACGTTTTACTCTCTACCCCATCGTCGGCGAAGGTGATTCGAAAAGCGTTTGATTTCGAGAACAACAACGTGGTCGCGTTCGACGACGACGACGGAGACGACGTTTTGGTGTTCACCACGCCGTCGACGGAGAAGAAGAAGACGAAGAAGACGACAACGGTGAAGGCAAAATCGAGAGAAACGAGGACGAAAGGAACGACAAAGAGAGGGAGGACGAAAGCGTCGAACGAGAACAACAACAGAGGGAAAAAGAAGAAGAAGAAAGACGCGAGCGGGAGCGGGTACGCGACACCAATCGCGACGTATTTTACGAGCGACGAAGGGTCGCGGCACGCCGCGACGACGACGACGACGACGACATCGACGCCGGAGGAAGGCGACGATACGACTGCGCGACTGCGCTGCGGTAAAAACATGAACGCGAGTTTCGACGCGAAGGCGAAAACGCCTTTGGGAAATGGAGAAGAAGTTGGCGACGACGGCGGTCGGAGGAGTAGTCCGGTGAGCATGCGGAAGTGGATGAGGGAAGCGTTGTTGAACGCGCCGGTTAAAGTTGGGCAGAAGATGAAGTTTGATTTAGACGAGACGCCTCCGAATGATACGAATTATTATTGTAAGACGAATAACAACAGGTCGTCGTTCGCGTCGCCGAAGAAGGTCGTCAATAGCATAAACAACAGTAACGACAATAATAACAACATCAACAACAACATCAACAATAACGCGAGTAACAATAGTAACGCGGTGACGCCGACGGTCGCCAACGGTGGAGGCATGACGACGCCGAGGTTTAAAAACGTGACGCCGAGAGATATCTTCTCTTCGTTGCGCACGACGCCGATTTGAAGTCTGTCTGTGTGAGAGAGAGAGAGAGAAAGAGAGATTGTACTAATACTACTTTAATAAAAATACATTGAGAAGAGACAAACCAGAGCGGGAATTGTATACCGGCTCGTTGTGATTTTATATACTATGTATATACATGTGTGAATTGAGTGGATTATTATATATACTCGTGATAATAATAATGATCAACGCGTGTTTGTCATGACATCTACTTGGTTTAAACTCTCTTTTTTTCTCTCTCTCTCGCATGACTTCTATTTTAATCTCCGTTCGTATTTCTTAAATTAGTAAAAACGTTTCTTATTTTCTAAATAATCAAAAAGTGTTTCGCGTGTATCGTAAATTGACTCAAGCGGCGGCATCGTTTCCCGGCACGAGATGCGGCTCGACGATTTGGCGAGCGAATTCAGGAAGCACGAAAGCTGCCGAGTGAATAGCCGAGTTGTAATATTTCAGCGGCTTCAGCGTTGATCCTTCTTTCGTTTTCGGCGCTTCTCGACTGGGCCGTTCGAACGCGACCGTCTTCCCATCTACCTCGGGCTTCGAAGCTAACACGAACCCGATTTGTCCGCTCGGATACGTCGGTATCGTGCAATACGCGTAGCTCACGCTGCCTCCTACGAACACCTTCTTACACATCTCCAACGTATCTCCAATCAACTCTCCGTGCAACCACAAACACTCGCCTTGCGTGCACACCACTCCTCCAGGTTTCAACGCTTTAAACACGCTTCTAAAAAACCTCTCCTCAAACAACACGCTCGCCGGCCCAATCGGATCGGAACTGTCCACGATGACGCAATCGTACGTCCCTTCCTCGCACGACTCCACAAACTTCACCCCGTCGCAAATCATCACCGTCGCCCGTTCGTCCTCAAACCCTCGCGCCATGTACGGCATAAACTTCTTGCTCACTTCCGGAACCATCCCGTCAATCTCCGCCATCTCCACCCGCTCCACGCACCGGTGCCTCGTCACCTCTCTCAGCGCGCCGCCGTCGCCGCCGCCAATAATCAACACCCGTTTCGGTTCCCGCGACATCGCGCACAAAGGTAAGTGCGCAATCATCTCCTGATACGCGAACTCGTCTCGTTCCGTCGCTTGTATGCACCCGTCCAATACGAGTAAGTTCCCGTACGTGGACGTTTTGAACACTTGCACGTGTTGAAACTCACTTTGTTGGTCGTACAGTTTTTCTTGAATCTCGAGCGAGTTCGCTTGTCCGGGCCACATTTCCGGGGAGATTTCCGAGAACCATCCGTCTTTGAGAGTGTTGTTCCCTTTTGAGACGTAGTAAATCGATTGAGAGAGGACGCATTCATAGGGTCAGTACACGGAGAAAGAAGGTAAGGGAACCCGGTGGCGGCTCCCCGAAAGAGAACAAAGTGTTTACAACATGGTTTCGTACCGGTGTGCGTGACGACGGCGGACTCGGTCATATTTTGATTGGAACCAACGAAACCTTCGAAAAAGATATTATGTCGTCTCCGCGTTGTCGCGAGAGGAGCGGTGAGAGTAGAACGAATGAATGCTCCGCGCGTCGATGCGCGCATGCACAATGAAGCGAAAATGGAATAAAAAGGGGCAGTTAGGGAAAAATCCGCACACAACACTAAACAAACGTATCTTATCCGTTTTAGTGTCCGTTTTTTCTCTCACTCTTTCACTCCAATCGCTTTTGCCGAGCGTTTCGCGAGAGATGTCCTCCGTGTGCTCCTCCTATACTTCTCGCGGAGGTCGCGGTGCGCTGTCTTTATCGCTTCTTTTGATGATGATGGTGATGGTGATGATGACGATGCAAAACCGGTCGCCAATGCTGAATGTTGTCTTTGAGGACGGAGGAGAGAGCGCCGCAGATGTGAAGCAGCAGAGCAGCACTCGGAAAAGGAAAAGAGCCGTCGATGATGTCAACATTTTACCGATGCCAGAATCAAACGATCCACTCGCATCGAAGCGAGGGGAAGGCGCGGTGAAACTCAAAAACGACAACAACGATATACGGAACACATCTGAAAAGCACTGGATGGAGGAGATTTTTCGAGCGCGAGACCGCGCGGGATTGGTTGGACCGAAAGCGTGTAAAGACGTGCACTTTGGGACGATCAAGAGAGGGAAAACGAGAGGGAACCATCGACATCGAGGGAAAGCGGAGACATTCGCGGTGTTTGGGAACGCGAACGGGATCGTTCGGGTCGAGCGGGAAACGGGCGGGGGGTATACCGATTATAGTTTTTCGAGAGGCGAGCGGGTGCTCGTGTCGAGTCCGCGGGGATTAGGCCACGCGGTGACAAACTCGGACGAAAAGGACGGCGTCATGGTGATAGTGGCGTGTAGCGACGAAGCGCACGACGACGACGGGGATGGGATGAACGATTACCAAATATGGGACGATCTTTGATGCGACGATAAAGAATATAGCGTAGTTGTACTTTTACGTAGTAGCGTATAGATAGATAGAAAGAATGTGTTTTTCATGTTATCCGCCGAACAAGCCGCCAAAGTAGGACCCTCCGCCGGAGGTGTCCGCGGCGGCTTTCGGTCGCTCCACCGCGCCCGCTCCCCAAACCGAGGCGGCAATACCGTATTTTTCCACGTACCCTTGGAATCCGTCGTGCGCGTCCGCTAACGCGGTAATTTTATCGCCATCGCTCGCGGCTGATAGTTTCTTTTGCAACTCGCTCTTTCTCACCGATCTCCCCGAACGCATGTCCATGGTTTCCCTCTCCGCGGTAGCCTCGGAGCGTTTCATGATGTCCATCAATCTCACCGAGTCGCGACTAGAGCTCGTTTCCACCTCGGCGATCGCTCGGTCCACCGATCGCATGGCGTCTTCGAACGACACCATCGCTCTTTGCACGTCCATGCTCTCCGCTCCAGCTAAGGTTAATTTCGATCGAATTCCAGTCGCCCACGCTTTGACGTCATTTACGTTCCTCATGATGTTCGACACCGCTTGCGCGATTTTGTGTTTATCGTCCGCCATGATTTCTTTCATAGCTTCGATCGTTTCCTTCGCGCCGACCAATTTCGATTGGTAAATCTCCAATCGCGCTTCTCTCTCCTCCAACTCCTCGACGTAATCCTCGAACGTTTTCACCACGTCTCTCAAACGCGCGTTTTGATCGATCAAATCTTGACTTTTCAACGTCAAGTCGTGCATTTTCTCCTTCATCTCCTCGTGATGGTTCGTCAACTTCACCGCGGCTTCTTTCGCCTCGTCTCTCGCTTGCTCCAACTCTTCCGTCATGAACTTTCGTTGCTTTTCGAATTTAATCTTAAATTGCTCTCTTTCGTCGTCCAACTGTCGGTTGACTTCCGCGTACGTCTCGTCGATCTTCTCCTCGGCTCGTTTCCTCTCCCGTTCTCTCAACTCGTTCACCACCTCTTGTTGCTCCGCGTGCTTCAACTCCATCTCTTTCAAAGTATTCGTCAAAAACTTAATCCCTTCCCCTTTGGCGTCTTGTCTCAACCGTTCCGCGGTATCTCTCTCCCTCTTCAACCTCACGCAAGTCTCCAACAACTCCGCGTTCTCCTCGGCTTTTTCTCTCACCTCGATCGCTTGCTCCAAAAACTTCTTCTCGTACTCGCTCTTCACTTGATTCACGCCTTCTCTCACGTGAAACTCCACGGTCTCGTCCACTCTCGCTTTCAACCTCGCCAACTCGTCCTCGTGATCTTCCTTCATCTTCTCTCTCTCTGGCACCGAAAAGTGCGCGTCTAAAATCGCCTCGTGCACTTGCTTGACCTGTTGCTCGCGAAACTCGTTCATCTCCCGCTCCACGCGTCTCTCGTACTCGTCCATTTTTTGCGTGTATTCCACTCGTAAATTCTTCTCGATGTCTCGCTTCGCGTTTCTAATCGCCGTATCTTTCGCGCCGTCGATATCCGACGCTTTTTCAAACAGCTTCGCGTACGCCTCCTCGGCGTCTCGATGATGCCGCGTGACTTCGTCCTTCTCTCGCGTGAGCAACACGACGGCTTGTTCCAGATTTCCGATTCTCTCTCTCGCTTTTTCCAACTCAATCGATGTCGTCGCCGAGGAGTGTTTGGCCGCGTTGCCCTCGGAAATTTGTAAGTGCGCATCCCGTAACTCTTTTTCCAAGTGTTGGATTCGTTTCGTGTATTCCGCCGCGATGGTCGCCGCGGTCGCGTACGGCATGGATTCGATCGAGGAGGATACTTTTCCATTGGAATTGGTCGAATTCGTCGACGTCTCGAGCAGTCGTTGCAAACGAACGGAAGATGCTTCCATGATTATATATTCTTACAAACACACTACTAAATTTTTCGATCGATCAGTTTTCAATCGATCGATGTCCTCGGTCGGTCTCGCTCTTTTCCTTCTTCTTCTTCTTCTTCTTCTCCGCGCGTCGTTTTGTGTGACTAATCTTTTCCCACGGAATGCGGGAAATGGCCATTAGGTTTTAACACCCTAAATATAACACCTCACAAAGAAACCCCCAAAATGTACTCGTCGTAAACCCGCGCGATAATACACGCACGCGCTTTAAAGAGAGAGTCAGAGAAAGATGGACGCCCTAAAAACGAAATCCTCTGCCTTCTCCGCGTCGTCGTCCGGTGGTGGAAATAATAATAATAATGGTGGGAGTAAAATAGGTCTCGTCCACGGCTTAAAACTGGTCTTCGATGCGGTCTCGACGCATTCCGCCGACGGGTTCGCCGTCAACTTGAACCAAATCAAACGAGACGTGACGTACGTGTCGTTTTTGGCGATATCGTGCTTTGGGTTTGCCTCGGTCGCCGGGACGGAGGTGATTAGCTTGAGCAAGAAACGAGCCGAGGCGTCGAAGGCGATTCGAGAGTGCTCGACGATGTTGGATTTGAACACGTTGGATAAAGAGGAAGGAGGGAAGAATACGTTGGCGAAGAAGTCGAAGAAGAAAAAGAAAGGACCGAGAGGCGCGACGGATGCGCAGTTTTGGCAAGAGCTGAAATATTTACTCCGAATTGCGTTCCCGACGCCCACGTGTCGAGGGTCTCAACTCCTTTCCGCGCAGTTTTCGTTGCTCGTCATGCGAACGCTGTTGACCGTTCGGGCGAATAAAGTCAACACGTTTTACTTGACGAAAGCGATCGCGACCGCGGATTGGAAGTTTTGGGTGAGGTGGTATTGGAACTTTATCGGATGGATGACGTGCGGAGTCGTCGTGAATTCTGGGCTCAGGTATACGGAGTCGTTGATTCAGGTAGAGTTAAGGTCGGCGCTGACGAGAAGAGCGCACGAAAAGTACATGAAGCTGAACAATTTTTACAAGACGGCGGTGTTGAGGGAAGGTGGCTTGGAACACGTGGACCAACGGATCGTGGCGGATATTAACGAGTTCAGTCGAGAGGCGGCATTTTTGTACGGACACAGCTTTAAACCGATTTTGGAGTTTACGTTGTCGTTGACGGAAGCGGCGAAGGAGTTGGGGTATTCTCGACCTTTGGCGTTGTTCGCGAGTCAAATTTTCATCACCGGGACGTTACGGGCGATGTCGCCAAAATTAGGCCCGATGGTTGCCAGAGAAGCCGCGTTGGAAGGTGGATTCCGACACCAGCACGCGCGATTGATCGCACACGCGGAAGAGATTGCATTGCTAAAGGGAGGCGAACGCGAAAAGGATTTGTTGAACGCCGGGTTGGATAATTTAGTCACCACGCAAAGGTGGCACGCGTTGCAAAGAGTTCGAAAGTCTGTGGCAGATAACATTTCCAAGTTTCAAGGTTTATTAGTTGGAAGCGTGTTCGTGCACGTGCCGTTTATGGCGAAGCGGGGTATGGGCGAAGGCGAACGGATTTCCACGTTTCGAGCGACGGAGGAGTTGATGTTGAGAAGCGGCGGCGCGTTTACGGAAGTTTTGTTGTTGGGTAAGAATTTGGACGAAATGGCAGGATACGCGCACAGATTAGGAGAGTTGTTTCACACGTTAGATAACGCAGAGAAAGAATCGTTAGCGATGGAAAAGAAAGCGAAAGAGGAGAAGATGTTAGCAGCGTTACCCGCAGGAGAAGGAGAGAAGGAAAAAGCTGCGCAAACGTCGATTCGGTTCGATAAAGTCTCCGTCGGTGCTCCCGAACCTGACGGTTCTACGCGCATTTTACTCAAAGACCTGTCCTTAGAAATCAAACGAAACGAACATTTATTGATCACCGGACCGAACGGGTGCGGGAAAACGTCGTTGCTTCGCGTGTTGGCGGGATTGTGGGAGCCGGTTTCTGGCGCCGTGACGAAACCAGCGGCTGATGAGTTTTCGATGATGTGGTTGCCGCAACGCCCGTACTTATCCCAAGGCTCTTTGAGAGACCAAGTGGTATATCCAGCCAACACGAAAAAAGCGCGCGTGGACGATGAATACGTCAAAGAGTGCTTGCGAAGAGCCGGTTTAGGTAAATTCATCGAGGGCGATTACGCGTTAGGATTAGGCATGCGACATTTGGAATGGAACGATGTGTTATCTGGAGGCGAACGACAACGCATTGGATTCGCGAGATTGTTTTATCACAACCCCAAGTTTGCTATTTTAGACGAAGCGACGAGCGCGATAAACCCAGATCACGAGGCGGAGTTGTATAAAGAGGTGTGCTCGAGCGGCACGACCATTGTCTCCATCGCGCATCGATTAGAGTTGAGAAAGTTCCACGCGAACGAATTAAAAATCAAAGGCGACGGGAAAGGTGGGTATGAAGTTTCTAAATTGAAGTAGTAGTCGTGTAACACATTACATATCCCCTCACCTAGACGTACGTAGGAATAATTCACAGGTCGTCAAAACTACTTCGCGCTCGCGCTCGCTAATATAATACAATTTTTTCTTCTAGTACATTTTTGTTTGATCTTCTAATTGTCATCATCATCAAATATTCAAGTACGCGATAAAACTTATCAACGGTAAAACCACCAATCCGAAAACGAACATGATCGCTTGTTCGTTCAGTTTCTTCGCCTCTTCAACGTCCTCCTCTCTGGACCGCCACTTTGGATTGACCCATTTTTCTAAAGCGTCTTCGGTAAACTTTCTCCTGTCCGATTCGTAATCGAACAAATCCGCTTTCATCTTCTTCGACGCCGTGGTCATTCCCCACAGCATTCTCTCCGCCTGCTTGGACACTAAACCGTACTGGTTTCCCAAAACTCTTTTATACTGTTTCAACGCCTCGTCTCTCCGCTGCGCGTTATCTAAACACATCGCGTAACAAAAAATCACCTGTCCTCCCAACTCCGATCGCGCGTTGATATCCTTCTCGAACGGCTCTAAAACCGCAATACCTTTCGTCACGCTCCCGACGCGTAAGAACTCGTTCGCTTCCGCCAAAGCTTCTCGCACTTTCTCCTCTTCCTCTTTCGTCATGTTCAGCGCGTTCGTCGTGCGATACTTCTCCAACTTTTTCGCCACGCGGATTTTCCTCGCCTCGGTTTCTTCTTTCGATTCGATAATGTTTTGCCCTTTCTCGTCTTTTTTTAAAGTTCTTCCACCCCCGTACTCTTTGGAGATATCTTTTGGACGCGGGAATACCCCCCACGTGGACACTTTCGGTTTATAATTCACCCCGGTTTCGATATCGTCCATGCCGACGACGCTCTCGTCCTCGTCGAACGGATTGTACGACGTATCTTTCGATATGATTTGAACGTTCACGGATTTTTGCGGTCGCGACGACGATGGTTTCTCTTCCTCCTCTGATGCATCTTTATTCTTCGACGAGGACATCTCTTCCTTCTTCTTCGTCGCGTACCCTCTCGCCTGCGCGATCCTCTCTTCCGCGGTGAGCTTCTTCGAATCCCCTCCACCTTGTACACTCGGTGTTTCCACGCCCATTTTTTTACTCTCGCTGTATTTCTTTGCCGCGTTCAACATCTGCGCGAATTCGTCCGCTTTTCGCTTTTGACTCGTAGAGTCTCCGATGTTCGAAAGCACGGCGTCTTCGTCGACATTTGTGTTCGTTCGTTTGATTGCGGAAAGGCCTTTCACGTTGTTGTCTTTTCCTCCGTCGTTGTCATCATCATCATCATCATCATCACCACCCCGGTTTGACGTAAACGAGGACGAGCAGAGCAATCGAGACGCTCGCGACCGTCGTCTCGAATAATTCGAACGACACCACGACGACGACGATACGGCGTTTGGCGCGATCGATATACTCATCCTCGCTGAAACGGAAGTGCTGCGCGCAAAAACGTGTACCAAACTGTTGTTCAATGCGATGGTAAAAAGATACGTGTGTAGTATTTGACGGCGAGGAGACGATGTTTCTTTAACACCTTCAGTTGCTCGAAAAAAACAAACATTCGTTTCCTTTTTCAATTCGCTCTGGAAACGATCGAGAACGAACCGACTGAAAAATGAAAACGCGATGCATTCGCTTTGTGCCACGCGAGCGTTCTCAAGCCTTCTTTTTGATTTTCCTCCACAATTAATTCTCCCAGTACAACTCCGCGCTGAGTAAAAGCCACACCAGTGAGCACCCCTTTACGACGACGACTTTCGCATGGCAGTCGACCACCCGGAAGACATCCTCCCCACGCGTTCGTTACTGGGCAAACGATCCCCGCTCGTCCTCGTCGGCGCCGCATCCACCGCGGCGGTTTTATTCGCCGGGTTAATGTCCTTCCGAAGTGGAAATTTCAACCTCTCGCAAAAGATGATGCGCTATCGAGTTCTCGCGCAAGGCGCGACGGTCGGGGTGATGGTCGCCACGAGCGGCGTCGCGTTCGCGGATTTAGGGAAACTGGATCAAGTGTGGAAGAATATTACTCTCGGTGGCAGTGATGATGAAGAGGACGGGAAGAAGTGATTCGAGCGTTTAGATTATAAGGAACCACGTCATCGCTTGGGAGAAGGCGAGAAACGCTTTCGCGCGGAGTGTTTTAGAGAATTTGAACAACAACACATAAATATATAT